>JFJP01037624.1_pt1 | contig 25076 bp, 19 predicted proteins | sample 431651 | NCBI WGS metagenome assembly JFJP01 (sample SAMN02602958, study PRJNA72255) | Microbial mat metagenome, whole genome shotgun sequencing project. | biome: fresh water; feature: sink hole; material: water; isolation source: purple microbial (photo- and chemosynthetic) mats found in...
TCGGTGCAATGGGGGTGTGTTTTCATAGTCGTTCTTTTTTTGCAAATGTACAAAAAATTAGCAAGTGTCTCGGGAGCGGTTTAGTATGAAACAAGCCCGCCAGCCTGAAGCTGGCAAGGCGCATGAAAAGAAAAAGCCTTTCCGGCGGGCGGAAAGGCTTCATGGAATCGGGCCTCGGGGCAAGAAAGCCGGGGCTTATTGGGCGCTGGTGGCGAAGACCTGGACGCAGACCTTGCTCCACTGCGGGTGGGTCTCGAAGCAGATGCCGACGACCTTGTGCTCGGGGTTGAGGATGTTCTCGCGGTGCCCGCGGGTGGGCACGCCCTCGTCCACTAGGAGCTGGATGACCACGGCCAGCGGATCGCCCAGCCCGTATGAGACGTTCTCGCCGACGTTGCCCGACCACTCGCCGTGCCGTTCGATGCGTTCCCAGAACTGCGAGCCGTCGGAGCCGACGTGCCCGGTGGTGTTGGTGGCCTTGAGGTCTTCGGCGTGCTCGGTGGCGGCGGCCAGCAGCACGTCCGAGACGGTCATGGCGGGCAGCGCGGCCATGCTCTGCATCTGGGCGTAGCACTCGCGGGCGGCTGGTGTCGTCAGGGCCTTCAGGTGCTTGTCGGAGAAGGCCTTGGGGTTGGTCCGGGCCTCGTTCATGAGGTCCAGGCAGACCTGCGCGGGATTGTCTTGCCGCGTTTCGGTGCGGACGCTTTCGCGGGCGGCGGGGGAGGTGCGGCTCTGCGCCAGAAGCAGGTTCGGCATGAGCAGCAGGGCCAGGGCCAGGGCGATGACGGTCGTTTTCATAGGCTTGTTTTGATATGGTTTGGAAATGGGATGCTCCCGTCGCGGACGAAGGGCCGGGGCGGGAGCATTGGGCATCAAAATTCGCTCCGTCATGGGGCGGAGGCTCAGCGGTCGAGCATTTCCCGGAGCTTGGCCTCGATTTCGTCCATCCAGTTGGGCAGAAGGCGCAGGGCGGCCGCCTCGCGGTAGGAGAGCTTGGCCTCGCGGGCGGGCCGTCCGAAATAGACCTTCCCGCCTTCGAGGCTCTTGGAGACGCCCGAGCCGGAGAGCACGGTGGCGCCGCGGCCGATGCGGATGCTCTTGACCACGCCGACCTGCCCGAGCAGGACCACTTCGTCCTCGATGATGGTCTTGCCGCCGATGCCGACCTGCGCGGCGAAGAGGCAGCGCTCGCCCAGCTCCACGCCGTGGCCCAGGTGGATGTGGTTGTCGAGCTTGCAGCCCTTGCCGATGAGGGTGTCGCCCGAGACGCCCTTGTCGATGGTGCAGTTGGCGCCGATCTCGACCTCGTCGCCCACGAGCACGCGCCCGCAGGAGGTCCATTTCTCGAAATGCGTGGGGAACTTCTTGTAATAAAAGGCGTCGGCGCCCAGGGTCGTGTTGGCGTGGACGATGACGCGGTCGCCCAGGCGGGTTCCCTTGTAGATCGTGGCGTTGGGGTAGATGACGCAGTCGGCCCCGATCTCGACGCCGCTGTCCACGTAGGCGCCCGGATAGACCAGGGTGCCCGGCCCGACTTGGGCGTCCGGATGGACGAATCCGCTGGCCGGAGGCAGTGGGTGCTTGGGCATAAGCCTGTTGACCAGTTGGTTGTAGGCCCTGAACGGCTCGGGGTGGAGCAGGAGGGTCTTGCCCGGAGGCGGGGCCACTTCCTGGTTGAGCAGCACGAAGCCGGCGGCGGAGGCCAGGGCCTTGTGGAAGTATTTCTCGAGGTCCACGAACATCAGGTCACCTTTTTGGACCTTGTGGATTTCGTTGAGGCCCTCGACCATGGCGTCGGCGGGGCCTAGGATGCGGCTTCCCGTCAGCTCGGCGATTTCCGAGACGGGAATGGGCGGGTTCAGTTTCATCGGGGAGCTGTTGTTGGTTGGATGTCGCGTCAGCGCATCCCCAAATCTAGCCAATTGGTGGCAATTGGGCAACTTGTCGGCCCGCGGAGGCTGGCGCAGATCGGCGATTGGCGAATTTGTGCTATTTTTAACAGGCGGCAAGGCCAAGCGCCCCTGCCCCCAAGCTGATTTCCCAATCTCACGACATGAACCTCAGACCCCTCCTCGACAAGCTGGCCTATTTTTTCAGCCCCCGGCGCTGGAGCATCGGAACGCGGCTCCAGGCCTTCTTCAAGCTGGTGGGCGGGCTGACCATCCTGCTGCTGGGCTCCATGGCCTACTTCAACGCCAAGAAGAACATCGAGGAATCCGTTTTCCAGCACCTCAACGCCCTGCGCGACATTCGTCTGCACGAGCTGGAGGGCTATTTCAAAACCACTGAAAACCAGATGGTCACATTTTCGGACAACCTGATGGTCGTCGAGGCCATGCGCCAGTTCCGGGAATCGTTCCACTCCGCCCTCGACCAGGAGAAAGCCCGCTGGCAGTTCTCGGGGGCCGAACAGTTGCTGATGGACAGCGCCTCGACCGAGCTCCTCCCGGTGGACAGCCTACCGGCCGACAGCGCCGTGGCCGAAAGCGTCGGGGCCCCGTCGGGCCCTGTGCCGTCCACCGAGTCCACCTGGCCCGAGCGCGCCCGCGGCATCAGGGCCGAGCTCGAGTACTACTACCAGGGCGAGTTCCTCTTCCGCTACAATTCGGGCAACACGCAGGAGGCCCAGCTCGAAGGCTTCTGGCCCAACTCGGAGCTGAGCATCTTCCTCCAGCACCAGTACGTCGCCGAGAACGCGCATCCCACCGGGCAGAAGCACCTGCTCGACCAGGCCTCCAGCCCCATCGACTACAACCAGGTACACGCCCGCTACCACCCGGTTTTCCGCGACTACCTGCTGCGCTTCGGCTTCTACGACATCTTCCTGGTCGATGCCCAATCCGGGCACATCGTCTATTCGGTCTTCAAGGAGGTGGATTTCGCCACCAGCCTGCTCAACGGGCCTTACAGCCGCAGCAACATCGCCGAGGTGTTCAAGTCCGCGGCCGCCAGCGAGTTGGAGTCCATGACCGTCATGGCCGACTTCCGGCCCTATGCTCCTTCGTATGGCGCCCCCGCCGCCTTCATCGCCTCGCCCATCTACGACGGGGGCCAGAAGATCGGCGTGCTCATCTTCCAGATTTCCATCGACGTGCTCAACAACATCGCTACCGGCGGACAGCAATGGCAGCGCCAGGGCCTCGGCGCCACGGGCGAGACCTACCTCGTCGGCCAGGACTTCAGCCTGCGCACCTCCCTGCGCGAGTACCTCGAAAGGCCCGAGCAGTTCCTGGAAGACCTCGACGCGCTGCCTTTGGGCCCTATCTGGAGAAGCCAGATCGAGCGCAGTGGCCGCGACCTGCTCATCGTCCGACAAGATAACCCCGCCGTCAAGTCCGCCCTCGAGGGCCAGGAGGGGATGCTCCAGACCACCGACCTCTTTGGCCGCGACTGTCTCGCGGCCTTCGCTCCCTTCAAGGTGGGGCAGCAGAACTTCGCCCTGGTCTGCTCCATGCAGAGCCAGGAAGCCTTCGCGCCCGTGCGGCGGGTGGCCCGCTACGTCTTCCTGCTGGTCTTGCTGATCCTGGCCCTGACGGTGTTCTTCGGCTTTGTCATCGCCCGCAACTTCGTGCGGCCCCTGCTGGCCCTGCGCGACGCGCTGCTGGCCCTGTCGCAGGGGCGGAGCAAGATGGCCCTCGAGTACGAGAACCAGGACGAGATCGGGCAGACGGTAACGGCCCTCAACCAGTTGGGCCAGAAGCTGGACCGGGTATCGCAGTTCGCCCAGGCCGTGGGCCAGGGCGACTACCAGGCCGAGCTGGAGCCCTCGAGCGAGGAGGACGCCCTGACGCGCTCGCTCCTGGCCATGCGCGACAACCTCCGCCAGGCCTACCTGGCCGAGCAGCAGCGGCAGGAGCTGGACCGCAAGCAGGCCTGGGTCGTCGCGGGCCTCGACAAGCTGCAAGAGGTCCTGCGGGCCAACACCAGCAGCCTCGAGGCCCTGGGCCTGCCCGTGGCCTTCTTCCTGGCCGAGTACCTGCGGGTGCCCCAGGTCGGCATCTACTTCCACGACGCCTCCGAGCCTGCCGCCCCGCACTACCGCCTGCTGGCCTGCGTGGCCTACGACCGCAAGCGCCGCAACCTCGACAAGTTCCCCATCGACGAGGGCCTCATCGGGCGCTGCCACTTCGAGCGCCAGGAGATCCTGCTCACCGAACTGCCCGACGACTACATCCGCATCGGCTCGGGCATGGGCGACCGGCGGCCCAACAGCCTGCTGCTCATGCCCTTGCTCAACGAGGGCAAGATGGTCGGCATCCTGGAGCTGGCCTCGTTCGAGCCCATCGCGCAGGAGGGCCTCGACTTGCTGCGCCGTGCATCGGTGGCCCTGGCCGCGGCCTTCGGCAGTGTGCTCGTTACGGAGGTTACGGCCCAACTGCTCGAGCGCTCGCGCCGCCAGGCCGAAGAAATGGCCTCGCAGGAAGAGGAGCTCCGCCAGAACATGGAGGAGATGCAGGCCGTGCAGGAGGAGGCCCATCGCCGCGAAAAGGCCCTCGCGGCCCGCAACGCAGAGCTGGAGCGCGAAAACCAGGAGCTGCAGGAGCAGGTTGAGCGCCTGACCAGAGGGGGCAGGGCGTGAGCGAAGGCGCTGATGAACGTGATGGACTGCCTCGGCCTTTGTGTTTTCTCCCCAGGTCACGAAATTTTTTTGTCCACGAAAGACACGAAGGGGACGAAATTATTTTGTCCACGAAAGACGCGAAGGCGACGAAAATTTTTGTCCACGAAAGACACGAAGGGGACGAATTTTTTTGTCCACGAAAGACACGAAGGGGACGAAATTTTTTGTCCACGAAAGACGCGAAGGCGACGAAATTTTTTGTCCACGAAAGGCACGAAGGGCACGAAAATTTTTGTCCACGAAGGGCACGAAATTTTTTTGTCCACGAAAGACACGAAGGGCACGAAATTATTTTGTCCACGAAAGACACGAAGGGCACGAAAATTTTTGTCCACGAAAGACACGAAGGGCACGAAATTATTTTGAAACCAAAATTTGAGCGGGTCAGCGAGACGAGATAAGGTAATAAGGTTATTTTGACTCCGCCAATTGACTTTCTACTAAGGTTTTACCCAAAAATAAGGTCTTATACCAAGTCGCGTTCAAACGTGATGGATTGACTCGAAGCCTCGCCCAACCCCGAAGGGGTGAAATGATTGTAGGAAGCGGAGCCAAGCCATAGAAGAGAACCCCGAAGGGGTGAAATTATCCTCAACGGGAGCATGGGCCAGACAATTCCATCCCTTCGGGATTCGCCCGGAATCAACCAAATTTAGCAGGATGCGAACGAATTTCATTTGTCACCCTCAAAAACAACTGGGTTTTACCCTACAATTTCATGGGTCAAAATAAGGTAATAAGGTTTTTTTGACTCCGCCAACTGACTTTCTACTAAGGTTTTACCCAAAAATAAGGTCTTATCACCCTATCTGCCATTATAACCTTAGTAGAAATTCCAAAAAGTGATGGACTCAACCTTATTACCTTATTGCTCCAGGAATCCTATGGTTGGCAAGAGTTTCTTGATGTAATGATTTGTCGCTCGGGGATTTCACCCTTGAAAGCAACTTGGCAAAGGTTATGAAAAGCTAGAACCACAGGCACGCCAGATTTGAAGAGGATTCCCGAGTCAATGTTTTCGCAAGGCACTGCGAAGCTTGGGCCGCGCTTTGGCGGGGGCCGCGGGCTTTTGGGGGTGGGGGCGCGCCCAAACGCCCGGAAGTTCTGGGCGCGCCCCACCGGGCTGGCGCCGCCTCAGGAGACCGCCTCGCGGCCCTGCGCCTCGAAGGCCTCGACGCGGGCCCGGAAGTCCTGGGGAATCTCCACCGTGCGGCCTTGGGCGTCCACGCTCACCAGCGTCACCTGTGCCTGGGCCGAGAAGTGGTCCTGGCCCTGCCGGTCGCGGCTCACCACCACGGTGGCGATGTCGAAGCTCTTGTTGCCGAGCTTCGAGACCCGCGAGAGCAGACGCACCTGCTCGCCGTAGAAGATCGGGCGGCGGAAGCTGATGTCCACCCGCCCGACGACGGCCCCGAACTCGAGGCTGCCTTTCTCGAAGCCCATGACGTCCTCGAAGTACTTGATGCGGGCCTCTTCGAGGTAGCCCAGGTAGGTCTTGTTGTTGACGTGCCCCATGGTGTCCAGGTCGTCGTAGCGGACGTGGATCGAGGTCTGGTGCTTGAAGTCGTGCCAGTCGTTCATGTTCGTGATCATGTTGTTGGACATTTTTTTTTGTGGTTGGATTTTCCAGATCGGGCTTCAATTCAATCGTTTGCGGCAAACGTTCGCGAAAAAGCGGAATTTCGCCGAATTGCAATGCAAGCATAAGAATAATTTCTCTATATTTGCAATGCAAGCATAGTATTTTACAACAGCTTTCGCAGGCCCTTCCGTCAAGTCCTCAATCCCCAATGGCTCCCGCTGAACCGATGAAACCGACAGAAACCGTTGATTACCACATCAAAGCCACTTGGCACTCCATCTCGCGGATGTACAATTCCATCGCCGCGAAGTATGAGATTTCCCAGGCCATCGGTTACGTGCTGCTCCACATCGACAAGGAAGGGACGCCGGCCACCAAGATCGCCCCGCTCATGGGCATGGAGCCCACCAGCCTGAGCCGGCTGCTCAAGTCGATGGAGAACAACGCCTTGATATACCGGCAAGGCGACACGGACGACAAGCGCGTAGTGCGCATCTTCCTCACCGAGGCCGGGGTAGAGAAGAAGCGCGTGGCGCAGAACGTCATCCGGCTGTTCAACGAGAAGGTCCGCGGCAGCCTGCGCGAGCAGGAGGTACAGACCTTCTTCAAGGTCATGGAGACCATCAACGGGCTGACTGAAAACTTCAAAGCGGAGAACTGAGGCCCACAAGGCTTTGCTTCCGATTCCTATTCGCATAAAAAATCCCCCTCATTCCTAACGTCAAACAAAAGCAACAATGAGACGTAGAATTCAAAAAGTGGCGGTCCTGGGTTCCGGAGTCATGGGCTCGGGCATCGCCTGCCATTTCGCCAACGTGGGCCTCGAAGTGCTGCTGCTGGACATCGTCCCGCGGGAGCTGACCCCTGCCGAGAAGGCCAAGGGCATGACCCTCGAAACCAAGGCCGTCCGAAACCGAATCGTCAACGAGGCCCTCGAGAAGTCCCTGAAGACCAATCCTTCGCCCATTTACGACAAGGCCTTCGCCAGCCGCATCACCACGGGCAACATGGACGACGACTTCGCCAAGATCGCCGATTGCGACTGGGTCATCGAGGTTGTGGTCGAGCGGCTCGACATCAAGAAAGTGGTATTCGAGAAGGTGGACAAGTTCCGCAAGAAGGGGACCTTGGTAACCTCCAACACCTCGGGCATCCCCATCCGTCTCATGGCCGAAGGCCGCAGCGAGGACTTCCAGAAGAATTTCTGCGGCACGCACTTCTTCAACCCGCCCCGCTACCTCCAGCTCTTCGAGATCATCCCCGCGCCCAACACCGACCCCGAGGTGCTCGCCTTCCTTGAGGACTACGCCGGGCGCTTCCTCGGCAAGAAGGCCGTCGTCTGCAAGGACACCCCCGCCTTCATCGCCAACCGCGTGGGCACCTTCTCCATCATGGCCCTCTTCCAGGGCATCCGCGAGCTCGGCCTGACGGTCGAGGAGGTGGACAAGCTCACCGGGCCCGTGCTCGGTCGCCCCAAGTCCGCCACCTTCCGCACCGCCGACGTGGTCGGCCTCGACACCCTGGTCCACGTGGCCAACGGCGTCCGCCAGAACACCAGCGACGAGTCCAGCGAGGTGTTCCAGATCCCCGACTACCTCCAGACCATGCTCCAGAACGGCTGGCTCGGCCAGAAATCCGGACAGGGCTTCTACAAAAAGGTCAAGGACGACAAGGGCCGCAGCGACATCCTCTCGCTCGACCTCAACACCCTGGAGTACGTGCCCCAGAAGAAGGCCAAGTTCGCCACCCTCGACAAGACCAAGGCCATCGACGACCTGCGCAAGCGCATGCCCGTGCTGATGGCTGGCAAGGACAAGGCCGGCGAGTTCTACCGCGCCAACTTCTACGCCCTCTTCCAGTTCGTCTCCAACCGCATCCCCGAGATCAGCGACGAGCTCTACAAGGTGGATGACGCCCTGAACGCTGGCTTCGGCTGGAAGCTCGGCCCGTTCGAGACCTGGGACGCCGTTGGCGTGCGCGCCACCGTCGCGCAGATGGAAGCCGCCGGACGCAAGCCCGCCCAGTGGATCTACGACATGCTCGAAGCCGGTTGCGAGACCTTCTACAAGGCCGAGGGCGGACGCAAGTTCTTCTACGACATCCCCGCGAAGGCCTACGCCGAAATCCCCGGCCAGGAAGGCAAGCTCTCGCTGGCCCTGCTCAAGCCCGAGAAAGTCGTCTGGAGCAACAACGACGCCTCCATCATCGACCTGGGCGACGGCGTCCTGAACGTCGAGTTCCACTCGAAGATGAACACCATCGGCGGAGGAACCTTGGCGGCCATCAACAAGGCCATCGACATGGCCGAGAAGGACTACGTCGGCCTGGTCATCTCGAACGAGGGCGACAACTTCTCAGCCGGCGCCAACGTGGGCATGATCTTCATGTTCGCCGTGGAGCAGGAGTATGACGAGCTGGCCATGGCTGTCAAGTACTTCCAGAACACGACCATGCGCCTGCGCTACTCGAAGGTGCCCGTCGTTGTGGCTCCGCACGGCCTGACGCTGGGCGGCGGCTGCGAGATCTGCCTCCATGCCGACAAGGTCGTGGCCCACGCCGAGACCTACATGGGCCTGGTCGAGTTTGGCGTCGGCGTCATCCCCGGCGGCGGCGGCACCAAGGAGTTCGCCGTGCGCCTCTCGGACGAGATGAGCAAGAACGACACCCGCATGAACAGCTTCCAAGACCGCTACCTGTCCATCGGCCAGGCCAAGGTCTCCACTTCGGCCTACGAGGCTTTCGCGCTGGGCTACCTGCGCAAGGGCATCGACGAGGTGGTCGTCAACCGCGCCGACCAGTTGGCCTACGCCAAGAAGCAGGTTCTGGTCATGGCCGAGAAAGGCTACACCCAGCCCGCTAAGCGCAAGGACATCAAGGTCTTGGGCCTCGAAGGGCTGGGCCTGGTCCATGTGGGCGCCGACTCGTTCGCCGCGGGCAACTTCATGTCGGAGCACGACAAGCTGATTGCCGAGAAGCTGGGCTACGTCATGGCCGGAGGCGACCTTTCGCAGCCCCTGACCGAGGTTACGGAAGAGTACCTGCTCGACCTCGAGCGCAAGGCCTTCGTCGAACTTTGCGCCACCCGCAAGACCCTCGAGCGGATGCAGAGCCTGATCACCAAAGGAAAAATCTTGAGAAACTGAGCCCCGCCTCCCGCCGCGCCCGCGGCGGGAGGAGCTCCACCCGCGAATCCTAAAACAACAATCTCACAATGGAAGCATACATCGTAGGCGGATACCGTACCGCCGTCGGAAAAGCACCCCGGGGTCTCTTTCGCTTCACCCGCCCCGACGACCTGGCCGTGGCCGTCATCAAGCGGCTCATGGAGGATTTTCCCCAGATCGACAAGGACCTGATCGACGACGTGGTGGTCGGCAACGCCTTCCCCGAGGCCGAGCAAGGCTTCAACATGGGCCGTTTCCTGTCCATCATGGGCCTGGACACCATCAAGGTGCCCGGCAGCACCGTCAACCGCTACTGCGCCTCCGGCCTGGAGACCATCGCCATCGCCACGGCCAAGATCCGCGCCGGAATGGCCGACATGATCCTGGCCGGTGGGGCCGAGAGCATGTCCACCGTGCCCATGGGCGGATGGCGCATCTCCCCCAACCCCAAGATCGCGCAGAACCACCCCGACTGGTACTGGGGCATGGGCCTGACGGCCGAGGAAGTGGCCCGCACCTACCACGTTACCCGCAAGGAGCAGGACGAGTTCGGCGCCCAGTCGCACGTCAAGGCCCTGGCCGCCATCAAGGAAGGCCGCTTCAAGTCGCAGATCGTCCCGTTCGAAATCCAGGAGAACTACCTCGACGACAAGGGCAAGAAGGCCACCCGCAAGTACGTGGTGGACACCGACGAAGGCCCCCGCAAGCCCGAGCTCGACAAGATGGGCGGCCTGCGCCCGGTCTTCGACGCCCGGGGCTCCGTCACGGCGGGCAACTCCTCGCAAATGTCGGACGGCGCGGCCTTCGTGCTGGTGGTTTCCGAGCGGATGGTCAAGCAGTTGGGCCTCCAGCCCATCGCCCGCCTTGTCGATTACCAGGTGGCTGGCGTCGAGCCGCGCTGCATGGGCATCGGCCCCGTGGACGCCATCCCCAAGGTGCTCAAGCACGCGGGCATGAACCTGGGCCACATCGACCAGATCGAGCTGAACGAGGCCTTCGCCTCCCAGTCGCTGGCCGTGATGAAGACCCTGGAAATCAACCCCGAAATCGTCAACCCCAACGGCGGCGCCATCGCCCTGGGGCACCCGCTGGGCGCCACCGGAGCCAAGCTCACCGTCCAACTGCTCAACGAGATGAGGACCCGCCAGCAACGCTACGGCATGGTAACCATGTGCGTGGGCAGTGGCCAAGGCGCGGCTGGCATCTTCGAGATGCTCTGACACGGTCCCGTTTCCGCTTGTCGGCCCGCGTCCCCCAAGAAGGCGCGGGCCGATTCCCGGACCGGATTTTCGACCAAAAACCAAATTCCTTTGAACGGTCGAGGCCCTGCCGGCTGGCCGTTCTTCCTGAAAAAAACATCAACCTTCCTTAATTTTTGATTGAAATGGAAACAAAAAGAGCCCTCCAGGGCGGCGAGTTCATCGTCCGCGAAACCTTGGCCGAAGAAGTCTTCATCCCTGAGCAGTACGACGAGGACCAGCGCATGATCGCGCAGACGACCCGCGACTTCGTCCGCCGCGAGGTGATCCCGCACGTTGACCAGCTCGACAAGCACGACAACGCGCTGCTGCGCCAGATGATGGAAAAGGCTGGCGAACTGGGCCTCCTGGGCGTCTCCGTGCCCGAGGAATACGACGGCTTCGGCAGCAAGTTCGTAACCTCCATGCTCGTGGCCGAGGAAGTCAGCCGCGGATTCTCCTTCTCGGTGGCCTTTTCCGCCCACACGGGCATCGCCACCCTGCCCATCGTTTACTACGGCAACGAAGAGCAGAAATCCAAGTACCTGCCCAAGCTGGCCACGGGCCAATGGGTCGGCGCCTACTGCCTCACCGAGCCCGGCTCCGGCTCCGACGCCAACTCCGGCAAGACCAAGGCCGTGCTCAGCCCCGACGGCAAGCACTACCTGATCAACGGCCAGAAAATGTGGATCACCAACGGTGGCATCGCCGACCTGTTCATCGTCTTCGCCAAAATCGACGACGACAAGGACCTGACGGCCTTCATCGTCGAGAAGACCTTCGGCGGCATCACCCTGGGTGCCGAAGAAGAGAAGATGGGCATCAAAGGCTCGTCCACCCGCCAGATCTTCTTCGAAGACTGCCCCGTGCCCGTCGAAAACATGCTCTCCGAGCGTCAAAACGGCTTCAAGATCGCCGTCAACATCCTGAACATCGGCCGCATCAAGCTGGGTTCTGCCGTGTTGGGCGCCGGCAAGGGTGTCGTGGACCAGACCGTTACCTACGCCAACGACCGCAAGCAGTTCGGCAAGAGCATCGGCGAGTTCGGCGCCATCCAGCACAAGATGGCCGAGCAGGTCATCCGCATCTTCGCCACCGAGTCGGCCGTCTATCGCGCCGGACAGAACATCGAGGACGCCATCGAGGACCTGATTTCCAACGGCATGGACAAGTCCCAGGCCTCGCTCGAAGGCATCCGCCAATACGCCATCGAGTGCGCCATGATGAAGGTCTATGGCTCCGAGACGCTCGACTTCGTGGTCGATGAGGGCGTGCAGGTCTATGGCGGCATGGGCTACTCGGCCGAATCCAAAGTCGAGAAGGCCTACCGCGACTCGCGCATCAACCGCATCTTCGAAGGCACCAACGAAATCAACCGCCTGCTCACCGTTGACATGGTCCTCAAACGCGCCATGAAGGGCGAGCTCGACCTGATGGGCCCCGCCATGACCGTGGCCGAGGAGCTCCTGGCCATCCCGGACTTCGGGGGCGAGGACGCCGACTACTTCGCCGAGAAGAAGAAGTACATCCGCAACTTCAAGAAAGCCATCCTGCTGGCCGCCGGTGCAGCCGTCAAGAAGTTCATGGCCAAGCTCTCCGACCAACAGGAGGTCATCATGAACATCGCCGACATGGCCATCGAGACCTACGTGGCCGAATCGGTGCTGCTGCGCGTCGAAAAGCTCGAGCAGATGCGCGGCGCCGAGGCCAACGCCCTCTACCGCGACATCGCCGACGTGCTGATCTACGACAGCGCCGACCGCATCCACAAGGCCGGCCGCGACGCCGTCAACGCCTTCGCCGAAGGCGACGAGCACATGGGCATGACCATGGGCATGAAGCGCTTCACCAAGGTTGGGCCCGTCAACGTGGTGGCCGCTCGTCGCCGCATCGCCGCCAAGCTCCTGGCCGACAACCGCTACGACTTCTGAAAGACCTTTGGTTTTTTGTGTGTTTCCGTGAAGGCCGCTTCCCCAGGGAGGCGGCCTTTTTTGGTGCGTCGGAGCTCTCGCCCCTGCCAAGTTCACCCAGACTCATGGCAAAGTCTTATCTTTGACTCAATCCCGATTGGACCCTCCTCTCAAACCTGCCGATTGATATGAACAGCTCGATAAATGATTTGTTATCCACAATTGACGAATTGAATCGCCAAGCGCAGGAACTTCGTCCTTTGAATCGCGAGCAGGAACTTCGACTGATCCAAAAGCTGCGGTTGGATTGGAATTATCATTCTTGCAACATCGAGGGGAACACATTGACATACGGTGAAACAAAGGACCTGCTTTTTTGGGGAATAACCGCGAAAGGCAAACCTTTGAAAGACCACATCGAACTGAAAGGGCACAACCAAGCCGTTGAATGGATATATGACATTGTGAAAGATGGGCGACCGCTTACCGAGAATTTCATTCGCGAACTGCACAGCCTTATCATTGCCCCCGACAGTTATGTCGATGCCCAAACCCCTGACGGCCTTCCCATCAAGAAACGCATCCTAAGAGGCGAGTACAAGAAGACCCCGAACCACGTCCTCACCCGAACGGGTGAAGTTTTCTATTTTGCCAGTCCTGAAGAAACGCCTGCCAAAATGCAGGAGCTGATCGAGTGGTTCAGGAACGCCAACGATGAAGGCCAGGCACACCCATTGATTTTGGCTTCCTTGTTCCATTACAAATTCGTGCGAATACACCCCTTCGACGATGGCAACGGCCGCGTTTCCAGGATTTTGATGAATTTCATCTTGATGATGCACGGATTTCCGCCCGTGATCGTGCCCACCCACGAGAAGTCCAGCTACATCACGGCGTTGGAATATGCCGACGCGAAAAACATTGACCAATTCATTCACTACATCGGCGAAAAATTGATCGCGTCCCTGGAGCTTGTCCTGAAAGCAGCAAGAGGCGAAAGTGTTGAAGATGAGGCCGATTTGGATAAGATGCTGTTGATGCTCGACAAAAGGATTGAGGGCATTGACAGCAGCAAAGCCATCACAAAAGAAAGAAACGTGAAAACCCAACTCGATTTATTTAGCCTTTGTATTGAACCTTTGACTGATTCTTTGTTTACAAAACTTCAAAAATTCAACAAGTATTTTAAATCCGTAAACATCGTTGTCGGGAATCAACATAAAAAATCAAACCCAAGTAGTCTGAAAGAAGTAAACAATGAAATAAAATATTTGTTGCAATTCACCAATTACCCAGATATACAAATTTCATATACTTACAGTTCGCTAACAAAATTAGGGCTAGTGCATTATGATTTGACGATCGGAATCATTGTTAAATTTGAAAAACTAAGTTACAAGATTGGATTTGGCTATGATGAAAAAGGGGATTTCAAACCGTTTATAGTGTACGAAAAACTTTATCACGAGAGACTTTCTACCGATGAAATCCAATCTGCCAGCCAACAGATAACGGAATATATCGTCAAAAGAATCGAAAATGAAATTGGAAAGATAGAGAATGGAAAGTGAGTCGAGCGACGGTTCTTTTCTGCGAAATCGTTGAGGGGCTTGACATTCCAGGATTTTGGATTTTCAAGGAGAACAAGCTAAAGTTCAAAATTGTTCGGTTCGGGTGGAAACAATCAAAAATTTAAGAACATGCTCAGCAACATCGAAATAGACAGAAGCAACCTGACGATATTGGGGGTTAAATTTTCGGACTTGAAGACTTTGGAAAGCACAGCCAATGCTTTGGGAAGCAATATGTTTGAAGGTTTTGAGCCAACACCCAAAGGAATTGAAATCATAAGGGATTATGTTGTTGGGAAAATATCGCTAGCAGAGCTTGTCGCACTTGCAAAACAAAAAGCATATGTCTAACGCCTACAATTACATAGATCCTGACTACAGCGCGTTTCGCGTCTTTGGGTCTGGATGAAATCGTTGAGGGGCTTGACATTCCAGGATTTTGTTCGTAGATTTGGTTTGCCAAATTCAGCCAGCCTTGGCATATGCGATTGGATTCCCGCTATTTTGCCCAATAAACGACTGATTCCTTGACAATTGAACAGAACATATCGCGCTTGGAGTACCTGCTGGCATCCTACAAAATGACAGTGGGAGAGTTGCTTCGGCTCATCAATGAAGGACTCAAAACCCCTTTGGACGAAAAGGATATTTTGTCAACAGGAGTCAAGCTCAACACGCTGAAGAGGATTGACAAGGTTTTTAACAAGGGGCTTCACTTTTATATGGATCCCAAGCTACCCGAGCTAAGCCAAGAGGCTAGCGTTTTCTTTAGAAAGGCAGGGTTTGGCACAGAACTGAACATCGGAGCCAAGAAAATCGTCCATCAATTTGAAGAGTTAAAGATTTCACTTTCAGCAATTTCCAAATTGGCCGAGCTGACCGTTGAGCGATCATTGCCTGCTTTCACATTGAGCCACGACCCTAAAACTGTAGCTCAACAAGTCCGCAGGAATCTGTATCCCGAGTTCCACAACCTTCCAAAGGAGTTTCTTAGGGGTTTGATTTCGACTTTTGCCGAGAATAACATTCTGGTCTTTGAGTTTGTTGAAACGTGGAACAAGAAAGAAAAAGCCAATATCGACGGTTTCTTTTTGAGCCCGAATGTCATTGTTCTCAAAAGGCAGCAGACCTCCTTTAGGAGGGAAATATTTACCCTCGTCCACGAATTGGGGCATTACTTGCTCAACGAAGAAGAGGTTGAACAATTGGAGTTGTCAAACTTTGGTAGCAACAAACTTTCAGCGATTGAAAGATGGTGCAACGATTTCGCCTACCTTTTTCTCGCGGGTGAATTTGACAAGGAGTTTGATACTATCGAAAGAGCGGAGAGCAGCAATGATTTCCACCATGATTTGATCAAAGATATTTCCAACAAAACCCATCTAAGCCCAATAGCATTGTTTACCAAGTTGTTGTATCAAAAGAAAATTAGCCAGAGCGATTACAATGCCGTCAAATCGAATTTTGATGAACAATTTAGAATCAGGCAGGAAAAAGAGCAAATGCAAAAGGAGCTGGACAAGTCGCAGGGAAAAGAAAAAGGCGGATCAACGCCCAAGCCCATGATTTCACCATTGTTGGTTTCGACAGTTCAAGCTGCATTCTACGAAGGTGTTATTGGCGAAAAGGATGTTTGTGACTTCTTGAATATTTCACCCAACAAATTGGAAAAGTACTTGCCATGAAGGTAGTGATAGACACAAATTCGCTTCTGGCTTTGGTTCGTTACTACTTGTCGTTCGACAAGAATGGGGTTCTTTTTCAGTTTTTCAAAATGAAGATCGAAACGGGACAAATCATTGTCATTGACAAAGTACTTGATGAGTGTGCCTACCTTTCAAGAGGCATCGTGGTTTCAACGCTTAATTATTTGAAGGATAAGGATTTCCTTAAATCTGCAAAAGTTCCATTCAAGACTGAATCATTGTTGGCACCATCGCCAGCCAAATTTCTTCGGCAAGTAGAAAACCAATTCGTAAATGTCAGCACAAGAAAGCAGAAGAAACTCACAGATGCTGAATTTGAGAACCAAAAAACATCATTCCTCAGCAATGCTGACATGAGGCAAATCATACTCTGCTTGAATCTGCAACAGCAAGGAGAAAATGTCCTCTTGGTAACAGAAGAGACTGAAAGCAGCAACGACAACAAACTTTTCAAAAAGATTCCAGCCATCTGCAAAGAATTGAGCATTGACACCTCGAGCTTGCCTCAATTCTTGCTGATGGATGCTGGGATTGACATTGGCTTTCAAGAAAGGCGTGGGGACGGTACCTCGCATTCCCAATAGTCTTGAATTGGCCGTTGAAAATCAGGTACTTGAAAATATAACCTTGTCAACGGTATGCCAGCCGCCGACGCGAAGATCCGATACGGTAGGCCCTTGCATATTTCCGAGGAATGGCTTATCTTGTGGTGCGGTAGCCCAGACCGACGGGCATTTCCCCCTTCAAAACCCACCCTCCATGCCGAAGCTGATTGTCTATATGAGCAAGCACGGGACCACCCGGAAGGTCGCCCAGGCCCTCGAGGCCGAGATGGGAGGCGATACCCAGGTGGTCGATCTGCAGCACGACGCGCCGCCCGACTTGGACGCCTACGAGATCGTGGTGGTGGGCGGCTCCATCCATGCCGGGGAAATCCAGCCGAAGGTCAAGCGCTACTGCCTTGAGAATGAGGAGAAGCTCCTGGCCAAGCGGCTGGGCCTGTTCATCTGCTTCATGGACCAGAACCGCGGCGTCGAGGAATTTGTCAACGCCTTTCCCGAGGCCCTGCGCCTGCACGCCACCGCCATCGGCCTGATGGGGGGCGAGTTCCTTTTCGACCAGATGAATTTCTTCGAGCGGGTCATTGTCCGGCATGTCGCCGGGGTCAAGCAGGACCAGCATTTGATCGACGACATGGCCATCCACGATTTCGCCCAACAACTTTGCAACTGAAACCCAAAATGCCACTGTGATGGAAAAGAACGAAGCCCCGGAAATGATCAAAAATCGCCAAAAGCGGTATGTCTTTGGACCCATTTTTTCGCGCCGGCTGGGCCGCTCGCTCGGCATCGACCTGTTCCAGCGGAAGACCTGCAACTACGATTGCGCCTATTGCGAGGTCGGAAAGACCAAGCTGCTGACCAACAAGCGGCAGAATTTCACCGACGTGCCCGCGCTGATCGAGGAAATCCGCGAGGCCATCGAAAAAGGCTCCAAGATCGACTTCATCTCCTTCGCCGGTTCGGGTGAGCCGATGCTGGAGGCGCAGATGGGCGAGATCATCCACCAAGTGCGCAAGATCACCAAGATTCCCATCGCCATCATCACCAACGGCTCGCTCTTCTACCAGCCCCAGGCGCGGAAGGACGTGATGGAAGCCGACTTGATCATGCCTTCGCTCGACTTTGCCAACGATTTGGCCTTCAAGCAGATGAACAACCCGCACCCCGACCTCACGGCCGAGAAGGTCATCCAGGGGCTGATCGATCTGCGCAAGGAGTTCCTGGGCCGCATCTTCCTGGAGGTCTTCGTTCTGCCCGGCCGCAACACCGACGACGAGCACCTGCAAGCGCTCAAGGTGCAGATCGCCCGCATCCAGCCCGACAAGGTGCAGATCAACACCATCGACCGCAAGCCCGCCGAGGCGGAGCTGGAGCCGGCTTCCCGCGACTGCCTCTGCCATGTGCGCGACGTGATCGACTTCGAACAGACCGAGATTTACCGTTGAAGAAACACGGCACAAGCATTTGATGACCCCTTCCAACATTCCTCTGCCCCAGCGCGTGGGACGCCTGCTCGACGCGTTGAACCACGGGCTGGTGCAGAAGCGTCCGGTGCTGGCCCTTTCGCTGCTGGCGGCCCTCGCGGGCGAGAGCGTCTTCCTGCTCGGCAGGCCGGGCGTGGCCAAGAGCCTGATCGCCCGCCGGCTCAAGTTCGCCTTCGAGGGCGCTTCGGCCTTCGAGTACCTGATGAACCGCTTCAGCGCCCCCGATGAGATCTTCGGGCCCGTTTCCATCCTCAAGCTCAAGGACTTGGGCAAATACGAACGCCTGACCAAGGGCTACCTGCCCGAGGCCGAAGTCGTGTTTCTCGACGAAATCTGGAAGGCCGGGCCCTCCATCCAGAACGCCCTGCTGACGGTGCTCAACGAGCGGGTTTTCCGCAACGGCGACCACGAGCTGCCCGTGCCCATGCGCCTGCTCATCGCCGCTTCCAACGAGCTGCCCGAGCCCGACAACGGCCTGGAGGCCCTTTGGGATCGCTTCCTGTTGCGGCTGGTGGTTACGAACGTGCGCGGCCGCGACGCTTTCGAGGCCATGTCGAGCAGCCTCGACGACCCGTACCTGGACAACGTGGAGCCGACGCTCAAAATCAGCGCCGACGAGTACCGAAAGTGGCAGAAGGAGCTGCTCCGCGTCGAGGTTCCGCCGTCCATTTTTGACCTGTTGCACCTGCTGCGCTCGACCCTCGAGAACCACAGCGCCGAGCAGCCCGAGCAGGCGATCTACGTCTCGGACCGCCGCTGGCGCAAGCTCGTCCGGCTGTTGCGCGCCTGCGCCTTCTTCAACGGGCGGCAAAGCGTGCAGGCCCAGGACTGCCTGCTGCTGGCCGACTGCCTCTGGGACAAGCCCGAGCAGGCGCCCTTGCTGCGCGACTGGCTGGCGCAAGCCTTGCGCGAGCACGGCCTCGGCTCGCTTTCGCGCAACGACGCCCTCGAGGCCGAGCTGGCCGACTGGGAGAACCTGCTCGACCAGGGGCTGCTGCGCCGCGAGATGGTCGTCGAGACCGAGCGGGTGGTGCATGGCGAGCGGTTCCACGAGGTGCTGGGCCTCGAAAAGCAGTTTCCCGGATGCCGGATGGTCCGCGTCGAGGACTTCGAGCGGCTGGAGGCGCCGCAAGACCAGCCCTTGCAGTTCCACGATAGCCAGTTCGAGCCCACCAAGAAGCTCTACGCGAAGCTCGGCCCCGACAACCTGCTGCTGATCGACCTGGCCGAGAACTACTACCGCTACAAGAAGCGCTTCGATTACGACTACTTCCGCGAGTACCAGAACTTCCAGGCCTTCCCCTTGGACATTCGCCGCCGCGAGACCCAGCGGGCCATCGCCCTCGAGCCTTCCGAAAGCTGGAAAAGCCAGATGCTCGACCGGGCTGCGGGCCTGCGCCAGGCGCTCGCCCAGCGGCAGGAGGCCCTGGCCAACTTCCTGGAAAGCAACAAGTTCGAGGCCGAGAACCTCTTCGTGGTCGTCGAGCAGGCGCAGGGCGTGATCGAGCAGTCGCGGCAGGCGGGCGAGGCCTTGCGGGCCCTGCTGCTGCGCCTGGAAATCGGCCTAAGCCGCCTGGGGCGCCAGCCCTAGCCGGGCCGGGCGCGCCAGACGGCCTTGGCTTTTCAGCCGCCGTAGCGTATCCACTTCCACAGTTCGGCGTAGGTGATCTTCTTGCCGTACATCAGGATGCCCGTCCGGTAGATCTTGGCAGCCAGCCAGATGGTGAGCACGAAGGTGGCCACGAGCAGGCCCGCCGAAAGCAGCAGCTCGCCCACCGAGACCGACTCGAAGGGGATGCGCACCAGCATGACCACGGGCGAAGTGAACGGAATCACCGAAAGCCAGAAGGCGAGCGAGCCGTCGGGGTTGGCGATGATGTTCTGGGCCAGGACGAAGGCCAGGATCATGGGCAGGGTGATGGGCAGTATGAACTGCTGGGTCTCCGTCTCGTTGTCAACGGCCGCGCCCACGGCCGCGAACAGGGCCGCGTAGAGCAGGTAGCCGCCGATGAAGTAGAAGATGAACCAGCCGACAATGGCGAAGTAGTTCAGGTTCATCAGGGCCGATTGCCAATCCATGTCCATGTTTTGGATCTGCTCCATGGCCTGCGGGTCCGAGAGGTTCATCTGCTGCATCTGCCCGCCCATGTCGCCCAGCAGGGTGGCTTGCGCGGCCCAGACCAGCACGATGGTCAGGACGACCCAGACGGCGAACTGCGTCAGGGCCACCAGGGCCACGCCTAAGACCTTGCCCATCATCATTTCGAACGGCTTGACCGATGAGGCCAGCACTTCCACGATGCGGTTGGTCTTTTCCTCGATGACGCCCCGCATGACCTGCGAGCCGTAGATGAAGACGAACATGTAGATCATGAAGGCCAGGATGAAGCCCACGGCCATGGCGATTTCCGTGGAGCTGGCCTCGGCCGAGCCGTCCTCGCGCCAGCGGATGGTGTCGAGCGCGACATGCGCCCGCAGGCTGTCGATCTGCGACTGCCGGATGCCGGCCTCCAGGAGCTTGGTCTCGCGCAGGTGCGCCTCCACGGCGCTCGAGATCTGGGACTTGATGTTGATGCTGGGCTGCTCCGTCGAGAAGAGCTTGATGCCCTGGCTCTCGTAGTCCTTGGGAACCAGCAAGATGCCGTAGTACTCGCCCTCTTGGCGGAGCGTTTCGAGGTCGCGCCCAGGGTCGAGGAAGTCGAAGCTGAGCATTTCGGAGCTTTGCAGCACCTGCTCCATCTGGCCCGACGCGTCGAGCACAGCGATCGACTTGTAGTCCTCATCCTCAAGGCCTTGCAGCAAGATGGGAACCACGAACAAGGCCGCCATCAGCACCGGGCCGAGGAAAGTCATGATCACGAACGATTTCTTTTTGACGCGCTGCATGTACTCGCGTTCCAAGATGATGCCTATCTTGCTCATGACTTAGGAGTTTTTTGTTGTACGACCTGAAGGAAAACATCGTTCATGCTAGGCAGGAGCTCGCGGAACGAAAGGATTTTGCCGATTTGCAAGGCCTTCGCGACCAGTTGGTTGGAGTCCGAACCTTCGGTCAGGCGCAGCAGCAGCCTGCGGGCCGTTCCCCGCGGCTGGTCCGAAATCACCTCGGCGGTTCCGGCGAAAAGCGCCTGCGCGTCCTGCCCGGGCGCTTCCAGTTCCAGTTCGAATTGGTTTTGTTTGTATTGCTGCTTGATGGCGGCGACCTGCCCATCGAGCACCTTGCGCGAGCGATCGATCAGGGCGATGTTGTCGCAGAGCTCCTCGACCGATGCCATGTTGTGCGTCGAGAAGAGGATGGTCGAGCCTTTGGCCTTCAGCTCGAGGATCTCGCGCTTGAGCAGCTCGGCGTTGACGGGGTCGAAACCGCTGAAGGGCTCGTCGAAGATGAGCAGAGGCGGCTCGTGCAAGACCGTTACCAGGAACTGGACCTTCTGCTGCATGCCCTTGGAAAGCTCGGCGACCTTCTTGTCCCACCAGCTCTCGATTTCGAACTTCTCGAACCAGTGCTTGAGCTTCCGCAGGGCGTCTTGGCGGCTGAGGCCTTTGAGCCGTGCCAGGTAGAGGGCCTGCTCGCCGACCTTCATGTCCTTGTAGAGGCCGCGTTCTTCGGGCAGGTAGCCGATGCGCTCGACGTCCTGTGCGACCATCGCGCGGCCGTCGAGGAGCACCTGTCCGCTGTCGGGGGCGGTGATGCGGTTGATGATGCGGATCAGGCTGGTCTTGCCGGCGCCATTGGGGCCGAGCAGGCCGAAGATGCTGCCCCGGGGCACGCCCAGGCTGACTCCGCTCAGGGCCGTGTGCCGATGGTAGGCCTTGACCACGTCGCGGGTTTCGAGAAAGATTTCGCTTTGCATTCTGTTGGTATATTTTCAGGATGAGCCTCAGCCCTTGGCCAATTTTTCCCAATCCTCCGCCGGAGGATCGTCGTCTTGGGGGAGGGCTTCGGCGGGGGAAACGGAATCTTCCGTCTTTTCATCTGTCCGCTCGGGCTCCGCCGGGGGCGGAATTTCGGGGCCAGCTTCGGCCAGCGGCGTTTCCGGGGTTTCGGGGGCGGGCGGCACGGGCACGGCAATCGGCGGCTCGACCTTGGGCGGAAGCGGATTTTCGGTGGCGGGCGGCTTGGGCGGGAGCGGATTTTCCGTGGCGGGCGGCTTGGGCGCGTCGGGCCGCTGGAGCAGGAGAGGGCCTTGCGGCGCGTTCGGGTCTTCGGCTTGGGTGGCCCAGCGCTTGCGCTCCTGGCGGCGCTGGCGCACCACGGCCCCGCGGATGAACTCCTGCGCGTAGAGGTCCAGCTCCGAGGCCAGGGTCCAGGATTTCAGGCCCACGCGCAACACCACGAAAAGCTGTTGCAACAGGGCCATCGCGATGATGCCGGAGACCGACATCATGCCAATGTCGCCTTCGAGCTTGAAGTACAGGTAGATGAGCAGGGCCGGCACCAGGCTCAGCAGCAGCCGCAAGGCCCAGACCCGCGCCAGCCGCCGGAACACCAAGTCGAAGCCCTTGCCGACGGCCCCCAGCGCGAAGTGGCTCTCGTTGAGCATCAGGTAGAAGCGGGCGTAGTCGGCCACCATGACCAGCGTGCCCAGCACGACGGCCAGCAGCAGCCCGCCCAGCAGCAGCGCCTGCACGATCTGGCCCTCGGTCTCGGCCACCGTCGCGACCCAGGCCACCAGCTTGAACACCAGCAGGCCCACCAGGCCCAGCGCCACGACGTGCAGCACCAGCATCTGCGCCGAAAGCCGCAGGAAGCGCCAGAAGTATTTGCCACAGCCGCCGAAGAAGAGCTGCCAGGAGAACTTCTCCTCGGGGCGGTTCAGGCTCTTGAGCATCCCGCCATGCAGGAAGACCCACAGCATCCAGAACAGCGGCAAGGACCATTTCACTTGGCTGATAAGCACTTGCAGCCCTTCGCGGGCCTGCCGCGCCCAGTCGCCCAAGACCATCCAGTCGAACTGTTCGAGCAGCTTTTCGGCCGCCAGGCTTTCGCCCAGGTGCGAGCGCAGCAGCTCCAGGAAAGGCAGGGCCAGCCAGAGCGCCAGCGCCAGGTTCAGCAGATAGACCGTCAGCACCATCTTGAGCGAGGCGCCGGCCGTCTGGAAGCCGTTGAAGTAGGATTTCGCGGGGTTCATGCTTGGGGTAGAGCTTAGGTTGTTGTTGGTCAGGCAAATAGACTGGTTCCCAGCATGGCGTTTTCGAGCCAGAACAGGAATTTGAGGAAATACTTCCAGAACGGGGCGCTGGCCGGATCTTCCGAACGGCTGTTGTTGTTCATGTCAATGTCGAGCAGGTTCTGCTGGTACGGATCCACCTCTGCCCAAACGATTCGGCCTTTCCCCTGGTAGCGGAATTGCTTTTCGAGCGACTTTCCGTCCCATACTTCTTCGACACGCTGGCCGTCTTCGAACTCGACCATCACCCGGCTGGGCAGAACCATGTCGCCCAGGCGGCTCAGGCGCAGCACCGATTCGCCGTCGAGGTTGTCGATGGACTGCACGGCGTAGTCGCAGACCGAGTTGCCGCGGATGCACTGGTCGAAGAAGGCCGTCAGGTCGGCTCCCAGGGCGGTGTTGCCCTCCTCGCGGGCCATGCGGGTGGCCAGGGCCTCGAAGTCGCGGCCCCGCGGATGCCCGAAGCTCCAGGCCTCGAAGTAGGCCCGCAAGATCTTGTCCATCAGCTCGCGGCCCAGGTGGCGCTCCAAGGTCAGCAGCATCAGCGCCGGCTTCGAGTAGGCCAGCGTCCCCGCGTAGCGCTCGGGCACCTGCCACGAGGGCGAAGCCATGGGCGGGATCCCGGCGTCCTGGGCCGCGACCAGGGCCGAGCGGCGCATGTCCAGCACGCCCAGCCGCAGGCCCATCCAGTCGTCGAGCAGGTTGTTCTTCTCGCCCAGCCAGTCGGCCAGGACGCGCAGCTCGAAATAGGTGGTGAATCCCTCGTCGAGCCAGGCTTCCTCCACCTCGTCGCTGGCCAACATGCCCTGGAAATACTGGTGGGCCACCTCATGCACGGCCACGACTTCGGGCTGGCGGAAGGCCTCTGGCAGATAGTCGAGGCCCAAGAGCGTTACCAGGGTGGGATATTCCATGCCCCCGGCGGCCATCCCGTGGAAAGGCGGGTCGATCAGCGTGAGCTTCTCGTAGGGGAAAAGCCCGAGGTTGCGGTCCAGGTGGTCCAAGGTCTGGGCCGCGGCCTCCAGGTAGCGCTCGGCCAGGTGCAGGTGCTCGGGCTGGACCAGCAGTTGCAGGTTGACGTGCTCCCACTGCCTTTCGCGCACCACGAAGCGGGGCGAGGCCGCCCAGGCGAAATCCGAGACATCCTCGGCCCGGAACACCCAGGTGGTCGTGCTGTCCGGATTGGGCATCTGGCTTTGCAGCTCGCCCGTGGCCCCCAGCTTGAAGCGGTTCGGCAGCGTGATGCCCACGTTGTAAACGCCGAAGTCCGCGAAAAACTCCGTCCGCGGGTGGAACTGGTGGCAATTCCAGCGCCCCTGCTGGCCCGGAACGTCCTCATAGACCCCGATTTTCGGGAACCACTGCGCCACCAGGAAGAAGTCGCGCGAGTAGCCCGTGCGGGCCAGCAGGCGCGGCAACTTGCTGCGGAACTTCACCTCCAGGTCGATGCTCTGGCCCGGGTGCAGCGTGTCGGGCAGCGAAACCCGCAAGACCGTGCGGTCGTGCAGGTTGCCATCGTCGGGGCTGATGTGCGCCAGGCCCGTGATGTACTCGCCCTTGGCATACTTCACGTACTCAATGTCGATCGCGCCCCAGGGGGCCTCGCCCTCGGGCACGTCCGCGTAAGGCGCCGAAGCATTGGCCAGGAAAGTGCTGTGCCCATCGCGGAAGGCGTTGAGGTAGGTGTGCATCCAAAGCTCGGTCAGCTCATCGTCCGAACTGTTGGTCCAATGCAGCAACAGTTTGGCATCCAAGGTCTTGGACTCCACGTCCAGTCGAGCCTCAATGTCGTAGTTGGCCAGCCGAGGGCTGAGCGGCTCGGCGAAAAGCGCCTGCCCCGAGACCTCGCCCGCCGCGGCCAAGGCCAGCGCGCAAGCCACGCCCCAAATTGCCGGAGTCTTCATGTGTCGTCGTTTTTCGGAATCCATCTTCCAAAAATAAGGATTCTTGGCAAAACCACTGCCGCCGCAGGCTGAAGCCTGCGGGAATTGATGAAGGTCTGCCGCAGGCTGAAGCCTGCGGCAATTGAATTTTCTTCGGCAGGCTGAAGCCTGCCGCAATGGATG
>JFJP01001840.1_pt1 | contig 25065 bp, 22 predicted proteins | sample 431651 | NCBI WGS metagenome assembly JFJP01 (sample SAMN02602958, study PRJNA72255) | Microbial mat metagenome, whole genome shotgun sequencing project. | biome: fresh water; feature: sink hole; material: water; isolation source: purple microbial (photo- and chemosynthetic) mats found in...
TGATACCGCCAGCTGGGCATTGGTGGCAACATGCTGACCATTGATGATCGATGTTGGCCCCTGGTTATTGCCTCCCCACAAGCCTATCCCCCATGTGTTGACCGTATATAACCCAGCAAAGACATTATTGTTATTGCCTGTGGTTTCCAGACCAAATTCATAGATGCCGTCTGCACCAAAGTCGATGGCGAAGTCACCGGGCGCATATTTATTATTCCCATCATTTTCTGTGGGATTGTGACCAGTTACCAGAGCGATATAGAGATAGCTGTTATCCCAATCCACATATAAAGCTTCGGCATCATAAGCCTGGCCACCATAGCCGGGTGTCAGATAGGTGTCTAGGCCACCAGTATGATCCTCAATTTGGTGGGACTTGGATTTAACATTGGTCCAGTCGGCTTCAGTTCCAGAAGTTGTTAGGCCCCAATCATCCAGATTTCCATCAATTAAGATTGCTTGCGCGCCCGCTGAAGTCAGCATGCCGGCTACGATCATCAGGTGTATCAATGTTTTGGTCATTGCAGTCTCCATCAATAGTGCAAGACTCTATGCAGAAAGCATGCCAGTGTTATTGGCTATATAAAACAAGTGCTTATATTGCCATGTTGACTTTTTATGAATTCAGCTTGATGGTGAATCCAACAGCTGTGTTGAAATCCTGTCAACTCGGTCAAGGTTGGAATACAGGCGAAAAAAAACCGGCCCGAAGGCCGGTTTTTTATGCTGACCAAAAAATTAATGGGCAGCGGGTGCAGCGGGTGCAGCGGGAGCAGCAGCATCAGCAGGTGCGGCAGGTGCGGCAGCATCAGCAGCGGGAGCTTCAACAACAGGAGCGGGTTCCATCGGAGCCGGAGCTTCAACAGGCGCGGCAACTTCAGGAGCAGGAGCCGGAGCTTCTTCTTTTTTGCCACAAGCGGTCAGGGAGAAAGCCAACAGTGCGGCGAGCAGGACGGTATATTTCATTTGTGTAATTCCTTAAAAATGATGATCAACATGTTGAGCGTCGCAAAATCGCGGGTAGCGAAATTTTTGACGGGGCGGATTCTAGCAAATATTTCAGTTATTGCTAGCCGTTTGCCGTCAGAGATTTGCGAAATAAATCGATTAGATGACTGGTTGATACATCGTGAACTTCAGCCACATTTTCGTTGCTTAATTCCGGCAAGATGACTTTGGCCAATTGTTTGCCCAATTCCACCCCCCATTGGTCATAAGCATTGACGTCCCAGACAGCGCCTTGGACGAAGACTTTGTGTTCGTACAACGCGATCAATCGGCCCAGGGTGCGCGGGGTCAGTTTGCGATAGACCAGGGAATTGGTGGGCCGGTTGCCGGGGAAGATCTTGTGCGGCAACAGGGTTTTGATTTCAGCCTTGCTCATGCCGGACTCGGCCAACTCGGCTTCCACCTCGGCGCCTGTCTTGCCGCGCATCAAGGCTTCGGGTTGCGCCAGGAAGTTGGAGAGCAACACGGCATGCTGTCCATTGACATCGTTATGCGACTCCGCCGCAGCCAGAAAATCGCATGGAATCAACTTCGTGCCCTGATGGATCAATTGGTAGAAAGCGTGTTGACCATTGGTGCCGGGTTCGCCGAACAACACCGGGCCGGTGGAAATCTTCACCGGCTTGCCCGCGCGCGTTACGCCTTTGCCGTTGCTTTCCATGTCGAGCTGTTGCAGATAGGCGGTGAAGCGGCTCAGACGTTGTTCATAAGGTAGTACGGCGTAACTTTGCGCGCCCCAGAAATTGTTGTACCAGACCCCCAGCATCGCCAGGATCACCGGCATGTTTTCGGCTAACGGGGCGGTGCGGAAATGTTCATCCATGTCGAACGCGCCGGCGAGCAATTCCTCGAACTCGTCCATGCCGACGTACAGCGCAATCGGCAGGCCAATGGCCGACCAGAGTGAATAACGTCCGCCGACCCAGTCCCAGAAACCGAACATATTGGCGGTGTCGATGCCGAATTCATGCACGGCATGCTCGTTGGTGGAGACGGCGACAAAATGTTTGGCAACCGCTTTCATGTCTTTCTTGGCGGCATCGAGCAGCCAGGTGCGCGCCGCGCTGGCGTTGAGCAAGGTTTCCTGAGTGGTGAAGGTTTTAGAGGCGACGATGAACAGCGTTGTCGCCGGGTCGAGGTCTTCCAGGGTGTCGTAAAGATGGCTGGGGTCGACGTTGGAAACGAAATGCGCTTTGATATTGCCGCCATAAGGCCGCAGCGCCAGACAAGCCATGACCGGGCCGAGATCGGAACCGCCGATGCCGATATTGACCACATCGGTGATCGGTTTGCCGGTATAGCCCTTCCACTTGCCGGTACGAATTCGGTCGGCAAAAGCGCGGATACGCGCCAGAACTTCGCGCACATCCGGCATGACATCGTGACCATCGACCATCACCGGACGCTCGGAACGGTTGCGCAAAGCAGTGTGCAAGACCGCGCGGTCTTCGGTGATATTAATCTTCTCGCCGCGGAACATGGCATCACGCAGTGTTTCAACACCGGCTTCCTTGGCCAGTTTCAACAGCAGTTTCAGGGTCTGCGGTCGGATCAGGTTTTTTGAATAATCCAGCAGCAAATCATCCATTTGCAAAGAAAAGCGCTCCGCGCGTTTCTTGTCTTTGGCGAACAGATCGCGAAGATGCAGGCCCTTCCAGGCTTTGTGTTCTTCTTTGAGGGCTTTCCAAGTGGGGGATTGAGATAGGTCAGGCATGATGTGGACGCGGTAGATGTTCGAAAAATTCGAGGGAAATTGCGCGGGGTAATGAGTGCCTACAGTATAACGAGCCGCGATTGCTCGGGCGCGATGGGATGAGATGAAGTGTGCGCTGTTGCGTTTGGTTGCATGAAGCTGATGCGAGCCTGATTTCAGCGTAATAAGGCTACCCGGCTGCGGCGGCCAGTGTCAGGTGATCGATCGCAGCTTGTTCAGTTGTTGGTCGGGCGGCATCTGCAAACCTGTAGCTCAATCCGATAAATCAGTCCGGTCGATCTTTCAGCATGCGCAGCAGCACGTCGTCTTTCTTGATGAAGTGGTGTTTCAGCGCCGCGCCTGCATGTGCCAGCACCAGGAATCCCAGGCCGTAACCGATCCAGCGATGCGCCTGCACGGTGAGTTCGAACAGCGGTTCGTTTTTCTCAAGCAGCATCGGGATTTCGAACAGGCCGAACACGCTGATGTGATAACCGCCGAATGCGGAATCGAGGTAACCGGTAACCGGCAGCATCAGCATCGCGGCGTACAGCAACAGATGGCCGGCATGCGCGGCCAACGCTTCGAAGCCGGCCATGCTGGCGGGTAATGGCGGCGGCGGGGAAGTCCTTCGCCAGATCACGCGCATCAGCAGCAATCCAAACACCACTACGCCGAGGCTTTTATGCAGGTCATACAGCGCCCATTTCGGATCGCCATCCGGTTGCGCTGTCATGTACAAGCCGAGACCGATCAGGCCGATCATCAAGGCGGCCATCCACCAGTGCAGGGAGCGTGCGACCACGCCGTAACCGTTGCGTGTATTGCGTAATTGCATCAGAGCTTCCTTTAGCGAGAAATAATAACCGGACTGCGGCGCAGCCAAGGCAGGCAGATGACAGCGCCGAGCGCCCAAAGCAGAAATGCCGGTTCGGGTAACGGGTTGAGGGTCAAGCCGGCCAGCGTCAGCCCGATCCGTGATGCCGCCGCCAGTGCCAGCAGAGCGAACAGAATGGCGATGAACAGACCTTCGCGGCCATGTCGGCCGGCGCTGCCGGCCAAGTGGAGGGCGGCGAGAAAGACCCCGCCCCAGGCAATCCCGGCGGCCAGTTGCGCCATGATCAGCCACCCCAGCGACGGCGCCAACAAACACAAGGCGCTGGCCAGTGTGGCGAGCAAAGCCGCCGATGCGAATACGCGCTGTGCGCCAAAGCGTTCCAGCCACAGCGCGCCGGGATAAACCGCCAGACTGAAGCCGATCCAGAATATCGGCAACAGCCAGGGCAGCAAGGCCGCATCCGCCACCGCTTTGTAGAGTGGGGCGGCATTGATGAATACATGTAGCTGGAAGCCTGCACCGAGCAACAACATCGCCAGCAACATGCGGCCGATGCCGCTTACCGGCGGCTTTGGAATGCTGTTTGCGATGCTTTCGGCAACCTGTTGTCTGGCTTCCCAAGCGCTGAAACCGAGCGTGGCCAAGGCTAAACTGATGCCGGACAAGGTGAACGGCCAAAGCGGATCGATACCTTTGAGCAGAACCGCCAGATACGGCGCCAGCGCACTGGCCAGACCCAGGCCGAGCAGGCTGGCTGCCGTTGCCCGGCCGGCCGCCTGGCTGCGGCGGGCGATCAAGCCATACAACGGCGCGCGCAGCACGGAAGCGGTCAACACCCACAATACAGTGACAGCGATGAATATTTCCGGCGCTGTGCTGGCTAGATGTGGCAGCGCAATGAAGGCCAGGCAAGCTATCAGATTCAAGGTCATCACCAGCGGCGCGAGCCGGCGGTAAAAGCGCATGGCGCGATCTGCGTACAAGCCGAGCAGCACATCGGCGCAGACAAACAGTAGCTGGTCGATCAACAACAGGGTCGGCAGAAAGCCTTTTGGCAAGCCGAGTTTTTCCAGCAGGTCGCCCAGGTAGATGACATAAATCACCCAGGTGGCCAGAAACAGGAACTGCACGACGCTTAGATAGGCCAGGCCGGAGCCGTGTCGAGATTGCGTATGCATGGGGAACTCCATCACTGGGGATGCGTAGTCTACCCAGCGAGGCCGCGCCGATGAAAATAAATGGATCAGGTGCCACAGACGCCGGGGGCGGTAAACGGCCTCTAAGGATTAAATCCAGCCACGCTTTTTCAACCGCCGATATAGCCAGTAGCAGCCTGTTCCGGTGGCGAGCAGCGTCAGCGGGTAACCCCAGGTAAATTCGAGCTCGGGCATGGTTTTGAAGTTCATGCCATAAAGGCTGAAGACCAGGGTGGGGATGGCGAGGATGGCGCCCCAACCGGCGAGTTTCTGCACCGATTCGCTTTGTTGCATGGCTGCGGTAGTCATTGAAAGCTGTGTCGCGTCGGTGATCATGTCACGCAGGCGGTCGAGGCTCTGAATCAGACGGATGGCATGGTCTTCGACGTCACGGTAGTAGGCGCGCAATTCTTTGTCGACGATGTTCGGGTGCAGACGGATGAGGTCGCCGCAGATTTCAGGGATGGGCTGCACGGCGGACATCAGCCCCTGAATTTCGCGTTTGGTTTCGTAGAGGTTTTGCAGATTGTCACTGGAAGCGCCATTCGAGAAGAGGGCCGATTCCAGGTCGTCATAGCGGGTTTCCAGGCGCGCGGCGATCGGGCGTAATTCGTCGACGATATGGTCGATCAAGGCATATAGCGCCAGTCCCGGGGTGAGTGGACGCGCATAGGCTTGCAGTCTGTCCTGAACTTGACGATAGCTGGCGCCGATGTCATGGCGAATGATGGCGATGTAGTTGGCACCGCAAAATACGTGAGTTTCGCCATATTCAATGACGTTATCCCATAGCCGGGCGGTGCGCAGAACGATGAACAAGCCACCGGCGTAATCTTCTACTTTGGGTCTTTGGTGCGCGGACAAGGCATCCTCGACCGCCAGTTCGTGCAGATCGAGTTCTTCCTGTAACAGTTCTAGCGTGGGTTTGTCCGGGTCGTTTAATTCCAGCCAGACCAGGCCAACTTTAGCGGCGATGGTCTCGCTGATGTTTTCGAATGCAATCGGCTGCCGCCCGCCGCCCTGCAGCAGGAGGCTGGTGACATCGATTGGCATGTTTCAGTCCTGATAAAGAATGACGCCGGCCAGTGGTGGCAGACTCAGTACCAGAGAGTGTGGATAACCCATCCAAGGCAAATCTTCGGACATCAGGCCGGCGCCGTTGCCGACATTGCTGCCGCCGTAGAGGTCGGAATCGCTGTTGAATATTTCACGCCAGAAGCCGGCGGCGGGCGCGCCGATGCGGTATCCACTGCGGCTGACCGGGGTGAAATTGAGCGCGACGACAACGGAGCGACCCTGGCGGTCGCGGCGCTGGAATACCAGGATGGACTGGTCGGCATCGTGGCAATCGATCCAGGCAAAGCCTTCGACATCGAAATCGAGGTCGTGCAGCGGCGGCAGATCGCGGTAGAGCCGATTGAGATCGCGCGCGGCTTTGCTGACGCCGATATGCCAGTGCGTTTCCAGCAGGCTCCAGTCAAGTCCCCATTGTTCTGACCACTCGCGTCCCTGGCCGAATTCGTTGCCCATGAAGTTCAGCTTCTTGCCCGGGCTACAGGTTTGATAGGTCAGCAACAGTCGCAGGTTGGCGAACTTCTGCCAGGCGTCACCCGGCATTTTGCCGAGCAGCGATTGTTTGCCGTGTACAACCTCGTCGTGCGAGAACGGCAGCACGAAGTTTTCGGTGTAGGCGTAAAGTTGGCCGAAGGTCAGGTTGTTGTGGTTGTAGCGGCGATAAACCGGGTCTTGCTGGATGTAGCTGAGCGTGTCGTTCATCCAGCCCATATTCCATTTCATCGAGAAACCGAGGCCGCCGAGGTAGACCGGACGCGACACCATCGGCCAGGCGGTAGATTCTTCCGCGATGGTGAGCGCCCCAGGGAAGCGTTCATGCACCATGGCGTTCATTTCACGCAGGAAGTCGATGGCGTCGAGATTTTCGCGGCCGCCGTATTTGTTTGGCAGCCATTCGTCATGCTTGCGCGAGTAGTCGAGGTAGATCATCGAAGCGACGGCATCGACGCGCAGGCCATCAAGGTGGAACTCGGATAGCCAGTAATGCGCGCTGGAAAGCAGGAAGCCTTTCACTTCGGCGCGGCCGTAATTGAAGATGTAGGTGCCCCAGTCCTGATGTATGCCGAGACGCGGATCTTCGTGTTCGAACAGCGCGGTGCCATCAAAGCGGGCCAATGCCCAGGCGTCCATCGGGAAGTGGCCGGGCACCCAGTCGAGCAATACGCCGATACCGGCGCGGTGACAGCTGTCGACGAAATGACGGAAATCGTCGGGGGTGCCAAAACGTGAAGACGGTGCGAAATAGCCGGTTGCCTGATAGCCCCAGGAAGCGTCGAGAGGATGCTCGGTGACTGGCATCAATTCGATGTGGGTGTAACCCATCTCGGCGGCATAGGGCACCAGGCTGTTCGCCAGATCACGCCAGTTGAAGAAGCTGCCGTCGTCATGCAGTTTCCAGGAGCCGGCGTGGACTTCGTAGATGTTCATCGCGGTATGCAGCCAGTCGCGTTGCGCCCGGCTATGCATCCAGTCGCCGTCGTTCCAGGTATGGCTGCTGGCGGCGGGGACGATGGCGGCATTGCTCGGCCGCATCTCGAACTGGCGGGCGAATGGGTCAGCCTTGACTTGCACCGCGCCGCTGTCGCGATTGCGGATCTCGAATTTGTACAAATCGCCAGCAGTCAGGTCTGGAATAAACAATTCCCAGATGCCGGAACCGCCGCGCGCACGCATTGCGTGGATGCGGCCATCCCAGTTGTTGAAGCCGCCAACGACGGAAACGCGCTCCGCATTGGGCGCCCATACCGCGAAGCGAACACCATCGACGCCATCCACCTGGATGGCATGCCCACCCAGGCTACGCCAGGCTTCGAGCAATTTGCCCTCGTTGAAAAGGTACATTTCCTGGTCGGAAAGCAAAGGGCCGAAGGCGTAGGGATCGGTGATTTCGAATTTGTGCTCGCCTTCTTCGATCGCCAGTCGCCAAGGCCGTGGCGGGGAGAGTTGACCGCGCCATTCAAACAGGCCGCCATCATCGACTTTGGTCATTTCGGCGCCAGCATCTGGCAGCAGCAGAGTGATGCGGCTGGCGGCGGGGCGGAATACTCGCAACACCCAACCCTCCGGACCTGGATGCAGGCCAAGGATGGCGAATGGGTCGTGGTGGCGGGCGCTAAGGAGACGTTCGAGAGATTGGGGCATGTTTGTCTTTTGTAATGAGATTTACCAAGTAACTACGCAAGAATAACGCCAGCCTGCGATTGCTGGATACCGTGCGATGAAGAGTTTGTCGCATGCAGCGTCGATTGGTAGCGAAATTCCAAGTGAAGTAGAGGTATTCAGGATATCTCTATCGGTTATTATTCCACCGTTAGTTGTTAACGAACAATTTAAGGAGAATGTGCGTGCAAAAAGAATATCCTCGTTTCGTCAGTTTACTGACCAAGAACACCGTTGCGCTGATTCTCGCTGGCGGCCGCGGGAGTCGCCTGAAGCAGTTGACCGACTGGCGAGCAAAGCCGGCGGTACCCTTTGGCGGTAAATTCCGCATCATCGATTTTCCGCTTTCCAACTGCATGAACTCGGGCATTCGTCGAATTGGCGTCGTGACTCAATACAAGTCGCACTCGATGATCAAGCATGTGCAACGCGGCTGGGGTTTCCTGCGTGGCGAGTTCAACGAGTTTGTCGATCTGTTGCCGGCTCAGCAGCGTGTCACCGAAGAAACCTGGTACAAGGGAACCGCCGATGCGGTGTATCAGAATCTCGACATCCTGCGCGTCTACAAGCCTGAATACGTTCTGATTCTGGCCGGCGATCACGTTTACAAAATGGACTATGGCGAGATGATCGCAAACCATGTCCGCAACGAAGCCGACATGACCGTGGCTTGCATCGAAGTGCCGGTGGAAGACGCATCGGCGTTCGGCGTGATCGCGATTAACGATGAGTCGCGTGTCGTTTCCTTCTCCGAAAAACCAGATAATCCGCCCTCCATGCCGGGCAATCCGGATGTCGCGCTGTGCTCGATGGGGATCTACGTGTTCAACGCGGCTTTCCTGTTCGAGCAACTGGTGCGCGATGCGGATGACCCACATTCCGAGCACGATTTCGGCAAGAACATCATTCCGCACATGATCGAAGCTGGTTATCGAATCTATGCGCAGAGCTTTAACGACAGTTGTGTGCATGGCGAAGGTGAGCCGCCTTACTGGCGCGATGTGGGAACCGTCGATGCCTACTGGGAAGCCAATCTCGATCTGGCCAACATCACGCCGGACCTTAATCTGTACGACAAGGATTGGCCGATCTGGACCTACCAGGAGCAATTGCCACCCGCCAAATTCATTTTCGACGAAGAAAACCGGCGTGGCATGGCGGTCGACTCGATGGTCTCTGGCGGTTGCATCATCAGCGGCGCATCCGTGAAACATTCGGTGCTGTTTTCCAATGTCCGCGTTGGTGAAAACGCGTGCTTGCAAGAGGCGGTGGTGTTGCCGGATGTGCGTATCGGCGCGGGGGCTGTTTTGCGCAAGGTAGTGATCGACAAGGGCTGCATCATTCCTCCCGGTATGAGCATTGGCGTTGACCGTGCCGAAGACGAGAAACTATTTCACGTAACCGACCGAGGTGTCACCCTGGTGACGCCGGAAATGTTGGGACAGGCGTTTCACCACTTCAGGTGAAGGGTCGGCAAGGCGTTGGCGGCGAGTAGAATGACCAATTCGCGACTCGCCTTCAATGCCTTGCCATGCTCCACCTTGTTTTTTGCTGGCACTTTCACCAGCCTGATTACCGCGATGCGGATGGCATCTACCAACTGCCTTGGACCTACCTTCACGCCGTCAAGGATTACGCCGACATGGCGGCTCATCTGGAGGCGGTGCCCGAACTGCATTGCGTAGTCAATTTTGTGCCAACCCTGACGGCGCAATTACTTGATTACCAACAACAATTCGAAACCGGTAGGCTGCGCGATCCGCTGCTGCGGAACCTGATCGCCGACGATCTCCATGCTTTGCCGGCACGGCAAAAACGGCAGTTGATCGAGCAGTGTTTCAAAGTCAATCACGCCACCATGCTGGAGCCGTTTCCCGCCTACAAGCGGCTCTACAGCCTCTGGAAGACAGTCGATTCGAGCGGTGAGACGGATGACGAGAGCGGTCTGGCCTATCTTTCCGAGCAATATCTGGCCGATCTGGTGACTTGGTATCACCTGGTCTGGACGGGCGAGACTCTTCGTCGTGCGCACCCCGATCTGCTGGCACTGATCCACCAGGCGGAGCTTTTCACCCCGCAAGACCGGCGCTATCTGTTCGATCTTTTTGGCGAAGTGATCATCGGCTTGTTGCCGCGTTACCGGCAAATGGCCGAGCGCGGCCAGATCGAATTATCCGCCACGCCGCATAGCCACCCGATTCTGCCGTTATTGATCGATTTTCACGCCGCGCGTGAAGTTCATCCCGCCCTCGATTTGCCGCAAGCGCGGGCCTACCCGGGTGGGGAGTCGCGGGCGCGGGTGCATATTGATGCGGCAATGAATTCGCATCTGGCCGAGTTTGGCCAGCGTCCCGTCGGTCTATGGCCCGCAGAAGGCGGCGTTTCCGATGCGGCTATTCGATTGTTTTCTCAAGCCGGCATCAAATGGGCGGCCAGCGGCGAAGGGGTGTTGCGGCATAGCCTGGCGGCGCAGCATATCGACTTGACGCACAAATCGGCTTGGGGCTTCACGCCTTACAAGTTGCCTAACGCGGATACCGCGCTGTTTTTCCGCGACGATCATCTCTCTGACTTGATCGGTTTTGAATACAAGAACTGGCACGGCAGAGATGCTTCGCGCCATTTTCTGCATGCGCTAGAGGAAGTACGCAAGCATGCGCCAGACTCGAATCCCGTCGTCAGTATCATTCTCGACGGCGAAAATGCCTGGGAATATTTCCCCTTCAACGGGTTTTATTTTCTCTCCGATCTGTTTACCGAACTGGTCGAACAAACGGCTATCCGCAGCACCACTTTTAGCGAATATCTTGAGATGTTCCCGCAGTCGTATGCGCCGTTGCCGCACCTGATCGCCGGGAGCTGGGTCTATGGCGATTTCTGCACCTGGATGGGTGATCCGGCGAAAAATCGGGGGTGGGATTGGTTGGTCGCGGCCAAGCATGCTTACGATTTTGCGATTGACGGATTGCCTGTCAGTCAACAAGTCAATGCCGAGGCATTGCTCAAATCGTGTGAAAGCTCGGACTGGTTCTGGTGGTTTGGCGATTACAACCCGGCCGATGCAGTGATCAGTTTCGACCGCGTTTATCGGCAGAAACTCAAACGTCTCTATGAAACATTAGGCGTCGTGCCGCCCGACTATCTGGACAAACCGCTGTGCCAGATGCGCACCGACGGGCACGGCGCGGCAGAAGCTGGCGGCGTCATGCGCCGAGGCGGGGCATGACCTGGCTGCAAAAGTTGTTTCCGCGCCAGGCATCGATCAGCTGGCGCGAAATGTTGATCAGCGCCCTCGCCGCCGGTTTGGCCATCAGTTTCAATGCCTGGGTCAGTAGCGCGCTGCTGCCCGGCAACTACCAGGTATTTCTCGCTGCTTCGATGGGCGCATCAACGATTCTGGTGATCGCTGTCCATCACAGTCCGTTGTCGCAGCCCTGGGCGGTCATCGGTGGTCATCTGGCGGGCGCTTTGGCCGGTTTGCTGGCGGCCGCGTTAGTCGCCAATCCGGTGCTGGCATGCATGCTTGGCATCATGTTCACCGTATTGATTCAAATGCCGCTGCGTTGTTTGCATGCGCCGGGCGGCGGCACGGCTTTGTTGCCGATTATTGGCGGTGTCGCCGTGCAGGCGGAAGGGCTCGGTTTTATTGGCGTGGTCGCGCTGAATGCGCTGATCCTGGTGGCGGTTGCCGTGCTTTTCAACAATGCATTGCCCGGGCGGCGCTATCCGATGGCTTTCGCCGCAAGTTTGCCGGCCCCGCTTCAGCCGGTCTTTCGCGAGGAAGACTTGTTGGCCGCGTTACGGTCGATGGAAGGCTATATCGATGTTTCACCCAATGATCTGGAACAGATTTATGTACATGCCCGTAATCACCTTCGCCAGCAAACTCAAGGTGGGCCGGGGGTTGAATCAAAGCGCTGAGCAACTTTCGAGATATTCATGAGTAAAACTGCATCCCTCCTTTTTGGCGTTCATGCCCACCAACCTGTCGGCAACTTCCCGGAAGTCTTGGAAGATGCTCATCAACGTTGTTACAAGCCGTTTCTTGAAACGGTCTACCGTTACCCGGAGTTTCGTTTTGCGCTGCATTCATCCGGTTGGTTGCTGGAATGGCTGTTCACGCAGCATCCGGATGATCTGGCTTTGCTGACCGAAATGTCGCATCGCGGCCAGGTTGAATTCTTTGGTGCCGGCGACATGGAACCGGTGTTGGCGGTGATTCCCTACCGTGACCGGATGAGTCAACTGGCTGCGATGTCTGACCGCATCGAGCAGATTTTTGGCCAGCGCCCGCGCGGCGCATGGTTGACCGAGCGTGTCTGGGAAGCCACCGTGGTCCCCGCGTTGGTCGATTCCGGCATCGAATACGTGATGGTCGACGACTACCATTTTCTGTGCGCCGGCACTGAGCGCGAGCGACTCAATGGTTACCACAGCACAGAGGAAGATGGTCGCCAACTTGATCTGTTTCCGATCTCCGAAGCGCTGCGCTATCGTTTGCCGTTCACGCCAGCGGCCGATGCCGTCGCCTTCATCGAATCTCAGGCCGTTGAAACGGAACATGCGGCGGCGATCTATTTTGATGACATCGAGAAATTCGGCATCTGGCCGGAAACTTACCACTGGGTTTACGAGCAGGGCTGGTTGAAGAATTTCATCGAAGGTGTGTTGAATTCGCCGAGCATCAAGAGCGTGCATTTCAGCGACTACCACGCTGCCGCGCCGACGCGCGGCGTGGTTTATCTGCCAACTGTTTCCTACAGCGAAATGGGCGAATGGACACTGCCTGCGCCGGCCGCGCAGCACTATGCCGAGTTGGTGCGCGTCGCGCAGGAAGCCGGTGTGCTGGAGCGCGATCGTCCGTTCATACGCGGCGGCATCTGGAAAAACTTTCTGACCCGCTACCCCGAGGCCAACTGGATGCATAAACGCATGCTCGGCTTGTCGGCCCGGCTTGCCAGCCTGCCAGCGGATCAGGTGCGTCAGGATCTGGTCGAGTTGCTGCATGAAGCGCAAGCTAATGACGCTTACTGGCACGGCTTGTTTGGCGGCATTTATCTGCCGCATCTGCGGCGCGCCGTTTGGCGCGCTTTGATCAACCTGGAACGTCGTCTCGACAGTCTGCAAACTCGGCCAGCGCAGTTCTCCGGCGATATCGACATGGATGGTATTGACGAAGTTTTCATGTCCAGTCTGTCTTTGCAAGCGGTACTTCGGCCGGACAAGGATGCCTCGCTGATCGAGCTATCCAGTTACCCGCTGGCGCAGAATTTCGCCGATAGCCTTAAACGCTATGCAGAGCATTACCACGGCAAAGCGGGGTCGGGTGTCAGCACCCCTGTTGGAGAGGGAATCGCCTCGGCGCATAACGTGGTCCGCTTCAAGCATGAAATAAAGCCTGAAGATTTGATTCCCGACTCACGCAGCCGAGGCTGGTTTGCCGAAACCTGGACTGATTTCGATTCCAAACGGCCCGTCGAATACACCAGCACGGTGGTGCAGGGCGGCGCGGTACTGTGCATGGGGCAGGCGGGAGACGGCAAGGAAGCAACGCGTATCGCCAAGATTTATTCGGTGCGTGATAACCGTTTGACTGTCGCGCTGAAATCGGTCGGCAACGGTCGACTCTCCACCCGACTGAATCTGGCCATGCCAAGCTGCGATGGCCCGGCGGGGCGCTATGTAGTGAATGGCGAAATCCCCGGCGGCTTTGGCCAGACATTTACCTGGAACGAACTGAAGGAATTAACGCTGGAAGATCTTTACCTGGGGGCGGCTGTTCGCTTGCAAACCAACCGACCCGCCCGCATCAAGGTACAGCCGCATTTCACCGTTTCGCAGTCTGAAGCGGGCTTCGAAAAAGTCATGCAGGCGGTCGAGTTGAGCCTGACCTGGGAAGCTGAAGATGTCACCGAGGTTCAGGTACGCGTCGATATTTCCAGCCTTGGTTAAACTTGCATTTTTTATGCGCTTCTGGAGTTGATGATGAGTCAGGATGATGATGTGATTACAAAAGGCAAGGTCGTATACATGACCTATTCCGTGTTGTCCGAAGAGGGCCAGATCATGGGCCAGCAGGACATGCCCACCGGCTACGTGCATGGCGCAAGTAGTGGTTTGTTCATTGAAATTGAGCACGGCCTGGAAGGTCATTGCGCGGGAGAACGAGTGGAAGTGCAACTGACGCCAGAACTGGCTTTTGGTCATGCCGACCCATCGCTGATTATTGTCGAAGACTTCGAGAATGTGCCGCCGACCTACCGTCGAATTGGCGCAGAAGCCGAATTCGAGAACGAAAAAGGCGAAGCCGTTACCTTCCGGGTGGTAAAGATTGCCGATGGCAAAGTCACGCTCGACGCGAATCCGCCGTTGGCGGGAAAAAATGCCATGTGTTCTGTAGATATCGTCTCGGTGAGAAATGCAACTGCCGAAGAAATGCGTACTGGATTCCCGGCTGAACAGGGTCCGCCAACCTTGCATTGAGCGGGCATTGGTTTCGTTACCCAAAAAAAACGCGGCGAATTTCGCCGCGTTTTTTATTCAAGCAACGCGTTGAATCAGTTCGTCATGATCCATTTTGCCAGTGCGGGGGCGTCGGCCTTGGCCTTGGCTTGCGGCGGCATCGGAATCTTGCCGTACTTGCCTTTGCTACCGTTAGCGATAGCGTCGGTCAGTACCTTCTCGGCATCCTTGTTGCCCTTGTTCTTGGCGGCGATGTCTTTCCAGGTCGGTCCCATCTTCTTGGCGGTGGCGTCGTGACAGACTGCGCAGCCATTTTTCTTCGCCAGATCAGCGCTGGCAAAAGCGGGCGCGGCGACCAGCATGGCTGCGGCGAGTGCAACGGCGGTGAGTGTTTTCATAAGTTTCCTTTCGTTGGGGTGGTTGAGAAAAAAGTTGATCAAACGTAATTAAAGTATATGCGCACTTTCTGATGCTGGCATGACGTGGGTCAATTCTTCTAACAATGTGGCCTAGGAGCCTGATGGTCTTTGGTCGTCGATTTTCTGCTTATATCCCCCGGGACTCAGCAGACGACGCTTCCAAATTCCGACTGGCTCAGTTCAGTCTGAATGATTTCACCGCAGCGTCGAGCTTGTTAGCGCGGCTAGCCAGGGTTGCGGTCAGGCTGACGCCTCTTTCCGTATCGCCCAGGGTGTCGCTGTTGAGTTGTTCGATCGCCTGGAGGTTGGCGCGCACCAAGTCTGCGGCATGGCGTTGGCTTTCAGCGGCCTGGCTGATTTCGCCGACTTGGGTGGTGACTTCCGTAACGCTGCCAGCGATGGTCTCCAGCGCGGAACCGGCTTCGCGAGCATGCCCTACACCAGCGTTGGCTTCCGTCATTCCCTGCCCGATCGCATCGATCGCCTGGCGTGTTTCCGCCTGGATGTTCTGGATCATCTTGCTGATTTCAGCTGTGGCCTGAGTCGTCTTTTCGGCCAGCTTGCGGACTTCATCCGCAACCACTGCAAAGCCGCGACCTTGCTCGCCGGCGCGGGCGGCTTCAATCGCCGCGTTGAGCGCCAACAGGTTGGTCTGATCGGCAATTTCCTTGATCACCGCGACGATCGCGCCAACTTCCTGAGAACTGCGGCCGAGCTTTTCGACTGAGGTCGTGGCGTTGTTGACGGTGTCATGGATGCGTTCCATGCCAGCCAGGCTGGCACGGGCCACGCCAACGCCATTCAGCGCGGTTCGTTTGGCTTCACTGGCTTGCTCCGAGGCAAGCTGGGTGCGTTTGCAGATGTCGACTATGGCGTTTTCCAGGTTGGAAATTGCGCTGGAAATTTCTCCCGCGCGACCGTTCATCTGATCAACTCGGCGATGAATCTGGCCAGATTGTGTGCTGATGGAGTCGGTATCAATGCGCACTTCACTGCTCAGCTCCGACGCGGTGGAAATCAACTCGCGCAGTGCGGCTGCCATATCGTTGAAGCTCTGAATGATTTCACCCAGCGTGTCATGGCTTTCCATGGCACAGGTAAAAGAAAGGTCCCGTTTCGCGATGGCACTTGCCACATGAGAGATCCGCTTCAGTTTGGTCACCAGGACGGTATTCATGACCCAGTAATTGACCGCACCCATCATCAGCCCCGCGATGACGCAGCCAACGACAAACCAGGCTTGCATGCCGGGTTTCCATTCGACGAAGAAGGCGGCATAGAACGGAAATATGCTGGCCATGAGTACGCCCGCGCCAAGAAAGGAGAACAACACGTTGCGTAGAATGCTGGGTTGCATCGGGTACCTCATTGACGTCGAAGAAGCAGTCTTGAATTTCGGCGTGATCTGGAAAACCTTTAATACTTTTCTACGTTTTCGCGGTTACCACTGGACTACATGCACGTTGGACAGACTGCGGCCGAGAAAACGCTCGCCGATAGTCTGAAAACGAAGTGGCACGTCAGTGACCCAGAAATGGTATTCGGGCGCTACCCGGTCCGGGTTGTGCAGGTTCAGATCGGTCAGCAGGGCGGCGGTTTGTTCGGCCATGGCGTCGGCGGAATCGACCAGTGTGATATCCGGCCCGACGACGTCTTGCAGCAACGATTTAAGCAGCGGGTAATGTGTGCAGCCGAGCACCAGGCTATCGATCTGCTCAGCCAGCACCGGTTTTAAATATTCCTGTGCGGTGAGGCGGGTCACCGGGTGATCCAGCCAGCCTTCCTCCACCAGCGGCACCAGCAGGGCGCAGGCTTGCGAGGTGAGACGCGCATCCGGTTCAATGCTGTGAATCGCGCGCGCGTAGGCGTTGCTGTTGATGGTGGTGGGCGTGCCGATGACGCCGATGCGGCGACTGCGGGTGGCGGCCAGAGCCGAAAGCGCGCCGGCCTCGATGACATCGAGGACTGGTGTTGGCGACAGATCTCGCACCACTTGCGCCGCCACCGCCGCCATGGTGTTGCAGGCGATGATCAGTACCTTGACGCGTTTTTCGAGCAGGAATTCGGCGATCTGGGTGGTGTAGTGGGCGATGGTTTGCACCGATTTGACGCCATAGGGGACGCGCGCGGTGTCACCGAAATAATGAATCGATTCGAAAGGCAGGCGTTCCATTAGCGCACGCACGACGGTCAGTCCGCCGACGCCGGAGTCGAACACGCCAATGGGACTGCGGGGGTCAAGTTCTGCTGTCATGTTTCCGGCTCTGCTGGGAAAGCGCCCATTGTAGATGTTCGCGCAGCAGCGCCGAGGGATGATCGGCGCGGGCTGCAAGCGCATGGATGATGGCGGCGGCATTGTGCGGTTGCTGCGCCAGCGCGTTGCCAAGCGCAATCGCAATATTGCGCAGCCAACGCACATGACCAATGCGACGAATCGCCGAACCTTCATGCCGGCGCATGAATTCGGCTTCTTCCCAGGCAAACAATTCAACCAGGTTGGCGCCGTCGAGCCGATTGCGCGGCTGAAAATCGGGCAGGGGGCTGACTTGCGCGAAGCGGTTCCACGGGCACGCCAGTTGGCAGTCGTCGCAGCCGTAAATGCGATTGCCCATCAGTGGACGCAGTTCGAGCGGAATCGAGCCGGCGTGTTCGATGGTCAGATAAGAGATACAGCGCCGCGCATCGAGTCGGTAGGGCGCCAGAATGGCCTGCGTCGGGCAGATCTCGATGCAGGCCTGGCAGCGGCCGCAATGGTTGGCTTGTGGAGAATCCGGCGCGAAAGGCAGGCTGATCAACAATTCGCCAAGAAAGAACCAGGAACCGCCGCGATCAAGCAGCAATGTATGTTTGCCTTTCCAGCCCAGCGCGGCCTTCCTGGCCAGCTCAACTTCCATTACCGGAGCGCTGTCGGCAAAGGCGCGGAAAATGCAGGCGCCGGTGTGTTGAATGATCCGTTCGCCGAGTTGCTGCAGACGTCCGCGTATCAGCTTGTGATAATCGCGGCCCAGCGCGTAGCGGGAAACGTAGGCGCGCTCCGCTGCGGCCAGGTTGATCCATGGATCGGCGGCGGCGGGCAGGTAATCCATGCGCGCGCTGATGATGCTGGCGGCGCCTGGCACTAATTCGGCCGGGCGGGCGCGGATAGCGCCGTGCCGCGCCATATAATCCATCTCCCCGTGATGACCCGCCGCCAGCCAGGACATGAGCCCGTTTTCCGCTTCACCCAGATCTATTGACGCAAAGCCGACCGCGCTGAAGCCGAGTTCGCGCCCCCACGCGCGAATTTGCGGCTTCAGGCTTTCCAGGCTGGATGAGTTGGTTCGTGTCGACATCGGGAGATGATAGCGTGAGCCTGTTCTTTTCTTTACCGGATGAGGCCGCGACATTAGCGCTGGGCGAGCGGTTAGGACGTGCCCTGGAAGCCGGGCTGAGCATCTGGCTGCAGGGCGATCTGGGGGCCGGCAAGACAACCTTGACGCGCGGGGTGTTGCGGGGGCTGGGTTTCGCTGGACGTGTAAAAAGTCCGACCTATACTTTGGTTGAACTTTATGAGTTGTCGAGGTTTAATCTATATCACTTTGATTTGTATAGATTCGCCGATCCAGATGAATGGGAAGACGCGGGGTTTCGTGAATATTTCAATCCAACCAGCGTATGTCTGGTCGAATGGCCGGATAAAGCCGACGGGCGTTTGCCGCAGCCGGATTTACGCGTGCGTTTCGATATACCAGATGCCGGTCGGGCAGTCTGGATTGAAGCTTTGACGGAGGCGGGAAGTGCATGCATCGCTCGACTGATCTCTTCTTGAAAAGGCTGTTTGCCAGCCTGGCGGGGCTGTTGCTATTGATTTCGGCGCAAGTAGCTCCGGCAGATCCGTTGGAGGAACTGGACGCGAGCATAAAGGCCGACGCGGTCAGAGCGGCGCGAGTCTGGCCCTCGCCCGAGAACAGTCGGATCACGATCGAACTTGATGCGGCGGTGAAATACAAATATTTCAGCCTGAAAAATCCTGCACGTATCGCCATCGACCTGGAAGGCATCGAACCCAGCCCCGCTCTGACCGACATGATCAACAAAGTCATGCCGCATGATGTCTGCATCGCGAATATCCGCGTTGCGCGCAACCGTCCAGGCGTCACGCGGGTGGTGGTGGAGTTGAAAGGCGAAGTTCGCTCGCAAGTGTTCACGCTGAAACCGATGGGCGACTATGGCCATCGTCTGGTGATGGATCTTTACCCCGTTGCGTTGGCTTCGATCGAGAAACAAGTCGAAAGCGCCATTGAATCGGCCGGCAATTCGCCCGCTCGGCAAGCCGAGCAACAGGTTGCGGGGAAAGCGGAAAAGTCGACGCTGGCGGGAAAGCCTGGCCCGCTCGATTTCGTTCGTCTGATTACCATTGCCATCGATGCCGGCCATGGCGGCGAAGATCCCGGCGCGAAAGGCGCCAATGGTTCCTATGAAAAAGACATCACGCTCTCCATCGCCCGCCGACTGAAGGGCCTGATCGAGAAGCAGGACAACATGCGCGCTTATCTGACGCGCGATGGCGACTACTTCATTTCACTCCATGAGCGGGTCAACAAGGCGCGTGGAGCGCAGGCCGATCTGTTCGTCTCGGTTCATGCCGATGCCTTCATCAAACCGCATGCGCGCGGGTCATCCGTGTTCGCGCTGTCGGAGAAAGGTGCCACCTCGGCGGCGGCCAAGTGGTTGGCGAAGAATGAAAACGAAGCCGACTTGATTGGCGGTGTCAATGTCGCGACCAAGGACAAGTATGTGAACAAGGCCTTGATCGATCTTGCCCAGACGGCGCAGATCAGAGACAGCATGATGGTGGGCAAGGTGGTGCTGGAAGAAATTGGCGGCATCAATCAGTTGCACAAGCCGCATGTTGAACAGGCCGGTTTTGCTGTGCTGAAAGCGCCGGAGATTCCATCCATCCTGATCGAGACCGCCTTCATCTCGAATCCGGAAGAGGAAAAACGCCTGAATGATGAGGAATACCAAGACAAGATGGCGAATGCCATAGTCACCGGTATCAAGCGTTACTTTGATCGCAACCCGCCGCTGGCGCGCAGCAAGGTTGCGCAGAATTTATAGATCGATCAGAGATCGCCGTTCGCGCCGGCCTGCATGATTTCCGCCATTTTGGCGCGGATTTCGATAGCACCTTTCGACAGCTCCGGCGAGATGCCCATCTGGTTTTCATAGCCGGAAACCCATTCCAGGTTCCAGTCCAGCATCATCACCCAGATTTGTTTGTCGGCGTCTTCCATGATGCCGACGCGGCAGGGCAGGAAGACGAGAAACTCCGGGCTGATCTTCAGCAGGTCACGGCCGACAGCGATGTCGCAGAAATTGTGGACTTCGATGCGTGGTGCGCTCATGTCGCCCAGAACAGCCTGAAAATCTTTGTACATCAGGTTGTTGCCGACATATTTGAAGTTGAGTTTGTTCGCCCGCAGCATCATCGATTCGACGACTTCATCAAAAGTCAGTCCGGGTTTGGCTTTGATTTTGAGGGTGAACCAGTTCATCGCATCCGGCATCGACATGCGGAAAATGCTGCTCATGATCGGCATCATCATCTGCATCATCTGCTTCTTGGCAACGTCGGGAATGCCCGGCCGCATCGTGTAAGGCCGGGTGGGCGTTGGCGACAGGGTGCCGATGAGCGGGATGGGAATGCCGCGTAAATCGGGGATGCCCGGAATGCTTGGCAAACTTGGCAGGCTCGGCAGCGTCGGCAAACCAAACTGCGGCAATCCTATTTGCGGCAAACCAAATGGCGACTGCACCTGCAATGCACCGGGGGTGTATGGATTCGGTACGCTGGCCGGGGCGACATAATAGGGCTGCTGGGCCAGGGTCGGGGTTGCAGTGGTTGCCGTGGCGAGCGCCAAAGCAAGCATGGACAGTGAGATACGCGAGAGTTTGGGCATGTCGATTACCTTGAGTTAACGTAAATGTCGCAAAACGACGCTCGAACGCCTTGCCCTCTGCGGAGCAAGGCGGTTCCCTCGCCGAGGGAAATGGGAACAGCGCAAAACGTAGGTTCTTGCAGGGGTTCAATCGATGCCGGTTAGATGGCGTCTTCGCCGGTTTCGCCGGTACGGATGCGGATGACTTGTTCGACCGAGGTGACGAAAATTTTGCCGTCGCCAATCTTGGCGGTGCGGGCGGCTTTTACGATGGCTTCGAGTGCGTCATCGACCATGTTATCGGCGACCACCAATTCCACCTTGACCTTGGGCAGGAAATCGACAACGTATTCGGCGCCACGATACAACTCGGTATGACCTTTTTGACGGCCAAAGCCTTTGACTTCGGTCACTGTCAGACCGGAAACGCCGAGCGCGGAAAGTGCTTCGCGAACTTCATCCAGTTTGAAGGGTTTGATAATGGCTTCGATTTTTTTCATTGACGGGTCTCCATGGATTGCTGGTTGGTTGGTGTGCTGATGGGGTCAAGGCGCGCGATATTTGTTGGTGATCGGATAACGCCGATCACGCCCGAAGCCGCGCGGGGTGATACGAATGCCGGGGGGGGATTGTCGACGTTTGTATTCGCTGCGGTCGATCAGGCCGATGACTTTATGTACATCCGCCGCGCTGTATCCGGCCGCAATGATGTCACGCGCGGACATGTCGTGTTCGACATAGCGCTGCATGATCGCATCGAGAATTTCATAGCTGGGCAAGCTGTCCTGGTCGCATTGATTGGCGCGCAATTCGGCGGTGGGCGGGCGCGTGATGATGCGTTCCGGAATGAGGGGCGCAGCCGGGTCGCCGATCTTGTTGCGATAGCGCGCCAAACGCCAGACCAGTGTTTTCGCGACATCTTTCAGTACCGCGAAGCCGCCGGCCATGTCGCCGTAAAGCGTGGCATAACCGCTGGCCATTTCGCTTTTGTTGCCGGTGGTCAGCACCAATTGGCCGAACTTGTTCGACAGCGCCATCAGAATCACCCCGCGCACGCGGGCCTGAATATTTTCCTCGGTCTGGTCGAATGGAAGATCATCGAACTCATCCGCCAGCTCGGACATGAACATGTCGAACATCAGTTTGATCGGCTGCACGTCGTAGCGGATGTCCAGGTTGAGCGCGAGTAGTTCGGCGTCTTCCAGGCTCATGCTGGCGGTGAACTGGGAGGGCATCATCACTGCTTGCACGCGCTTCGCACCGATGGCGTCAACCGCAATCGCCAGTGTCAGCGCCGAATCGATGCCGCCGGATGAGCCAACCAATACGCCGGGAAAACCATTTTTGCCGACATAGTCGCGCACCCCCATCACCAGCGCCTGGTAAACCATGGCGTCCGCTTCCGGAAGCCGGATGATGTCGCCGCGCGGTTGCAGGTCATCCAGTTCAAGCAGGTGTAGACCGGCCGCAAACGAGGGGAATTGGGCGCACAGTGCGCCGCTGGCATCAAGCGCGAACGATGCGCCATCGAACACCAATTCATCCTGGCCGCCGATCATGTTGACGTATATCAGCGGCAAGCCGGATTCGGTGACGCGGTCGTTCGCTACCTCGATGCGCTCATCTTGTTTGTTGGCGTGAAACGGTGACGCGTTGAGTACCAGCAAGGCCTGTGCGCCGGCATCGCGGGCTTGGGATGCTGTGCCGAACTCCCAGATGTCGGCGCAAATATTGATGCCGAAACGTACCCCGGCGCATTCGAAGACACAGGCCGTCGAGCCGGCGGTAAAGGTGCGCAGTTCGTCGAATACCGAGTGATTGGGGAGATGCTGCTTGCGATAGGTCGACTCGATGCGGCCGCCGCGCAATAGCGACGCGGCGTTGAAATACTGGCCGCCCTCGTTCAATGGATGTCCAACGACCAAGGCCAGTTCTGGCGGCAGGCGGCTGGCGAGTTCGCCAAGAACCCGTGCGTTCTCGTCGTAAAAATCGGGTCGCAGCGCCAGGTCTTCGGGCGGATAGCCGCACAACGCTAGTTCGGGTGTGACCATGAGTGCTGCCCCGGCCTGAGCAGCTTGTTTCGCCAGGGCGGCGATCTGGTCGGCATTGCCTGCCAGATCTCCCAGCGTGGGGTTCATTTGGGCCAGCGCGATGGTGATTTTCATCGTTTGATTCTAGCCCGGATGTTTCATAAATTCGCGGGCTGGGATGCCCTTGGTGATTCAAATCAAGCCATAAATCGATGCGGTGGCAGGGGTGAGCGTATGCCAGCCTCAAATTCGGAACTGGCCGACCATTATTTTCAGTTCGTCCGCCAGGTTGGCCAATTGTTGGCTGGCATCCTGGGTTTCTTGTGCATGGCTGGCGGCATCGCGAGCAACCGAGTTGATGTCGCCGATTTTGTGGCTGATGTTCTCGGCGACTTTGCTTTGTTCGCCAGAGCTGCTGGCGATCTGGTTATTCATTCTGGTGATGACGCTTACCGAGCCGGAGATGGTGGCCAAGGCTTCGGCGCTGTCTTCCACGCTTTGCACGCTGGTTTCGGTTTTTTGTTCGGCGGTCTGGATTGCGCCGACGGCCTCATTGGCGCGGTTTTGCACCTTGACGATGATGGTTTCGATTTCCTTGGTCGCCGATTGCGTGCGTTGGGCCAGTGTACGCACTTCATCCGCCACCACCGCGAAGCCGCGTCCTTGTTCGCCGGCGCGGGCGGCTTCGATGGCGGCGTTGAGCGCCAGTAAATTGGTTTGTTCGGCAATTTCGCGGATCAGCCCGATCACTTTGCCAATATCGCGACTATCGGTGTCCAGGCGCAGGATCACTTGCACCGCCTGTTCAAGTTGTTCGGACATCGCGGAAATTGCGCCCAGCGCGGTGGTGGCGGTGAGCGCGCCTTCCTTGGCTTGGCTGTCGGCCTGGGCCGCCTCGCTGGCGGCCTCGCTGGTGTTGCGCGCCACTTCCTGCACGGTGGTGGCGAGTTGGTGCAACGCGGCGGCGAGCAATTCGGTATCGGCAAGCTGGCGTTTCACTCCGTTCTGGGTGCGAGAAGAGACTTCGACCAATTGGCCGGCGACTTGCGCCAGGTGATGCGTCGCGCCGCTGACTTGCTTGAGGATGCCGGTAAAGCGTTCCAGCATGGTGTTGAAGGCGTTGCCGGCACTGCAAAATTCATCGTTGCCGATGATCGGAACGCGCAATGACAAATCGGATTGCTGCTCGATGCGGTGCATGGTGTCGGTGAGTCGATTGATTGGGATGGAAATCACCCGTTTGAGTGCGGCGCCGATCAGCAGCATGCCAAGCAAGAACAGAGTCAGATGAATGCCCAACGATTCCAGGCCGGAATTGCGAATGCGCGCATCGATGGGGGACAGGTCGTAGCTGATCTGAATTGCGCCGAGTACGCTGCCGGGTGCAACGCTGTGGCAACCCATGCAATTGACGCCGCGCGTATTTTCAGTCGCTTTGTAGGGACGAATTACACTGAGACGGCGACCTTGTTCGGTATCTTCAATGCGCACCGATTCTTTTCCGTCGAGCGCGGCGCGATCCAACTCGTCATTGGCGCTTTCGTGCGCTTTCCCCGGCCCATATTGGCTGGTGACGCCCACTCCGCGAATGACGCGGGCTTGCAGAACCTTCGGCTGGCTGGCGATTTGTTTGTGCAGTTCGTCGCGGGTGTCCATGCCGCCGGTCAGCATCAGCTTGTTGAGTCCATCGAAATAGCTGTCGGCGATGGCTTTGGTTGCTTCTACCGAGAACTCTTCGGCCAGTTTCTTTTCGCTGAAAAAGGAGTGCACCAGCGAGGCGGTGAGCAACACTAGAAACAACAATGCGGTGAAGCCGAGAATTTTGGCGCTAACCTTTCCTGTGTGCAGGGTCAAACTCATTCAAACCTCCATCTCATTATTGCTGTGTGCCAGTAACACTACATGGCTCTTATCACGCCGTACTAACCATAGAAGAATGGTATTTGCTGGGGGTTGGAACCGGTCGTTTCGTCTAACCGGGTGTTTCGCGATATCGGCGAGAGGCATCAAAACTTGAGGTGCCCGGCTGGGGGTGCGGTATTTTTTTGTAGATTCAGGAAAATGTTGTATTGCAATGGCCGCGCTGATCCGCTTCGCCGGAAATGTTTACCTATTTTCCTCAGTTGAATTTGAGCTGAAACAGCCGAAACCCAGTATTGACGCGCCTTTCCAGTCGATTTCTTGTACTGCGCCACAGTTTCTTTTTGGTGTTGGCCAGGATGCCGAAAAGCCTATTAGCGACAATCAGTTAGCTTAGATTGTCG
>JFJP01037913.1_pt1 | contig 25064 bp, 15 predicted proteins | sample 431651 | NCBI WGS metagenome assembly JFJP01 (sample SAMN02602958, study PRJNA72255) | Microbial mat metagenome, whole genome shotgun sequencing project. | biome: fresh water; feature: sink hole; material: water; isolation source: purple microbial (photo- and chemosynthetic) mats found in...
GGCATGCGCGATACTTTAACTTTCGTTACCTCACCTGATGAAACGGAGGATGAGATAAGAATAATGGAGGTAAAAACGCTGAAGATGGGATTAATGCGTTACGTTGCCAAAACACCTCTTTCCAGATATATGAATATCAGTTTCAGTCAGCCAATGTCTGAAACAGTATCGACAGATAAATGGAACAGCTGGGTATTAAAAGCATCTGTAAATGGCTATCTCGAAGGACAGCAGGCTTATGAATCAAAATACCTCAATGGTAATTTATCAGCAGGAAGAGTTACCGATGAGTGGAAAATTAATATGAGGGCCAGATATAATTACAGAATTGAGAAATTTGACATTGATAATGAAGTTATCGAAAGTGATAATAACTCCAAATCGTACAGCTCCCTTATCGTAAAAAGCATCTCTGACCACTGGTCGTATGGAGGAACAGTATACCTGGGATCATCAAGCTTCAGTAATTTTGATTTGTCTGTCACCTTTATGCCTGGAATTGAATACGACCTCTTTCCTTACTCTGAGTCTACAAGAAGACAACTGAGGTTACTTTACACTCTCGGCTATAACTTCACAAATTATACTGATACTACTATTTATAATAAAACTAAAGAGGGACACTGGCAACACTCATTTATAGCAGCTTACGAAGTTGTACAAAAATGGGGTTCAATTGATTTGAGCCTGAACTACAGTAATTACCTTTACGACTGGTCAAAAAATAATCTCTCGCTTTTTGGGTCAATAGAACTGAGAATTGCAAAAGGTTTATCAGTAAATTTCGAAGGAGGAGCTTCTCTGATTCATGACCAGCTTGGATTGGTAAAAGGCGGGGCAACAACCGAAGAGGTTCTTTTACGCAGGAAGGAGCTAGCCACTCAATTCCAATACTGGACAATGTTTGGATTTACTTATACCTTTGGCTCAATTTATAACAATGTAGTAAATCCCCGGTTTGGGAGCAGTGGCAATACTGGAATATATTAAATTTCGTAAATCCTGATATAACGAAATAAATTCCCGGTAACCTGAAATCATTTTTTCCTGTCATTACAAATAATTCTTGCAGATTATCATTGTTTGTACTGCTTTTCTGTGTTAACTTTAAATAAAAATTTTAACGTTTAAGGTTTCATGCATTACGACAATTTGATTTTCAGGCGTTTTGAAATTTCATATTCACGAATGCCGAAAGTCATATTTAAGAATTAATTTTCTAATTAACATTAAAAAATGAATATTCAGATTGTGGAGGTAATTATCATTGCTGCTTTGCTTGGATATATAATTTTTCTCAATATTCAGCTGGCGCGAAAAAATATTTTTATCGAATCGACTGTAAAAAGGTTATCAGGAATTGAGAAAAGCCGTAATATGGATGAAATGATGGCATTTCTCAGGGAAATTCAGAGTATGAACCAGTTTACTTCATTACTGAAAGATGATATACTTGACGAAGGGACAATAAGTTTTATCCTTGATAATTTCAAAGATCTCAATATCTATATTCATTATACAAAAGAGGAAGCCGATGCAAAGAGCATCCTTAATAATGGGTTCAGGTTTGTTGATTCTTTTTACAAAACTGCACTGCCTGTTTCAAAAGATAAACTGGACCTTACAATTAAGCATAACAACAGGAAATATTTTGGTGACTTTTTGATAATTATCTGCATATCTCACGATATTGTAAATTTCTATTCTCTTGAATTGGAAAAAGCAGGCATCAGAAAATACTCCTTTGAGAATATCCTGACAGAAAACCCACCGGTAAGAAATGAAAATGCCGATCTTGAATACCAGTTAGCACCACAATTTATAAAAGGCTATATTAATCACCGAACCGGTCAAACTGAGAAAAACCCTGGATTTGACCCATGGTATAACTCATCAAAGTTTATTAAGAATATCGAACTCCTGAAAAACAAATAAAGATTTTACTGGCTCTAACTGATAAGAAAAGATATAATTATATTTGAGAATAAATTAAAAAGTCAATATGAAAAAGTCTATACTGTTTTTTGTGCTGATCTGTATTATTTCAGTTAGCCCGGTTGCTTCCCAGGGTGGACTGCTGAAAAAAGTTACAAAATCAATGACAAATGAACTCCTGGGCAAACCAAAGGAGGATTCGGATAATAAGAACGCCAATCAGCCGGAACCGGCATGTGCCTGTAACGATGCCATCGTAATTATGGATATGGGAGGAAAACTTCAACTCGACTATTCTGAGCTGACTATCAGCATATCAGACGATGGCAGAATACTGGCACAACATCGTTGGTCAAAAGAGTATTATATCGTTCAGAATGGCACTACTGTTGGCCCTATTCAACAAGGTGACCGCAGGTTAGCCGGATTTAATAATGCTGATTATACTGATGAAGAAAAGGAGAAAAATCCATGGGCAAATAATAAATATATAACTAAATCAGGTGAAAAGTACCTCATCACTTTCGGCGGGAGTAAATATGGACCCTACAGCCAGATTAGCAGCTTTACTATTTCTAAATCAGGTGAAAAGTTTGCTGCCATTGTTATTGAAAACATTGTAGTTACTGAAGATGAGGGTGACAAAATGGATGAAGCAATTAAGAATGCGAAAACTGAACAGGAACGTATGGATCTTGCCATGAAGTATACCCAGCAAATACAGCAAAAAATGATGCAGGGTGGAGGTCCTTCTGCTATGACTCCAAAAATAGTTACCAATGTCCCCGGAGCAACCATTAATCCTATGATCCAGGCATCTTCACTCAACAACAAAATAAAATACGACGATATCCTCATTCCTTCATGGGACAAAATCACTGATCTGCAGGGAAAAACGATAGTTACTCTAAAACAGGAATTCATTGATGCTGAACAGCTATTCATCAATACGAATAATACCAAATATGCAATGTATAAATACGGGACTCTTACATTCAGTGACGGCACTACCCTGCCGGAACTTTTTAATCCATATCTCCTGAAAGAAAACGGACAGGTATACCTCGCATATATGTATTATTCCCCTAAAAGAAATGCCATTATGCAGTGCAGGATTTTGTTCTGATAACAAATATTAAATATTTTCGAGTTTAATATTATATGGTAAATCTCCCTCTTCATTACCTGCCTGCAGAGGGGAAGGTTTCTGTCGTCCCGTTATGCAGAAAAGAAAACAGGACCAGTTTCAGATTTGAAAGGAGCACTGACTTGTTAAAGAAAATTTTATATAAAGATCCCTTAAACTGGAGGTTATTCCTCATCATTATTATTACGGCTTCATTCGCTCCAGGCTGGTCTCAGTCTGTCAACTACAAGGACTTGTTTGGTACCGACTGGGAAAAAGCTGCTGCCTATGAAAAAGAAAACAGGAACTGGATGGAGCCGATACTTACAAAGAATAATATTTCCTATCCCCTGGCGATTGCTATTGTCTTTCCCGAACTTGTCAGATATTCTGCCTTGCGTGACAAGATGGAAATTACTTTGTTAAAAGCACTATATATTAATCTAGGGGATGATTATGCTGACTTTTCAATTGGCCAGTTCCAGATGAAACCATCTTTCGCTGAAATAATACGCAAAGAGTCATCCAGGTTGTTAGGAAGAAGATCGCTCATACGGTTTAAACCCATTACGGAATATGAAAAGCCTTCTGATTTCAGGAAATCAATAGTTACAGACCTTGAAAATCCTGAAACCGAATTCATGTACTTCGTTGCATTTTTAAAAATATGCGAAAAAAAATACAATACAAACAGCATGCATGAGGATGCCCGTATTGGATTTCTTGCAACCGCTTATAATTATGGCCCTGACAAGAGTGCTGGTCAGATTGAAATGATGACAGGTAAGAAATTCTTTAACATAAAACTCTTTAAAACAACAAATACTCCCTCAGTCATTTCAGATTTTAATTACATTTGGGGAAATTTATCTATATAATTTATTTTCATGAAAAATATATCCATTTTACTCCTGCTGGCTATCCTGACGATAATTAGTTTAAACTCATGTAAAAATAACAGTCTGACTACAGCAGAACCTGAAGATTTAACTCAATTTGTTGATCCTTTGATAGGCACAGCACACTGCAGGTGGTTTCATATCGCCCCGGGGGCAAATCCTTTTGGAATGGCCAAGCCAGGGCCATCAACAGATGGTCACCGTGGTAATCCTGGTGGCTGGGAGGCAGTAGGGTATGACTACAGACATACTTCAATCGAAGGATTTCCGAACTTCCATGAGTTTCAGATAGGTGGTGTTGTTTTTATGCCCACAACCGGTGAATTAAGGACAATTCCGGGGGAGCTTGAATCAACTGGAACCGGTTACAGGTCAGCGTTCGATAAAAAAGATGAAGTTCTTGATCCGGGATATTATTCCGTCATACTGAAAGATTACAGAATCAAAGCTGAAGTTACATCAACAAACAGGGTCAGTTTTCATCGTTATACTTTTCCGGCAGGCAAACAATCACATATTCTTTTCGATATTGGCAATAAACAGGGTGAAAGCGGTAATGTGAAAGATGCCAGGGTAACTCTTAACACAGACGGACGTATAGAAGGTTTTGTTGAAACCACTCCTGAATATGTAAAGAAATACCAGGCAGGATCGAGTGTAATTATGTATTTCTCTGCTGTTATTGACAAAAAACCTGATTCATATGGGATCTTTCATGGTCAGGTTTCAGAATCCGGAAAGAGTGAAGCTACAGGTTCAGGCGCAGGACTATATCTCACCTTTTCAACCAGCGAAAATGAAAGCATTGTTATAAAGGCAGGACTCTCTTACACATCCGTTGAGAATGCAAGATTGAATCTTGAAGCTGAAGCAAAAGACCTCAGCTTTGATAGCGCCAGAGAAATGGCCCATAAAAACTGGAACTCATACCTTGGAAGAATCAGGGTTGAAGGAAAAACTGAAAAGGACAAAGTGAAGTTTTACACAGGTCTTTACCATGCTTTACTTGGCAGGGGACTGGGTAACGATGTGAATGGAGCTTATCCAAAAAATGATGGTACCGTCGGCCAGATACCTCTTGATAGTTCAAACAAACCAATACACAATTTTTATAATACTGATGCTGTATGGGGTGCCCAGTGGAATCTTATACAATTATGGGCCCTGGCTTATCCCGAATATCTTTCCGATTTCATAAAAAGCCAGTTACTTGTTTACCAGGATGCAGGCTGGCTGGGTGACGGGCTCGCAAACAGCAAGTATGTTTCAGGAGTAGGGACTAACCAGGTTCCTCTTGCAATAGTTGCTGCCTATATGTGCGGAATAAGAGATTTCGATATTCAAAAGGGGTACGAGGCTTCCCTGAAAAATGAGATAACATCGGAGAACAGGATTTTCGGAGCCGGTAAAATGGATGTAGGTAAATTTGTGAAGTATGGTTATGTCCCATATATCGATAAAATGAAAGCGTCTGATGAACTGTGGAAATTCTCCGGCTCACATACTCTTGAATACTCATTCACATCATTCGCTGTTTCACAAATGGCTAAATCTCTAGGGAAAGAGCAGGATTACAGTATGCTGATGAACCTGTCAAAAGGCTGGGAAAAGATATTCCATCCTGTAAGAAAACTAATGTGGCCTAAACTTGAAAACGGAGAATTTTTTGAAGCATTTGATCCTAAAGAACCTCATAACGGATTCCAGGAAGGAAATGCTTTCCAGTATTCATTTTATGTACCCCACGATCCGGAAGGTATTGTAACGAAAATCGGAAAAGATGAATTCAATATTCGTCTTGACAGTATTTTTTTAATCTCGCAGAAAGATCTTTTCGGCGGCGGTAAAGTAATAAATGCTTTTGCAGGTATAACAAAACCATACAATCATGGTAATCAGCCCTGTTTGCATACTTCATGGCTTTTTAACTATTCAGGTATGCCTTCAAAAACCCAGAAATGGGTAAGAGCAATCTGCAACGATTTTTATGGTACAGAAGGAATTCATGGTTATGGCTTCGGACAGGACGAAGATCAGGGTCAACTGGGTGCATGGTATGTTATGGCCGGAATTGGTCTTTTTGATGTAAAGGGTTTGACTGAGACTGATCCCCGATTTGGAATTGGAAGTCCCGTATTTGATAAGATCACCATCAGTCTGAACGAAAAATATTATACGGGAAAACAATTTGTTATTGAAACTGAAAATAACACCACAGAGAATACGTATATCGAATCGATGTCAGTAAATGGGAATCCTCTTACAGAAACATTCATTACATTTTCCACTGTTGTAAATGGTGGTAAAATGGTTATTAAACTGGGTAATACTGCAAAAAACAGTTACTAATCTCTGTGATTATATAACTTCATATTGTAATTTACTATTTCAAAATTCACACATATGAGTCAGTTGTATATTAACATTCTGCGAACGCCAGCCAAAAACACTTTCAGACGGTATCTGGGACTTATGTACATTATTCTGGGCATATTATGGTTAATAATCAGGATTTTAAATAAAGAACCGGCGCCATCAAGGTTTCCGCTGCCTTTTTTTGATGTAATCTATATAGTCTTTTTTGGTATTAGTGGTATCATCTTCACCATTGAAGGCTCGGGGATCTCAATCAGCAGATGGTTTGGCGAGGCATTTATCAAAATTGACACAACCGGAATATCTGTTAAAAAGAGTGTGTTTGCAAAGGAATGGATTTTGATGTGGAATGAGGTTGAACAGGTTGAATTTTCTGTAATTAAGATTAATTTTCTTCTGTCAGGAAATGTGCACCGCGAACTGAACTATGACAATCTTGATTATGAACATATTCAGGAAATCAAGAAATCAATTTATAGCATTTCAGAAGAAAAGAGAATTGGTGTCATAAGTCCTGTTTAATGAGGTTTTTTTAACTTTTACATTTATTTATCCCTATCAACTGTAAAATGAATGACTAACTTGTTTTATATATTAATAACATTTTGATGGCAAATTCATCTTCAAAATTCGAATTATTATGAAGTTTTTTCTCCTTCTAACTTTATTGTTCGGATTAGTTTATAAATCAGTTGGCCAGCCGGGAATAACCCAATTACATCCACAACAGGATAAAAAAGAGATTCTGGCAATTTCAGAGTCCATGAAGACGAATGATGTTATAACAGCTATTGAAAACATAAATATTCTGATCTCCAAATACCCTTCGCTTGGTTATTTGTACAAGCTTAGAGGCCGTGGAAAACTTGCACTTAATGATGTTGAAGGTTCTCGGACAGATTTTATTGAAGCTGAGAAATGGCTTTCATACGGTGATAATTCCGATGATCAATTTATAAAATCCATAATCTCTAAGAAGTATATGGTAGAATTACTGATGAAGGATTTGGGGTATGATTTGAAGTTGGATCCTCTCCGTGATTTTAAACCTGTTATTGAGGCAAAAGATACCCTGCAGGGAGCCCTCAGAAAGGAGAGGAAATGTTATGATGTATATTTTTACGACCTTACTGTTAAGATATTACCGAAGACCAGAAGTATAGAAGGTACAAATGAGATCTATTTCAGGACAATATCAAATACCAGGACTATTCAAATAGATCTGTTTCCGCAATACACAATTTCAAAAATTGAATGGAATGGAAAAAGACTTAATTTCACAAGAATTTTAGGTGCAGTATTTATTGATTTTGGACAGGAAATCATATCTGGAGCTCTTGAAAAAATAAGTGTTGAATATAAGGGTGTACCAGGGATAGCTCCTAGACCACCTTGGCTTGGGGGATTTGTATGGGGGAAAGAGCGTGGAAAATATATTGTAGGAGTAGCCTGTGAGCATTTGGGAGCCAGTTCATGGTGGCCAAATAAAGACCACTTGTCTGATAAGCCTGATTCAATGAGAATTAATATACAGGTTCCTAATGGATATCAGGCAATCTCGAACGGATCTCTCCGTACATCAAAAGAAACTGCTGACAATTATACTAACTTTGAATGGTTTGTAAGCTATCCGATAAATAATTATAACGTCTCCTTCTATATGGGTGATTTTGTAAACTTCAATGAAAAGTTTACAAACAACAATGGATCTTATATGATTGATTATTATGTGCTCCCGAGAAATCTTCAGAAAGCAAAGGAGTATTATGTTCAGACAAAAGGAGTATTGTCAGTATTTGAAAAAGTATTTGGTGAGTATCCGTTCAGGAATGATGGTGTTGGAATGGTGGAAGCTCCATATGAAGGAATGGAACATCAGGGAGCAATTGCCATTGGTGGGGAATATGGCAAAAACAGAAACAAGAGAGAATACTGGACAGAAGAGTTTGATTATCTGGTTGTACATGAAACTGCTCATGAATGGTGGGGAAATGCTGTATCGATATGCGATATGTCAGACGCATGGATAAGTGAAGGCTTCGCAACTTATTCCGAATATCTCTTTGCTGAGGAGAAATTTGGCTATCCTGAGTATGTTAAGGCAGCCGCATCCAACCAAATGCAAATTCTTAATATCTGGCCAATAGTTGGTCAGACAGGTATTAATGACAATACATTTATTGGCAGTGATATTTATAACAAAGGGGCTGCCATGCTTAATAATCTCAGATGTATTATCAATAATGACTCTATATTTAAATCAATGATAAAAGCTTACTACGAAAAATATAAGTATAAAACAACAACAACTGAAGATTTTGTCAACCTTGTGCATGAATACACAAAAAATGATTATTCCGATTTTTTTAATAAATTTCTCTATGACAATAGCCCCCCAGTCCTACAATGCAACTATATTATAGATGAAGGAAACTCTCTTGCATTTTCTTACAAATGGATCAATGTTGGTAAAAATTTCAGTATGCCATTTTGTATCGCTGTAAATAACACTGAATATTACAGGCTAAACGGGTCTACTCTGTCTCAGTTATTTATCCAGGATAGCGTAAAAAGTTTCTTTTTACCAAATGAATTCAGGTATGAGAAGGACCTGGTTCCAGAAAATTCATTTACCTACTACTGGACCGACTGGCCATTCTAATATTCTTATTTACCTTAAAAGGTGTTACTTAATATATCCCAAAACTTTTTTACTTTTACCACAACTCATAAATCCTCTTCAAATGACTAAATACATAGCTATTCTCATCTTTCTTTTTGCTGCACTATCTTCATGTGCAGAAAACAGAAAAAAACAGGTTACAGATGAACTTCTTGTCAGTTTTGTTGACCCTTTCATTGGCACCGCCTCACACGGCCATACTTATCCGGGAGCTGCTTACCCCTTCGGACAGATCCAGCTCAGTCCTGATAACGGAACACAAGGCTGGGACTGGTGTTCAGGATATAATTATTCCGACAGCACCATTGCAGGTTTCAGTCATCTTCATCTGAGCGGTACAGGAATAGGAGATCTGGCCGATATCTCTTTTCTTCCTGTTACTGAAGATGTCACTTTTACTGAGGGTGAAAAAAATAGTGAATTTGTTACCCGCTATGCTGGTAAATATAGCCACGACCAGGAAACAGCTAAACCAGGTTATTATGCAGTAACCCTGAAAAACAACGGAGTAAAAGCCGAGTTCACTGTGACCGAAAGAGCAGGCCTGCACAGGTATACTTTTCCGGAATCAGGTGAAAATAACCTCCTTATCAATTTGGGTTTTGCAATAAACTGGGACAAACCCTATAAGACTTCACTGAATATTGTTGACAGTCTGTTGGTCACCGGTTCAAGATTATCTAATGGATGGGCAGCTGATCAGCATGTCTTTTTTGCTGTGCGATTTTCGAGTCCTATCACAGGATCAACAGTAACAAATGTGGGAGGAGAAGGAAGAACAGTTGGTTTACTAAAATTTTAGGAAAAGAAACTGATGGCGAAGGCAGGGATCTCTTCAGTTAGCATTGAAAATGCACTGGAGAACCTAGATTCGTCATTACCTGGCTGGGATTTTGAAGCAACTCAGATTGCAGCAGGTGATGCGTGGGAAAAAGAACTCTCAAAAATTCGAATCCTTTCAGATGACAATGATCAGAAGATAATTTTCTACACTTCTCTCTATCATACAATGGTTGCTCCTGCATTGTTCTCTGATCTGAATAATGAGTTTAAAGGGGTTAAAGGTGATATACAGAAGGCAGAAGGCTATAAACGCTACACTGTGTTCTCTTTGTGGGACACCTACAGGGCATTGCATCCGCTTTTTACACTTACACAGCAATCCAGGGTTAACGACATGGTAAAGTCTATGCTCGATAACTATAAACAAACCGGATTACTGCCAGTTTGGGAACTGGAAGGAAATGAAACATTTTGTATGGTAGGAAATCATTCTATTTCGGTAATTGCTGAAGCAATCCTGAAAGGTATTGGTGATTTTGATCAGGAGCTGGCATTTGAAGCAATGAAGGCAACATCTATGCACGATCGTGATGGCATGGGATTGTACGATAATCTTGGCTATATGCCTGCCGATAAAGTACAGCAGTCAGTTGCAAAATCACTCGAAGTAGCAATCGATGACTGGTGTGTGGCAGCTGTTGCCCAGAAGCTTGGGAAGAACGAAGATGCGGCTTATTTTTATAAACGTGCCGAAAGCTATAAAGCTTATTTTGATAAGGAAACCGGCTTTATGCGTGGTAAACTGACCGATGGAAAGTGGACAACACCTTTCGATCCTGTATTTTCAAATCATGAGGGCAGTGACTATACTGAGGGAAACGCATGGCAATATCTCTGGATCGTTCCACAGGATGTAGACGGACTCATTGCATTACTTGGGGGTAAAGAACCGTTTGCTGATAAACTTGATCAGCTCTTTACCATCGAGGAAGGAGTAAAGGGAGAACAGGCTTCTCCTGATATTTCGGGATTAATCGGAGCTTACGCTCATGGAAATGAACCGGGTCACCATACAACTTTCCTGTTCAATTATTGTGGTCGTCCATGGAGAACACAGGAACTGAATCGCCAGATCCAGACAACGATGTATACAAATTTGCCGGATGGGATCTGTGGAAATGAGGATTGTGGTCAGATGTCTGCATGGTACATTTTCAGTGCAATGGGCTTCTACCCTGTGAATCCTGCCGAACTGAAATACCAGTTCGGCTCACCGATTGTTCAGGAAGCAAAACTTGAAGTTGCAAAAGGAAAATATTTTACGATGAAAGCTCCCCTGGCTTCAAAAGATAAAAAATATATTCAGGAAGTGAAGCTAAATGGCCGGGTTCTTACCAGATCCTACATTACTCATCAGGAAATTATGGATGGAGGATTACTTGAATTTGCAATGGGAGATATACCAAATAAAAAACTATTCGAGTAACCTGTTTCCTCCCCCTGGAAGTCTGAATCTTTGTGATTTTATTGCTCAAAATACTTATGCTATGAGAACAAATGCTGCTTTGATAATATTGCTGGTAAGTGGACTATGTTTTAATCTGACAGACACCATTAGTCAGACAGTTTCCGGTAAAAAACAGGATCTGAATTACATTGAATTTGTGAATCCGATGATTGGAACAAAAAAGATGGGGCATACTTTTCCCGGAGCAGCAACACCTTTTGGAATGGTTCAGCTGAGTCCTGAAACAAATTACAGTTCAATGTTTGTGAATGAAAAGTACAATCCTGATATATATAAATACTGTTCTGGCTATCAGTATGAAGATTCCTTAATTTTTGGTTTCAGTCACACCCACTTCAGTGGAACAGGTCATTCAGACCTTGGCGATTTTTTAATTATGCCAACAATCGGTAAATTAAAAATGAATTCGGGAAAATCAAATATCCAGGATAGAGCAAATCACTCAAAGTTTTCACATACATCCGAAATTGCACAGCCTGCCTATTATAAAGTAAAACTTGATGATTATGATATTATTGCTGAACTTACAGCATCCGAAAGGGTGGGATTTCACCAGTATACTTTCCCAAAATCTGATAGCGCACTTATTATTCTAGATTTCGTATACAACATCTATAACCGCGATGATAAAAATGTCTGGGTTTTTGTGAGAGTGGAAAATGACTCAACCATAACTGGCTTCAGACAAACAAATGGCTGGGCCAGAACCCGTACTGTTTACTTCGCAATGCAATGTTCAAAACCTTTCGATTCTTACGGGCATCACAAATATGATTCATCTTTGTATAATGGTTTCTATAAAAGATTTAATGAAACAGAGAATTTTCCTGAAATGGCAGGGAGAAAGATAAGAGCCTATTTCAATTTTTTAACAGAAGAGAATGAAAAAATCAAAATAAAATTCGCACTGTCTGCCGTCAGTACGAAGGGAGCGATGAATAATCTGACAACAGAAATTCCACACTGGAACTTTGAAAAAACAAAAAATGAAAGTCAGGCAAAATGGAATACTGAATTAGGCAAAGTTGAAGTAGAAACTCCGACAAAAGAAGAAAAGGAAACTTTCTATACTGCCTTGTACCATACAATGTTAAATCCAGTAATCTTTGAAGATGCGGATGGGTCATACCGGGGATTGGATCAGAATATTTATCAGTCAGAAGGTTTTACAAATTACACAATCTTTTCACTATGGGATACTTACAGAGCGCTGCATCCTTTGTTTAATCTCCTTCAACCGGAAAGGAATAATGATATGATAAAATCAATGATAGCTCATCATGACCAGAGTGTACATAAGATGCTGCCTGTATGGAGCCACTATGCCAATGAAAACTGGTGTATGATCGGGTATCATTCTGTATCTGTAATAGCAGATGCTATAGCTAAAGGTACAACAGACGTTGATCCTGGCAGAGCTCTTAGTGCGTGTATTAATACCTCAACTTTAAAGTATTTTGATGGTCTGGAATACTACATGAAATTGGGTTATGTTCCTGAAGATAAAAGCAGTAACTCTGTGTCAAAAACTCTGGAGTTCGCATATGATGACTGGTGTATTGCACAAATTGCAAATAAGGCAGGCAATAAGGCTGAATATGATAATTACTTGAAGCGCTCTGATAATTATCTGAATGTTTATGATTCAGGTAGCGGGTTTATGCGACCTAAATTGACAACAGGTAAATGGCGCGAAGAATTTAGTCCCTTAGACACTGAGGGACAGGGATTTATTGAAGGCAATGCATTAAACTATGGACTGTATGTACCACAGAATATTGATAATATGATAGCAATGATGGGCGGAAAAGAAAAATTTGCCAGCCATCTTGATGGAATATTTACAACCACCCTTGATGATAAATTCATAGAAAAAAATGAGGATATAACAAGAGACGGACTGATTGGTTCATATGTCCATGGAAATGAACCCGGACATCATATCCCATATCTTTATAACTGGACAACTAAACAATGGAAAACACAGGAACGGGTAAGGATGATTATGAACACAATGTATTCAAATGAATTTGATGGTCTCTGCGGAAATGATGATGCCGGGCAGATGAGTGCATGGTATATCTTCAGCGCCATTGGGTTCTACCCTGTACTCCCTGGGTCTGATCAATATGCAATTGGGAGCCCGATGATTAATTCTGCTGTACTGCATCTTGAAAATGGTAACACACTAAAAATTACAACAGTTAATCAGGGCCCAAATAATGTTTACGTGCGCAGAGTACAGGTTAACGGAAAAGATATTAAAAGAAATTACCTGTTTCATAATGAATTAACCAAAGGAGGAGAAATTACTTTCTACCTTGGGAACAAACCATCTGATAAAATGTAAATTTGTTAGAGACATTATTTGATAATATTAATCAGATTAATAAAGACCCGTACCATTAAAAAAATTGATCCCTGTTTACTTATTTAAAAACATCTCCCATGAAAACCATTCGGCTCGTTATTGCATTTGTCTTCTGCCTGTATCAGGTTTCTTTCAGCCAGTCAGTGACAGATTATGTGGATCTGTTTATCTGTACATCAGGAGATCATGGACAAATTGATCCATCAGCTAATGTTCCTTTTGGAATGATAAAACCCGGGCCTGATACAGATCCCGGAAACCATAGTGGTTATAACTATGATGCCTCCAGGATCAAGGGGTTCTCACAAAACAGAATTGGAGGTACAGGGTGCTCAGGGGCAGGCGGAAATTTACGAATCTTACCCGGAATTGGAGATATGAAAATAAATAGTGCCCCATTTATTAAAGAAAGTGAAAAAGCCTCACCGGGCTTTTATTCGGTAAGATTTAAAAATGGAATAATTGCCGAGTTAACTGCTACCAATGAAACGGGTATTCATAAATATACATTCCCAAAAACTGATAGCGCCTTTGTGATTATCGATCTTGGAAGTTCCTTTGCTAAACTTATTTCAGCTTCAAAAAAACTAATTAATAACCATGAATTCTTCGCTACTGTCTCGGCAATGAATGTCTGTGATGTTGGAAGATATACTGCACACTATCATATATGGTGCAATAAAGAGCTCGTTCTGGCAAATGAAGCCGACAATAAAATCTATTTCAGGTTCAATACAAAAAAAAATGAAGAAGTTATTTTTTATGTAACAACTTCTCCAATAAGTACAGAATATGCAAAGTCAGAGTGGGAGAGCTTAACAAAAGATATATCATTTGCCAGGGCTAAAGAACTCGCTGCAGAACAATGGAATAAGCTCTTATCAACTATTATTGTATCGGGGAAAGAGGAATATAAGACACTCTTCTACACACATCTCTACCATACACTCATTAATCCGGTCCGAACCGAAAATCATTTAAAAGAATTTTTCGCAGGAGATGGACAAGTACATAAATCGGAAAATTATATTCATTATGATACATGGTCAATGTGGGATAATTTCAGAAATAAATTCAGTTTGTATTCAATTATTATTCCTGAAATTTCATCCGATATAGCAAATTCACTAATTGATTTGTATAAATATGGACAACCATTCTGGGCAGGGTATAATGAACCTGTTCCTACAGTAAGAACTGAACACACAGTGATAACTTTGCTTGACTTCTATAGTCGTGGAATAACAACTTTTAATATTGATCCCCTATATAGAAAATTGAGTGCTGAGATTGAAAATATCAACCACGGCTCACCTGATACTAAACTGGAAAAAAGCTATGATTTTTGGGCTCTGGCAGGTTTTGCTAAGATCCTTGAAAAAGAGGAGGACTATCAACTCTTCATGCAAAAAGCACTGGACTATAAGAAAGTGTGGAAACAAAAGTTTCTTACAATTACCGATAAATCAGACATCATGCATGGTGATGGATTATATGAAGGAACCTTATGGCAATATCGCTGGCACGCTCAGTTTGACATGAATGGAATGATTGAGATGATCGGAAGTAAGGAAAAATATAGTGAGCAACTGGAATATTTTTTTGAAAACAACTTATATAACCATGGAAACCAACCCGATATCCATGCCCCCTTTATGTTCAATTATGGAAATAAACCCTGGTTAACTCAAAAATGGGTGAATAAAATTCTGACTAAAGACTTGTATCAGTATTACGGAACTCACGAAAAGTGGGATAAACCATATTTCGGTCGTGTTTATAAAACAGAACCTAAAGGATATATTCCAGAAATGGATGACGATGAAGGAACAATGTCCGGATGGTATGTTTTAAGCTCAATGGGATTGTATCCAGTGCTTGTAGGAGAACCGGTATTTCAGCTCAGTGCCCCTATTTTTGATAAAGTTGTTATTAAACTTAATGGGGGCAAAACGTTTGAAATTGCTACAACAAATTTAAGTGATAACAATTTCTATATCCAGTCTGCAACGCTAAACGGGAACCCTTTTAACCAAACCTATATTGATCATAAAGATATAATGAGTGGAGGCAAACTTATATATAATCTTTCTGCAGATCCAAACCAGAACTGGGGTATTATAAAATAGCATGTGTCTGAATTAAGGTTTTTGTTTGTACTAAATGCAAAGCCTTTTATGATTTTATAGCACTGTAAAAAATTGATATTTTTACCTTAGCGAATATTTACTACATTTATTAAAAGTTCATTAAAATTTCATACTATGAAACTTAGATCTATCCTGGCACTTTGCAGTTTTATGTTCCTGGGTATTCTTCACGCCCAGGACATAAACAAAACCGACCTGACACAATACGTTGATCCCTTTATTGGTACACAAGCTGGTGGAAATATCTTTCCAGGAGCCTCCCACCCGTTTGGATTAGTTAAAGTCGGTCCCGATTGCGGAGAACTCAATTCTAATATGGGCTATATCCATACTGGGAAAGTAAGAGGTTTCAGTCAGGTGCACCTTAGCGGGTCAGGTGGCGGACCAAAATATGGAAATATTCTTCTTTATCCGTATATGGGAGATGTCAGAATCTCTGGTTATGGCTCAGACCGGGGAAAAGAAACTGCCAGTGTCGGTTATTTTTCAGTGGAATTAAGTGAAACAAATATTCTGGCAGAACTCACGAGCACTTTCAAAACAGGAATGCACAGGTACACTTTTTCAAAGCCCGGGAAATGCGGTATAATGATCGATGCCGGAAGTTTTTTGGGGAAAAAAAGTTGCTGCTTTGAAAATCAGGTACTTGTTGGATCGGAGATTGAGATTCTTTCTGATATCGAGATAGCCGGATATCATCGCCTGCGTGGTGGATGGAATGACGGTGGCCCTTTTTCTGTTTATTTTTATGCACTCTTTGACACTCCTGCTGAATCATTTGGTACATGGAAGTCAGGGATTAAACATGATGGGGGGAAATCTGAGTTTGATTCCGGAGAACCTGTTGGTGCATGGTTTGGATTTACCAATAATGGGGAAAGAGTAATAAATATAAGAGTTGGAATATCATTTGTAAGCATTGGAAAAGCAAAAGAAAATTGTCTGCACGAGTCAGCAGATCTGAGTTTTGAACAGGCTGTCGAAAACACAAAATCAGCATGGAATAACTATTTGCAAAGAGCAGTTGTTGAATCGGATAATAATATTGAAAAAGTTAAGTTTTACACTGCAATTTATCATTCACTGATGCAGCCTATTGACCGTACTGGTGAAAATCCGATGTGGAATAATAAAGCACCTTATTTTGATGATTTTTATTGTATCTGGGATACCTACAGGACTACTCATCCCCTTATAGGGCTGATTGCTCCCGAAAAACAGACACAGATTGTGAATGCAATGCTTGACATTTACGAACATGACGGTTATCTGCCAGAGGGAAGATCAGGTAATTATAACGGAAGGACCCAGGGAGGCAGTAACTGCGATATGGTTGTAGCAGAAGCTATTTTAAAAGACTTTAAAGGGGTTGATTATGAAAAAGCCTGGAAAGCAATGATCAAGAATGCAGAAATTGCTCCGGGAGGTAATGAAAGAAAAGAGGGCAGAGGAGGTTTGTCAGATTACAAAAAACTTGGATATGTTTCGACTGACTTTGAAAGGGCTGGCACCAGAACTGTAGAATATTGTGCTAATGACTGGGCTATTGCACAATGCGCTCTTAAACTGGGCAAAACTGATGATTATAAGAAATATTATAAACAGGCAGGGAACTGGGAGAATCTGTGGAAACCCATTGAATCTGAAGGTGCAAAAGGATTTATTATGCCGCGTAAGTCAAATGGGGAATGGGATGAGAATTTTATTGAACCCACCTGGCAGTATTATACTGAGGTATCTCCCCATGAGGTAGGCTTGATTCCTTATAATAGTTTACCTGACAAATATCTGCCGCCAAAGAAATTTACTGTATTAACAGCAGGAAGCTGGGTCAATTTCTTTTACGAAAGCCAATCGTGGGAATACTCTCTGTATGTACCTCATGATGTTAAACAGCTTATCAGTAAATGCGGTGGAAAAGAGGCTTTCATTTCCCGGCTTGATACATTCTTCGAAAAAAACTATTTCAGTATTGCCAACGAACCTGGTTTTCTTACACCTTGTTTATATATCTATGCCGGAAGACCTGATAAAACAGCATTACTTATAAATAACCTCCTTAGAAAATACTTTACCGAGAAACCTGACGGGATTCCTGGCAACGATGACTCAGGGGCAATGTCATCATGGCTGGCTTTTCATAATATTGGCTTTTATCCAAATGCAGGGCAGGATGTATATCTTATATCAACACCACATTTCAGAAAGGTAACATTAAGTCTGGGTGAAGGTAAAAAACTAGTAGTATCCGCTGAAAATCTTACAGAAAAAAACATATACATTGCTTCAGCTCAACTTAATGGGAAACCATTGGATCAGGCCTGGTTCAGACATGCTGATATAATTAACGGGGGAATACTGAAATTTAAAATGAGCAACAAACCAACTGATTGGGGAACATCAAATTTACCGCCCTCGAGGTCGGATAATTAGTAATTGGCAAATATCCCTTAAGGCAAAACAGGTGATGTTATTATTTTTTTACACTAATAATAACCTTTATGAACATTTATAAACTGATCTCTGCTTTTCTTCTTTTATTCATTAGTCTGGTCTCTTTTTCACAAACGGAAAAACCAAAAGTTAAACTAAAAAGAGCTGACTGTTTTTTCGGAGTTCATTTCGATTTGCATGCCAGTGAAGATATAACTGATGCCGGAAAGACCCTGACGCCTGAAATGATAGATACTTTTCTTATCAAAGTCTGTCCGGATTTTGTTCAGATTGACTGTAAGGGACACCCCGGGATATCAAGTTATCCTACAAAAATCGGATACCATGTGAAAGGCTTCGATAAAGATCCTCTTAAACTGTGGCGTGAAATAACGAATAAGAATAATGTAGCATTATATATGCACTTTTCAGGCGTATGGGACAGCAAAGTGGTAAAAGAGCATCCAGGTTGGGCAGTAATAAAAGCCAATGGTGAACAGAGCAATGAAAAAACATCATTCTTCAGTCCCTACCTCGACACATATATGATCCCTCAGCTTAAGGAACTTAGTGATTACAAGGTCGATGGAGCATGGATAGATGGGGAATGCTGGGCTGTGGAACCCGATTATGGAGAAGCTTCATTAAAACGTTTTACCAAAGAAACAGGAATAACTGAAATCCCAAAAAGATCTTCAGATAAGTATTTCCCGGAATTCATGGACTACACACGAAAATTGTTCCGGGAGCATATGAATAAATATGTTAATGCTATTCATCTTTATAATCCTGACTTTCAGATTACGAGCAATTGGGCTTATTCCTCATTGATGCCTGAAATGATTAACTCTAACGTCGACTATCTGTCGGGTGATGTAACCCCACAAAACGGAGTTTACCGTTCTGCTTTTGAAGCCCGCTGTCTGGCTCCCCAGGGAAAACCGTGGGACCTGATGGCATGGGGGTTCTCGTGGAACGGAGGTAAAATGCCTATGAGTATCAAATCATCCGTTCAGCTTGAACAGGAGGCTGCTCAGATTATAGCAATGGGAGGAGGTGTTCAATTTTATTTTCAACAAAACCGCGACCTATCCATTAAACCATGGATTGCCACAAGTCTTTCCGAGATCGCAACTTTTTGCCGCGAACGACAGCAGTTTTGCCACAAGTCGAAAGCTATCCCGCAAATTGCCTTATTATATCCAACCATTTCGTATCAGAAAAATGGTTCAAGACCATATTCAAATGGAACTGGTAAGCTTGAAGGAGCACTTAACCTTTTACTTGATGGTCAGAATTCAGTTGAGATACTTATGGAGCATCATCTCAGGGGAAAGATGGAAAAATATCCACTGATTATTATACCCGAATGTGACTACCTCGATGCCTCTTTTCGCAATGAACTAAAGGAATACGTATCAGGAGGAGGCAATTTACTGATTATTGGAACCGAGACTGCAAAAATATTTGAAGATGAACTTGGTCTCAAATCATCAGAAAAAGTTGATATAAACCAGTTTTTCATTGAAGCATCTGGTAAAATCGGAGCAATCAGGTCCTCTTTAGTTTCCGTCGATCTCCTGCCACAAACGGAAATCATGTCAGTATTTTACAATAGCAGTGATTTCAATAGCAAAAGCGATGTAATAGCTTCTTCGGTCAATAAGTATGGAAAAGGCAAAATTGCAGGTGTTTATTTCAATGCAGGTTCCTCATATCTGGAATACAAATCTCCAATACTTCGCGATTTTTTTAATAATCTGATAACAGAATTATTCCCTGATCCGTTAGTAAAGATATCAGGATCACATCTTGTTCATATTACAGTAAATGAACTTAGAAGCAAAATGTACATTAACCTTGTTAATATTACTGGTGAACATACTAATCAGTCAGCAATCGGTTATGACGAAATCCCTTCGTTAAAATCGCTTATTGTAAGTATAAGAACCAATAAAAAACCATCCAGGATTTTGATGCAACCTTCTGGAAGGGAAATGGAGTTTGAATTTCATAATGGGGTATCAAAAGTACAGGTTCCGGAACTGGAAATTCATTCAATTCTTGAGGTGATAAATTAAAATACAGATATATCCCTCTGCCAAGTGTGATAAAAAAGCAGAGTAATGTGAAAATATATACCCGCAGGAAACAAACAATAGCTTGTCTTTCTCAGCCTTTTTACCGGATACTGTCTTTATGATTATAAAGAAGATAACTATAACTATCCCTAATAAATTTTATCCTACACCACTTTCAATCTCTTATATGCAGAATACAAATGCAGGAAATTATACCGATAACTTTCCTCTGTCCAATTCTACTAATATGATGGGGGCAGGTTCCCTTTCATACCCCAGGCTGAAGCATTTGAATCCATCCTGAAAACAAATTCAGCGCCATTTTTAATTTCGCTGTGCCTGAACCAGGCTTGTTTCAGGCTTTTCCCGTTAAGGGTTATGGATTTAACATACTTGTTTTCTTCCGAGGCATTTTTTCCGTAAATAATGATTTTTTTCCCATTCTCCATCTGCAGAGTTACTTTCTTATATCTGGGCCCGTTTATCATATACAAATCCTGCCCGGCTACCGGGAAAAAACCAAGTTTTGAGAATATAAGCCACGAACTCATTGCTCCTGAATCATCGTCACCAGGACCGGAAGTCCTAGTAAAATTTGCTGATGCAATTTGTCTGACATATTTTGAGGTAAGATCAGGTCGTGCCACATAGGTAAATAAGTAGGGTGCAAGAAAACATGGCTCATTTGTGATTTCGATTTTCTTGTCAACATAGCTCTCCAGGCGACTTGTAAAAGTTGACGTCCCTCCCATCAGGTCAATCAGTTTAGACATTTGATGTGGAACAAAAAATGAATAGGTCCAGCTGTTCCCTTCATAAAAATGCTTGCTGAAAGAACCTCCCGGGTTTTCATTCGGATCAAGCACTACCCATTTACCAATTGTATCCTTAGATGTAATAAATCCACTGAATCCCTCATTTTTAACGTCCGTATTCCATAAATTGATCCAATTAGTACTCCTTTTATAAAACCTATCCCTGTCTTCAGTGAAACCCATTCCTTCCGCTACTTTTGAAAGACAGAAATCATTGTAGGCATATTCAAGTGATTTTGATGCACTTCCATAAGACATCCTGGGGATTGTATTTATCGGTACCCAACCCATGTCATTATTTCTGTAATGTGGTGTTCTTCCCGTTTCTGTTGCATGCCCCTTAAGAAGTGCATAGGCATCGGTCCAGTTTATCCCGGCAACACCTTTGGCATAAGCATCGGCAATAACATTATCCACATCATCTCCACCCTGTACCATGTCACCCAGTCCGCAGAGAAAAGCGTCAGGGGCATAACCATAATGTTTGTAAATTTCAATAAAGGATTTAATATTATCCCTTACAACACTTTCCCTGATCAAAGTAAGAAAGGGGAATCCGCTTCTGAATGTGTCCCATATACATAACTGATCATCATAATATGGACCTGAATAATCCCATGGACAATCGCCTGTTCTGTCTTTTGGTGATATCTGCGTGTAATATAAAGCGGTATAAAAAATTGTTTTCTCGTCTTCTGAAATATTCTCATCATCAATAATTACCGCGCTTAAAGCCCTGTTCCATTTTTCAGTAGCATCTGTTCTTACTTTTTCAAAATCAAAACCTGATATCTCGCTATTTACATATTTAACAGCATTGGCTACACTTTTTGTCGAAATAGATACCTTAAGATATACCTCTTCTTTTGCTGAAGTATTGAATTTAAAGAAACAACCTACCCCGTCGCCTGAAATAGTGTCTGCATTGTAATGCAATTTCTTAGCGGCGTTATCGAACATACCATAACTCAGAACGGGTTTACTGAACTTAATAGCATAATAAATAGTTCCCCGTGCAAAATACCATCCATCATTCAGGGTAAGATAGCCTGTAACTAAATTATTCTTTAAATCATATGAAATAACCGAATAAGTATATTTGCTAGTAAAGGAGTGAGAAGGATAGATCATCAGGCTCGCTTCCCCATTACTTGTTTCAGGATAGGTGAAGCGATAAATTGCAGTATTCTGAACTGATGTAAGCTCAGTTTTAATTCCATACCTTAAAAGATCTACCGAATAATAATCAGGTCGTGAAATTTCATTTGCTTTATCGGAATCATATTCCGTTTCCTTGTTCCCTCCGTTATCCCAGCAGGAAAGTCCTGTCTGCGGAGAAATAAGCAGATTTACATATTTATAGGCACTGCCGGTATTTACATTGGTAAATCCTGATATTTTTTCTTTTGAGCTATACCCGTTTCTAGAGTTTGGTGTATGCGGACATGGACGAATAGATCCAAATGGCATAGAAACTCCAAAAGAGCATTTACCAATACCAATACCTATGTTCTGATCGACGTAATTAACAAGATCTCTTACCTCGTAACCAGAATCTGCAGGCTTCTCCCCTTCGGCTTTTAAAAACAGGAAGGGAGAATTATTTCCCTTTATACTTCCTCTATCTCCCGGATCTTTCGCAATTAACGCGAAACTGGTAGTAAGAAGAAATAATAAGGATAAACACAATTCCTGCTTAAGGAACGAAGAAATGAATTTAACAGTCATATAAAATTTGAACTTTAAGAATTTATTCATAACCAATTTTTTATTAGTTTTATTAACCGATTGATTTTCCTTAATCTTAAACCCAAATTTAGGGATTTATATATTGATATTTTAAGAAATTTACTGCAAAAATAATTAAGTGAAAGCGCTCATTAAAGTAGCATATATGATTACCGAAAGTGCTAGTGATACTCGACTCCTTCATCAATACGAAAAAAATTATGCTTTTAAATTTATAACTACTTCCCAGGATATCGGATTGTAACAAATAAGGTAATATGGCAATAATAATCATAACCCGTCCAGTAAGAAAATTCTCTTATGAGAGAGATATGAAAATATATATGGACAAACAGGAAATCGGAACTATTTCAGACGGTGAAACAATGAAAATTAATGTACAGACTGGTCAGCATATTCTAAAGGTAAAATATGACTGGCGCGGAAGTAATGAATTTCCTTTCTCAATAAATGATAACCAAACCAGATCATTTATCATTTCTTCCAGCAATCTTGAAAATTACCTGCTTGCAATTTTCGGCGGACTTTTATTATTGCACTATTTCTTAAATCTTAAATATAAAATAAACTTCGCTTTTTATCTGGCTGTTCCTGCCTTCCTTGTTTTGTTAATCAATACAATTTTCAGACGGAACCGCTATATAATGATATCAGAAGCCGGTCCTCAAGAATAAGCTTCACGCAGTAGCTTGAATCAATAATATTTTAGTTTTATAATACTGTTTATAAGGCATTTGATCATTATGAAAATAATAGCAGCCATCATTCTCGAAAACGATAAGGGTGACATATTTCTGGCATTGCGTGATAATAAACCAGGAATTCCCTTCCCCGGCCATTGGGACCTCATTGGCGGACATGTTGAAGAGGGGGAAACACCTGAACAGGCACTTGTACGTGAGGTAAAAGAGGAGCTCAATATTGATCTTAAAGAGTTCACCTTTTTCAGAAAATATGAATGTCTCAGTGGCGATGCATACGACAATATCAAGTATATCTATACCGGAAAAATAAATATCCCAATCGCGGAGGTTACTCTTCTTGAAGGTGAACGGCCACAATATTTTTCAAGGAAAGAGATTCCTGATATAAAGTTTGCCAATATCATAAAATCTATAGTCATGGATTATATAAAGTGCTCTGATCCTTTGAATAAGTAAAACTTAAAGTTCTTAATATGCAATTCAGATTTTCTAAAATACTCATTCAACCTGTTGCATTTGTGATTTTATTATCGTGCCAGCAAGAATTTAAAGAGAAGGAAAACTTACAATTATCTAAGTCTGATCTATTGTCCAGAAATCTTGCAGAAAGCTGGGATGAAGCAGTTCCTCTGGGTAACGGGATGCTTGGAGCACTTATATGGGAAAAAGAAGGAAAATTGAGATTTTCGCTTGACAGGGCTGATCTATGGGATCTCCGGCCGATGGAAAATCTAAGCAAACCCGAATGGACTTATTCTTGGGTAAAAAAACAATGGGAGAACAACACTTATACAAAAGTTCAGCAGATGTTCGATGTCCCATACGATCAAAAACCGGCTCCTTCGAAGATTCCAGGCGGAGCTGTTGAGTTTGAAATATCATCACTTGGCGAAACGGAATCAGTTGAACTGAATTTAAAAAAAGCACTCTGCAGGATAAAATGGAAAAACGGCGCTTCACTTGAGACATTTGTAAATGCCGCTGCTCCGGTCGGGTGGTTCAAATTCATCGGAATCAGAGTTGAAATGATCCCGGAACTTATAGCACCTGCCTATTACCTTGAGGGAGAATCAGGAGATGATAGCCCTGTGACAGGACAGGATCTCCGTCGGCTGGAATACCCTAAAGGAGAAATAATCAGGGGTGATAATAGCATAACCTATAACCAGGAAGGATGGGGCGGTTTTAAATATCAGATAAATGTCCGGTGGAAAACAGATGGTGACATCACAGAGGGCTGCTGGAGCATTAGTTCGGAATACCCGGGCTGGCAAAAGCAGGTACTGGCAGAAACCCTGACTGCAAAGTCGTTTGCTGAGGGATTCCCGGCTCATTTTAACTCACATCAGGAGTGGTGGAGCAATTTCTGGTCTCAATCTTCTGTTACAATTCCCGATTCCATTCTGAGCAGGCAATGGTATCTGGAAATGT
>JFJP01037702.1_pt1 | contig 25063 bp, 23 predicted proteins | sample 431651 | NCBI WGS metagenome assembly JFJP01 (sample SAMN02602958, study PRJNA72255) | Microbial mat metagenome, whole genome shotgun sequencing project. | biome: fresh water; feature: sink hole; material: water; isolation source: purple microbial (photo- and chemosynthetic) mats found in...
TTGTACACACAGCCGGAAGTATTTCAATGGATATTTTTAAAAATAAAGCCGTAAATTATGGCGTGTTTTATCCTTTACAAACATTTACAAAGAATAAAAAAGCTGATTTTTCGGAAATACCTATTTGCTTAGAAGCCAATTCGATAGAAAATTTAACCATTCTAAAAAATATAGCTCAAAAACTTTCGAGCAACGTGCAAATTATCAATTCTAATCAGCGAAAAGTCATTCACTTAGCTGGAGTTTTTGCTTGCAATTTTACAAATCATTTGCTTTCAATAGCCAATGAAATACTTGAAAATGAAAATATTAGCTTAGATATTTTATTTCCGCTAATCAACGAAAGTATTCAAAAAGCGCAAACCGAAAAACCACATAAAATACAAACCGGTCCAGCAATTCGCAACGACCAAAAAGTAATGCAGGCACATCTTGCATTGCTCGAAAAAAATCCTAATTTTGCCGAAATTTACAAAATACTGAGCAAAAGTATTTTTGATTTTTCACAAAAAAAATAAAGAAATGACAGGCAATTTTAAAGAAGACTTAACTCAAATAAAAGGATTTGCCTTTGATATCGATGGCGTTTTGGCAAGTCCAATCATTTATTTGCACCCATCGGGCGAATTTATGCAATCAATCAACACCAAAGATGGCTATATTTTGCACTACGCACTACAAAAAGGCTACCCAATTGCCATTATTTCGGGTGGAAACATCAATTCGATGAAAATTCGGTTCCAAAATTTAGGAATTGAGCATCTTTATTTGAATTCTGATAATAAAATGCGCGATTTTAACGATTTCTTAGCCAAAACAAAGCTTTTAGCAAGCGAAATTCTTTACATGGGGGACGATATTCCTGACTTAGAAATTATGAAAATAGTAGGAATGCCCACTTGTCCGGCTGACGCGGTGCCCGAAATTAAAAACATATCGAAATATATTTCAACCCAAAAAGGCGGCGAAGCTTGCGTGCGCGACGTTGTAGATTATTTTTGAGCAAACCCTTTTGTTATTTGCTTATTATTAAGCACTTGGCAGCGAGATGTACAATTAATTTTACTTCACTACTTCATTTGTTTGCAATGAGCAGAATATTTATTGTTTGCATAACTAAATTACTCATAAACAGACTGTTTCATTTTTTCCACCTCACGCTGTAAGTACGCAATTTTGTCCACAATGTTATTTTTTGGAATCTCCGGTTCTGGAAGTTCGCTACTTATATAATGTGCGAATTTCCAGATTTCTTTTATTTCGCTGGCTGCCAAATCATAAGATTTGTATTTTCAACCACTTTAAACACAATTCCATCGTCGAGCGTAAGAATAATGTACGCCTCGTTGTCCTTTACAAATTCCCAATCTTGCACAAATTCGGCAGTAATCCACGATTTGTCGGGAATAGGAAGCATCGAATCGCCCGAAATTTGGAACGTTCTGTATTTCTTCTCTTTCGACAAAAAAGGCATCTGAAACTTGGGCAATTCTTTGATGAAATCGGGGTCGGCAAAGCCACGCATGTAGCCGGCTTTGGCTTTTTCGGGAACTAATTCGATGTTTTCGTTGTTTTCAGAATCTACCGTTGTAGCCAAAACGCGCAATTTATTTCCTTTTATAAATACATCGAAGCCATTTTCGAGTTCAACCATTTGAAATTCTGATAATTGGCTTAAATCTATTTTGATAAGCGTGTCTATTGAAATCTTGAAATAGTCGGAAAATGCAATCAAAACAGGAATGTTGGGTTGCGCTATTTCATTTTCGTAACCACTTAGTGTTGAACGCTTCATGTCAAGTTTTAAGGCAATATCGTCTTGTGTGCGCTTTTTCCTTTTTCTAAGAAACTTTATATTGGAATGAAAAAACATATATGTTAAATTTTAAAAATTTTAGTACTGAAATTCAATTTTCTACGCAAAAAATAAAAAAAAGATTTGCAAAAAGTTTGTGCATTAAAATAAAATGATTATATTGTAATCGAAAGTTTGATTAAATTTTAATCAAAAGTAAGAAATTTCATTTTATAAAACAAAAAAAATTGCGCAATTTTTTTCAAAAAAAAAATAAAAATGATTTTTTTTCAAAATATTAAAATTAAATGTTTGTTTATCAATTAATTAGTTTAAAATTCAGTTAGTTCGTATTCTTTAAAAAAAATAGCGTATGTGTGGAAGATATATTTCAGTTCAAAAAAAAGAAAATTTAGAGAAAATTTTTGAAGCCAAATTTGTAGAAAATGCAAATTATAAGGCTAGTTACAATATTTCGGTTGGCGACCTTGCGCCGGTAATTACAAACTTGGATCCTTATGATATTCAGATGTTTCGTTTTGGTTTGAATCCGGCTTGGGTCGAAAAACCTCGCTATATTTTCAATGTGCGAGCTGAAGGTGAGCACAATGAAAAAAACGAAATGGATTACATGGGAATAAAAGGAATAATGAGTAACCCAAACAGCAACAAGCCTTTACGCTCGCAACGATGCTTGGTTTTAGCCGACGCTTACATTGAAGCAAGTTTGCAATTTGGATTCAAAAAGCCGTATGTGGTTTATTTAAAGGAAAATAGACGACCTTTTGCTTTTGCCGGAATTTGGGATACTTGGCAAAATAAAGAAACTGGCGAATTGGTAAATTCATTTTCGATAGTAACTGTGCCTGCAAATGAGCTAGTTAGGCGTATTCCCAACGACCGAATGCCAGTAATTTTGCCAAGAGGCAAAGAAAAAGTGTGGCTCGATACGGGCAAAAATATGTCGGAAATTTTGCGGCTTTTGCGCACTTATCCGGCTTACATGATGAATGCGTATCCGGTAACCGAGCAGTACAAAAGCACCGAAGTAAACGGAAGTTGGCTGCTCGAACCCAAAGGCAGAAGGCTCGATAGCGATTTTGGCGCAAAAATTTACGAAAAAGAAACCTCGCAAGCATTGCGACAATATGCTTAAAATGAGAAATTTGTATATAAATTAAGCAGTTCTATTTTCTTTGTATTTTTTCAGAAATTTTTTTTTGAAAATTTACAAAGAAATTTTTATTTTTTATGGTAAGCTATCTTATTCTATTTTTATTTCTGTGGTTTATTTTTAATTTTGTAGCCTGAATCGGGTTTATTCTATTCCTTTTTTATAAAAAAATAAAACATTTAACTTTGTTTTTTTAATGTAAAATATTATATCTCTGATTTTTACAAAAATAAGCTATTCTAATTTAATTATTTAATTCAATAAAAAACGATGCAAAAATATTTTTTGATAGCACTAATTAGTATTTTGGGTTTTGCTTGCAATCAGTCTGCACAAAAAGAAGAACTAGTTGGTTATGAAATAGATGGTACTATTTCAGGAGCAGAAAACCAAATGGTTTTCATAAAAGAATACAAAGATGGTAAATTGCAAACTGTTGATTCTCTTACAATTGACAGTGCAGCTCATTTTCAATTCAAAGGCGAAGTAGAAGTACCCGTAGTTCGTTATATCGAGGTGAGCGAAGAGCGTTTTGAGTTATTTTTGGAAAATTCAAAAATAAGTTTCTCGGCAAAACTTGGCGAGTTGGACAAAGCGGAAGTGAAGGGCTCAAAATCGCACGATGAGTTGTTGGCTTACCACAAGGCAACTGACTCATTTAGAGTGAGAATGGATACGCTTGAAGCGCAATACGGAAAAGCCGTAGAAGCTAAAAATACTGCAAAGATTACTCAATTAGATGCAGATTATGAAGCAATTATGGCAGAAAAATCTGTTTTTGTTATTGACTATGTTAAAAAGAATTCTAAATCGTTTGCAAGCCCTTACATTGTGCGCAGCGAGTTAGTGTATTCGTTGAGTTTAGCTCAGTTATCGGAAATTGTATCAGCTTTTGATTCAACAATTTATAAGTCAGAATACTATATTTTCTTGAAAGAAAGAGTGGAAGTACTTACCAAAGTAGAAATAGGACAAGATTTTACCGATTTTACTCAAAACGATTCACTTGGTAAGCCATTTAGCTTGTCGTCGTTGAAAGGTAAAGTTATTTTAGTCGATTTTTGGGCATCGTGGTGCGGACCTTGCCGTAGAGCAAATCCCGATGTAGTGAAAATTTACAAAAAGTACCACGCAAAAGGTTTTGAAATTTTGGGAGTTTCGTTCGATAAAAGCCGTGCAGATTGGATTGCTGCTGTTAAAAAAGATGGTTTAACTTGGAATCATGTTTCTGATTTGCAAGGCTGGGGCAATGCTGCCGGAAAATTATATGGCATTATGTCGATTCCTCATACAGTTTTAATTGACAAACAAGGCAAAATAGTAGCTAAAAATCTTGGAAAAGATGAATTAGATGCAAAAATTGCAGAGTTATTGGCAGTAAAATAATCTTTTATATTGAAAGGTAAAAATAAATAGAGAATAAGAAAGTCGGTAAAAAATATTTTTGCCGACTTTTTTGTATTTTTTAGTTTGTATTTTTCTTGAATAGATTTTAGGTAAAAATACAATTCGTTAATAAATGATATAAAATATTGATTTTTAAATGATTAATAAGGTGCAGAAGATAATTTGGGAAAAATTAAAAAATCAATAGAATTATTTATTTTTATGTGTTTTTTTTAAAATAAAGTATATTTTATTGTTTTGATAATTAATATTTTACAATTTTTATTTATTAAAATTACTCAAATAATGTATTTATTTTACTTATAGTTTGTAAAAAGAATTTTTTTTTTCTTAAATTTGAATCAAAAAAGCAAGCTATTTTAAAACAAAATAAATGAAACAGGAAGTAAAAATAGGAATTGTTGTAACTTTGAGTATTGCCATTTTAATTTGGGGAATAAGTTATTTGAAAGGAAATAATTTGTTTTCGAGCGATAATTATTTTTATGCTGAATTTGATGATATTCAAGGAATTAAAGCTTCTGCATCTGTTATGCTCAATGGCTATAAAATAGGATATTTGCGCAATATAAGCCTTGCACAATCGGGAGGAAATAAATTGACTTTAGAGCTTTCTATTTTAGGAAAATATTCGTTGCCAAAAGACAGTAAGGCTTTGATTTTCAGTACAGATGTAATGGGCACTAAGGCAATTAAAATAGTTCCGGGTACTTCGGCAGAATTGTTGAAAGATGGCGATAAAATAGCGTCGGGCATAGAAATCGATTTATTGTCGAGCTTTTTACCACTCAAAGACCAAATTTCGGGACTTGTTTCGTCGATAGATACTTTGTTGCAAAGTGTTCATTCTATGCTAGATACAGCTGCGCAAAGGAATATAAAACAAACATTGGCAAATCTAAGCAATACTTCGGCGCAAATGAGTATGCTGATGCAAAGTGAGCGAGCTCGGTTGCATTCCATTTTTTCTAATGTAGATTCTTTGACTACGATGCTGCGAAAAAACAGTAAAAATTTGAGCAGAGCAATGCAAAATTTTGCAAATATTAGCGATACTATTGCAAAATCGAATTTGAAGCGAACGATAGAAAATGCAGATAAAACCTTGGCACAAACTTCAGAAATAATGAAAAAAATTAATTCGGGGCAAGGAAGTTTAGGCGCATTGGTTCATAACGATACGTTGTATCATAACTTGAAAAATTCGACCGAAAGTTTGAATAAATTATTAATCGACATGAAAGAGAATCCTAAGCGTTATGTTCATTTTTCGTTGGTGGGTAAAAAGAACGAAAAATAATTTTTTTTTTTGAAACTTTTTTTAATAAAATATATTTACTATATTTGTGGTAGTAAAAAACTTCTTTGTGGAATTTAGGAAACAACGGCAGTGGAAATAAAGGCAAAAAATAAATTGGCAGAATTTGATATTGAAAAATGGTATTTGTCTGAGCAAAGTGGAGAGCTTTTGTTTGCTTTTAAAGGAAACATTTCACCAGCTTTAATAACTGAAATACTAGAAACTATTGAAAATGAGTTAGGTATAAAGCAGGAGAAAATGAAAGTAAAAAAAAGAGTTTACAATGTTTTAGTGGAAGCTCTTCAAAATTTGTACCATCATATTGATTCTACTCCTCAAGAAGAATTGAGCTTGGGTGATAGATTTATTGTTTTTATTATAAGTAAATACGACGATATTTATAAAATAGTAACTGGGAATTTTATTAAATTTGATAAAGTTCGCTTGCTGAAAGATAGAATAGATCAAGTAAATTATTTATCGGTTGAAGAGCGAAAGGCATTGTACAAATTAATTTTGAACAACCAAGAATTCTCTGAAAAAGGCGGTGGTGGTTTAGGAATTATTGATATAGCACGCAGGATTTCAGCTGATTTGAATTATAATTTTTTTAAATACGATGATGAATATGCTTTTTTTGTGCTTCACATCGAAATTTAAAAAAAAATACTTGAAATTTTATTTTTTTTGAAAAAATTACAATATTTAGATAAATTTAATTATTTTTGATTTATACTAATTAAAACAAATACTGATTTAATTAGTTAATTTATTAGCAATTAAGATTCTTTTTTAGAATTATTTTTTCTAAAAAAAACGCAAAAAATGCACAAAATTTGAAAAACTAAAATAAATAAATAAATTATGGAAGCAATTTTTATAGAAGGTACTCCAAAAACACCAACAGTAAATTTCAATTCAGAGGCAGGTATATTCGAAATAAAAGGACGTTCGATACCTGAAAATTCGATTGAATTTTATAAACCATTAGTTGATTGGCTTGATAAATATGCTTCTAGTCCTCTTGATAAAACGGAAGTGAATATTCAATTAGAATATTTCAATACAAGTTCGTCGAAATGTATTTTAGATGTGTTCAAGAAATTAGAAAAAGTAACACAAACAAATAAGGAAATTGTCATTAATTGGCATTATGAAGAAGATGATGAAGATATGCTCGAAGCAGGAGAAGATTATCAATCTATTTTAAGAATTCCTTTCAAGATGATTGAAATAGACGATGAGTAAAAAAATTGTCTATTTCTGTTTATTTTTTTACCAAGTAGCGAATCAAAATTAATTGTAAGTTTTGTTTTGTTAAATGCTTGAAAATAAGCAATTAATAAAGGTTTTGCTCAAAATAAAATAGCACTAGTACTTATCATTTTAATCCTAGATTGATTTTATACTAGAAATTATGTTCGTTAATTTGAAATTGAGTTTTATCTTAATTTTGAGTTACAGAGCATATTTTTTTTGTACAAAACTGGTATAAATGTTTTCTTTGCACTGCCAAATGTGAAAATTAACTATATTTTGTTTTCCCAAGTGCTTAAAAATATGCAAATGCAAAGGGTTTTGCTCAAAAATAAAATTGCACTGCTGCTTATTTTCGGTTAAATAGGTTGATAAATTTTGTTAGAATTTGATAATATATAGTGATGTATAAAGTTATAATCATAAACCAAATTACACCAATGTTTACCCAGTATGTATCTAAGAATATACCAAATAAATTTTTCCGCGAAGAATAAAAATGAGCTTTTAAAAAATTAGAAGTTGGGTCTTTAAAAATAGGATCTGCTTTTTGGTATAATTGATTATCAAACTCAATGATTTTATCACTTTCTTGTGTATTTTTCACAAAACGCTCTAAACCGTTGTTGTGATAGTTTAATTTCCAATTAACAAATTGAGCATCAGAGCCTTTGGCTGTTTTTAATTCCATTATTTTTTTGTTTCGTAAGCTAGTAGCATTGTTGTAAAGCAAATTATAATGGTATTTTAAATCCTCTAAATATTTGTCTGTTTCTTTGTAAATATCTTCATTGTAGCTGTTTGTTTGCAAATAGTCTAAATATTTAAAACTCAAATCTTTATTTAATTCTAGCTCTTTTGTTATCTCGTTTTTGAGCAGCAGTAAATTTTGGCTTAATTCTTTTGTATTACTCAAATTGAGCAATACACTAGCTCTGTGGTTTTTTGTTTTCAACGTACTTATCCAATAATTTTCTTTGTAATTGCTTTTACTGATTAATTTATCGTACCTAAATAGCTCTTTTTCGTACTCGTTGTTTTTGAAGTGATAAACCGCCAAAGCTTCGTAAGCCCAACGCGAAGTGATAATTTCGCCATACCAAGGGATACTTCCAGGGTGCGAAATTACCGGATTAATTTTGTCGAATTGAACAATTACGCCGCTCAGTATAAGCTGCGGTATAATGAGGAAAGGTATTATAATATAGATAGTTACAGTTGTTTTGAAGCTATCTGAAATAAGTAATCCCATCACGTTTCCAAAAAGCCATGTAGTAAATAAAACAAGCCAGTAAGGCAAAATCATGTTGGGTATTTCCATAATGTAATTGCCTATAATTACAAAGCTAAATGCTTGAATAGCAGAAAGTAAAAACAGGACAAATAATTTTGACGACAAGTAGCTGGAGCGGCTCAAATGCAAAAAACGTTCCCTTCGCAATATTTTTTTATCTTTTATAATCTCCTGAGCACTAACCGATAAGCCAATGAATATAGCAATAATAACGGCAATAAAAATGTAAATGGGAAAATTGCTGTTTTTTCCGAACTGGTAGCCGCTTATTGTGCTAATATCGTAATATTTAATAATATACGAAAGCATAAAGGCTAAAATAGGCGCCTCCAGCAGATTGACTAAAATATATTGTTTATTGGCATATTTTGCAAGTACATCTCTTTTCACAAAAACGACAAATTGTTGAAACCAATTTGGTCTTTTAAAGGTACTTACCGGTAATTTGGGTTTTAAATTTGAAGCTCTACTGCCGTTTCCTGTGTGTCGCTCTTTGTAAATCTGAAACCATTCAGAGGGCGATATTTTCCTAATTTGAGTTTCGTTGCCATATTCATCTATAACGTTGGATTCTATTATGTTAAAGATATGTTCTGGTTTTACATTTCCGCAAGCATTGCAAATGTTTTCTTCAAAATTTGTTTCGCCCGACTGTTGTTTGAAATATGAAATAGCTTCGATTGGATCACCATTATAAATTAGATAACCACCTTGATCTAAGACATATAGCTTGTCGAGCATTTTGAAAATATCAGACGACGGTTGGTGAATAACGTTGAAAATCAGCTTACCTCGGTTTGCTAAATTCTTGAGCAAATCCATAATAATTTCGGAATCTTTTGAGGACAAGCCCGAGGTAGGCTCGTCTAAAAACAAAACCGAAGGCTCTCTAATCAATTCGAGTGCAATATTTAATCGCTTGCGCTGCCCGCCGCTAATTCTTTTGTCGAGCGCATTGCCCACTTTCATGTCTTTAATGTGTAGAAGACCAAGTAATTGAAGCGTTTCTTCTGTTTTTAGAATTATAAATTCGGTACTATGCCCGCTAAAATTAAGTTTTGCGTTAAAAAATAGGTTCTCAAATACGGTAAGTTCTTCAATTAAATAATCGTCTTGCGAAACGTGCCCAATAAGACCGGTTAACTTTTTTTGATTGGTATGAAGATTAATGCCATTGAGCAAAACTTCGCCATGTATGGGCTTGTTTGTTCCGTTCAAAACATTGAGCAAGGTTGTTTTGCCTGTGCCGCTAGTTCCCATAATACCAATAAGTTGCCCAGAGGTTTCTTTGAAACTAATATTGTGCAAGCCTACCGAACCGTTTTTGAATCGCAAATACAGGTTGTTGGCTTCAAAAAGAATCTCATTTTGCTCTTTTTCTTTGTTAAAAATATTGTATATATCATTGAAATAAACAGGTTTAGTAAATTGCCCTTTGATAGCAGAATCGGTGTTGAGTGTATAAATTTTACCTCTTTTGATGCCGGAATTGTTGAGTTGCAATTCGTGGATTCCAAAATATCGAATAAAAAATAAATCGGCATCTTTTAAGTTTAAAATAGCCAAATTACCCATGAAACCATCTATTTTTTGATGTTTGCATTTTTGCGGAATAATACTTTCCGTGCCCGAAAGAATTAAAACTTGTTGATAGTTCAAATTCATCGGATTATTTTCATTAACAAAGCTTTTAATTTGGTTCAAAACTCCACTTTTTATTTCAAACGACTCGGCTATTGTATTAACAAATTCGATATTTTGCGCTTCCGATTCTTTGTCGAGTTTTATAAATTCAAAAAGTCGAATTAATACAATATATATTTGTTTGAGGGATAATTTTTCTTTAATTTCACTGCAAATTCGCAAAATTTTGACAGAACTAGCAGCCATTTTTTTCTTTTTTTTGCGTGCATTTAGTTCGGCATGATGATAAGCTTCAAAATATTTTTCAAAAACAGAGAGATATTCATTAATTGCATTTTTATTCAATTCATTGGCGAGGAAGCTTTTTATAATAGATTGCCTTTCAGAAAGTTTACTTTCATCGGAAGCAATTATTGCAAACAATTGCATTAAGGCTTGAAGTATGCTATCGCTCATTTAGTTATGAAAAAAGATTAGAATCGAATATTAATTTAAAATTATTTTCGTTGGATAAGCTCAAATTTAATCTTAAAAACACGTATTTTCTATTGGAAATGAGAATTTTAAAGCCAAATAAAAACTCAAAAAAATAGTATTTGCATAAGTTTATCAAACTATATTTAGCTTGCAAGATACTAAAATAAGTTAAAACATAAAAAAGTTTGTTAAATCTTTAAAAAAAACACTTATTTTTACAATGAAAAATCTTACAAAAAGGTACTTACAAATTTATAAATTTATTAACGAATAAACGAATGAAAAAACAGATTTTCTTATTTTTTATAGCTCTGATTTTTAGCGGACTAGTACATGGTCAAGAAAAAATGTTGAGCATCGACGAAGCCGTTTTTGGTGCTTATAGACAATATAAACCCGAAAGTTTGATGAATCCTCAATGGCGTGCAAATGATGTAAATTACACATACATAAAGGATTACAGTAAAATAATTCAAGCAGAAATAACTTCTGAAAATTCAACTAATTTAGTGGATTTGACCGAGGTAAATGATTTGCTCAAAGCGCAAAAAAAAACGACACTAGATTATTTTTATGATTATTCTTGGCTCGATTTTAACACAATTTTGTTTCAAAATGAAAATACTACGGTTGTTTTTGATGTTTTAGCAAAAAAAATAAATTATGCATTTTCGGCACCCGAAAATGCTGCTAATTCAAAATTTTGCAAAGAAAATCAATTTTTGGCTTATACAATCGACAATAATCTTTACTTTACTAATGCTTCTCAAGTACAAACGCAAGTAACCAATTATAGCGATAAAAACATTGTGTGCGGAACGTCGGTGAGTAGAAATGAATTTGGAATTTCGGGTGGAATTTTTTGGTCGCCCAAGGGAAATTATCTGGCATTTTTTAGAAAAAATGAAGACGATGTAACCGATTATCCGCTTGTAGATGTTACAACTCGAGTAGCTCAATTGAAAAATACAAAATACCCAATGGCTGGCGAGGCTAGCGAAAATGTAGCTTTGGGAGTTTACAATATTGCAAGCAAACAAACTATTTGGATTGAAGATGAGCCAGATTCAGAAAAATATTTAACCTGCATTACTTGGGAACCTTCAGAAAAATATATCTATGTGGCAGTGGTAAATAGAGAACAAAACCACATGAAGCTCAACAAATACGATGCTTCTAACGGAAAATTAGTAAAAACCTTGTTTGAAGAAAAAAACTCGAAATACGTAGAACCAGAACACGACCTTATTTTTATGAAAAACATGCCTAATCAGTTTATTTGGCAAAGTGAAAGAGATGGATTTAACCATTTGTATTTATATGATACAGAGGGAAATATGATAAAGCAATTGACTTCAGGAAATTGGATAGTAACACAATTTTTGGGTACAGATGAGAAAGAAAAATTCTTGTATTACGAATCGACCCAAGTTAGTCCTTTAGAACGTCATGCTTATAGTTTAGATTTGAAAAAAGGAAAGACATTGAAATTGACAAACGATGCAGGTACTCATTCGCTTGTTTTAAGCAAAAATGGAAAATATATAATTGATTCATATTCAAGCATAAATACACCACAAAAAGTGGATTTGGTTTCAACAGAAGGCAAATTTGTTAAAAATATTTTGACATCAAAAAACTCGTTAGCCTCAATTAAAATGCCTGAAATGGAATTAGTTACAATCAAATCTGCCGATGGAAAAACTGATTTGCACGGTAGGCTAATTAAACCCTTGAACTACAAAAGCGGTAAAAAATATCCGGTTATCGTTTACGTTTACGGTGGACCTCATGCTCAGTTAGTTACGAACTCGTGGCTTGGCGGAACAGGACTTTGGGATTATTATATGGCTCAAAATGATTATGTTATGTTCACACTCGATAATCGCGGTTCTGCTGATAGAGGTTTTGATTTTGAAAGCGTTATCCATCGTCAATGTGGTCAAAAAGAGATGGCTGACCAAATGAAGGGTATCGAATTTTTGAAAAGTTTGTCTTACGTTGATGCTGATAGAATAGGAGTGCATGGCTGGTCGTATGGCGGGTTTATGACTATTTCGTTACTTACAAATTACCCCGAAACTTTTAAAGTAGGTGTAGCTGGTGGTCCTGTTATTGATTGGAAATTTTACGAAGTAATGTATGGAGAGCGTTACATGGACACTCCAGCTGAAAACCCTGAAGGTTACAAACTTACAAGCTTAATCGGAAATGCAAAAAAGCTAAAATCAGAGCTTTTGGTTATCGAAGGCTACCAAGATGCAACCGTAGTACCGCAGCATAGTTTAGAATTTTTGCGTGCAACTGAAGCTGAAGGAATTTTGGTCGATTTTTATATTTATCCTACTCACGAACATAATGTTAGCGGAAAAGATAGAATTCATTTGATGCGAAAAATAACTAAATATTTTGATGATTTTTTGAAATAAATTATTGGAAAAATAATATTTGAATATTAAAACAATAAAAAATGATGAAATTAAAAGTAGAACAAGCCTTGAATTTGCAAATTGACAGAGAAGCATATTCATCGCATTTGTATTTATCCATGGCGGTTTGGGCAGAATCGCAAGGTTATAGCGGAACCTCTAAATGGCTTTACGCTCAAGCACTTGAAGAGCGCAACCATTTAGTTTTATTCATTCAATACGTCAATGGGCGAGGTGGTAAAGTAATAATTCCGCTTATAAATCAACCACCGCAAGAGTGGGAGAGTGTACAAAGTTTATTCAATCAAGTTCTTGAACATGAGCGTTTTATAACTGATTCGATTAATGAAATAGTAGCTATCTGTTCTGCCGAAAAAGATTTTACAACATTAAATTGGCTTCAGTTCTTTGTTAATGAGCAAATTGAAGAAGAAAATTCGGTAAAAGCAATTATAGACAACTTGAAATTATTAGGAAACAATAATATGTATCTATTTGATAGAGATGTGTTTGCAATGCGTACACAAGCTTCTGTTCAATAAATTAACAGCATGAGGCGTTAGGAAAAAACTTAACGCCTTTTTGTTGTTATTTTGGAAAATAAAAAAAAATTGTTATTAAAATCAAGAAAATTCCAGAACTTATTTTTTTGAAAATATGTTTTTTATAACAAATCAAAATTGAAAATATTTTGATAATCAGTTATTTAATATGTAAATTGATTTGATGTACAGAAAATAATAAATCTAGTTTATTGAATTAGTAGAGGTAGTAAAGCCTCGTTATTGAATATTTTCAAAAAATAATAAGGAAATATACGAATTTATTTTGTACATTTGCACTAAATAATAAAAAAAATAGTGTATTTTTTTTCAGTACAAATTAACAACAAAAAAACTTGCCGTTTTAAGTAAATAAATCAAAAAATAGTTCATCTTGAGGTTTTAACAATAAAAAAATGAAAGAAATTCAATTATTAGATAGGAAATTTAAAATTTCACTTCCATCACAAAAAATACAAGAAGCAATTAGTAAATTGGCTGCAAAAATTAACAACGATTTGAAAGATAAAGATGTAATTTTTATGGCAATTTTGAATGGAGCTTTCATGTTTGCTTCTGATTTGTACAAGCAAATTGAATTTGACAGCCAGATAACATTCTTAAAATTAGCTTCTTATGATGGAACATCGTCGTCCGGAAAAATAAAAAGGCTAATAGGCATTAATGAAGATATTAAAGATAAGGTAGTTGTAGTAATTGAAGATATTGTAGATACTGGAAATACAATGGAAAGTATTTTGAAACAGCTTAATGGCTACGAACCTGCTGAAATTAAAATTGCAACTTTATTATTAAAACCCGAAATTTTTCAAAATAAATATCCGGTTCATTATATCGGTTTGGAGATACCAAATGAATTTATTGTAGGTTACGGGCTCGATTACAATGGTTATGGACGAAATTTAGAAGATATTTATACGGTAATTGACTAAATTATTGTTTATAAAAAAATAAGATAGAAAATTTTTATTTGTTTCTTTAATATAAAAAAAATAGATTTTATGCTTAATTTAATTTTATTTGGACCTCCAGGAGCAGGAAAAGGAACTCAGGCTCAACATATTATTGAGAAATATGGACTTGTACAGCTTTCTACTGGCGATATGCTACGCTCGCAAATAGCTGCAAAAACCGAACTTGGGCTAAAAGCTCAACAAATTATGGCAAATGGCGATCTTGTTTCAGATGAGATAGTTGTGGGAATGATTAAAAGCATTGTGCACAACGATAAACAAGCCAAAGGCTATATTTTCGATGGTTTTCCGCGTACAGTGAAACAGGCACAAGCTTTAGATTCTCTTTTAGCCGAAATAGGCGAAGGTATTTCTCAGCTCATTTTGCTCGATGTAAATGATGATGAGTTGAAAGCCAGACTTTTAAATAGAGGCAAAGACTCAGGACGTGCCGACGACCAAGATGTTAGCATTATCGAAAATAGAATTAAAGTTTTTAAAGACCAAACAATTCCTGTAATGGAACATTATGCAAAATTCAACAAATCTGCTAAAATAGAAGGAGTTGGCTCTTTAGATGAAATTTTTGAAAGAATAATATCTGTAATTGATAAGTTATAAATTTATATAAGTATTTTTTGCTTTTTTTCAATGCAAAGTAAAGTAAACAAACTTTTAGAATTTAATTTTTAACTAATAATAATATAAATCGTATAAATTTAATAAAAATGCTGTAAATCAGGCTCTTATGCTTATGCGTAAGAGTCTAATTTTGTATTTCAAACATATAAATTGAATTCTGTTTAGTAGAAAAATGGCTGGAACTAGTTTTGTAGATTACGTAAAAATATTCACACGTTCGGGACGTGGAGGTGCAGGTTCTGCACATTTTAAGAGAGACAAATCCACAGCAATGGGTGGACCCGATGGCGGCGATGGTGGACGTGGTGGACATGTTATACTCAAAGGAAGTGCCCAAATGTGGACTTTATTGCATTTGCGTTATCGTAAGCACGTGTTTGCTGAAAATGGAACTTCAGGTAGTGGAGCTTGCTCAACGGGTGCTGATGGAAAGGACGAAATTATTGACGTTCCGCTAGGTACAATTGCAAAAAATGCAGAAACTGGCGAAATTCTTTTTGAGATAACAAAAGAAGGACAACTAGAAATACTTGAGCGTGGCGGACGCGGCGGTTTAGGAAACTGGCATTTCAAAACTGCTACAAATCAAGCACCTAGATATTCGCAACCTGGCGAAGATGAAGTAGAAGGCTGGAAAATTTTAGAACTCAAAGTATTAGCAGATGTTGGATTGGTTGGTTTCCCAAATGCAGGAAAATCGACTTTACTTTCGGTGGTTTCGGCTGCAAAACCTAAAATTGCCGATTACGCATTCACTACTTTAGTTCCAAACTTGGGAATTGTTTCGTATCGCGAGCAACACTCCTTTATTATGGCGGATATACCCGGAATTATAGAAGGCGCATCGGAAGGCAAAGGCTTAGGACTTAGGTTTTTACGACATATTGAGCGCAACTCTGTTCTTTTATTTTTGATTCCGGCTGACACTAAAGACATTAAAAAAGAATACGAAATACTGCTCAATGAGCTAAATGTTTACAATCCGGAACTCCTAGATAAAGGACGAATTTTGGCAATAAGCAAATCAGATATGCTTGATAATGAATTAATTGAAGAGATAAAAAAAGATTTACCTTCAATACCGAGCGTATTTATTTCGTCGTTAACTAATTTAGGGCTTACGCAGTTAAAAGATATTATTTGGAAAGAACTTAATAAAAAAGATTGATTTTGAAATAATTTCAAATCACAAAATCATCTTTTAATTGATAGCTGTTTTATGGAGATTTTAATAAATTGGGATACAAATTGGCTCCTGTTTTTCAATGGGTTACATACTCCATTTTTAGACAGTATTATGTGGTTTTTTAGCCAGAGCAAAGTTTGGATACCGCTGTATTTAGCTATTTTTGCATTTATTTTCAGAAAATTGAATCTCAGAGAGGCTTCTTTTGCTTTATTGCTGCTACTTTTGGTTGTTGGGTTAGCCGATTTAATTTCGGTAAAACTTTTTAAGGAAGTTTTTCAGCGGCTTCGACCAAGCCATAATCCTGAAATTTCGGGCTTGCTGCATTTGCACAAATACAACGATGGACAGTTTTATACCGGAGGTTTGTATGGATTTGTATCTTCGCACGCAGCAAATACTTTTGCCTTAGCAAGTTTTACCTCTCTGATTTTCAGGATAAAACCATACAGTATTCTTATAATTACGTGGGCAGTTATCGTTTCGTATAGCCGAATTTATTTGGGTGTACACTATCCATTCGATATTTTAGGAGGTGCGATACTAGGAACAATAATTGCCTTATTATTTTATTATCTTTTTAATTTTGTACTAAAAAAATGGCCGGATTTAAAACTCACTCCTCCGTAGGAATTGCTACCGGATTTATCTTAATGATAGGCAGTTACATGCTTGGTATTATAACAAGCCTTACTGTGGCTGTACTTGTGTTTGTCAATACGGCAATTGGTTCGTTTTTGCCCGATTTAGATAGTGATAGCGGTGTGCCTGTAAAAATTCTATTCGGGTTTTATGCTTTGGTTGCCGCAGGAATTGCATTTTTTATAACGTATAATCTTACGAATGAAAATGTAATTGCTTCTTTTGCAGCACCATTAATAGCTTTTTTGCTTTTTAATTTTGCATTGCCTCCGCTGTTCAAAAAACTAACAAAGCACAGAGGTATGTTTCATTCCATACCCGCTATTTTGATTAGTTTTTTGTTTATTTTTCTGGTACTCAACCTTGTAAATATACCAATTTTAGATAGATTTATTATGGCGTTTGCCGTTGCTATTGGATATTTTAGCCACTTGCTACTCGATGAAATTTTTTCGACACAAATACTTTCTGGCAAATTCAAGCCAAAAAAATCGTTAGGAACAGCTTTAAAATTTGCATCACAATCAAAAAAAATGAATATTGCTATTTATATTCTCTTTTTTATTTTGTTGGCATTGAATTTTCCTATGTTACTTAAAGTAGTTAAATTGCTAAAAACTATACTTTAATCAAAAGTAAATCAATAAAATAATCTTTGGTGAAAATGGATTTAACACAGCGAAATCTTAGAGAAACAAAATTTTATCATTTGCTTTTCAACTTGCTATTGGAAAACGAATCGTCAGATGCTTTTCCAAATTTGTTGCGCATTATTGCTCGCCATTTTCGTTTCGATACAATTTTGTATTATTCCTTTGACAATAACGAGGCTACTGCAGAAATTGCCAATTTTTATACAACACATGCTGTTGAATTTAGAAAATATATAAATGTGATAGATTATCCTTTTATTTCGCGCTTAAAAGAGGGAAAAGCATTCATTATACGAGAAAAAGAAATATCAGAAAAATATTTTAAAGCTTTTTTTATTGGGCGAAAAACCCAAGCAGCGGTTATTTTTCCTATTTTATGGTCTAAAAAAAGCATAGGATTTATTTCGCTCGAAAATGAAATAAATTTTGTATATACCGAAAATTTTAAATCAGATATAAGAACAATTCAAAAAATAATATCGGATTTTTTGAATAAACAATCTACCGACCGGCAAAACTCTGAATCTAAAACCAATTTGAATTATATTATCAAAAATAGCAACGACCCTGTTTTTATAATTAACTCAAAAATGCACTTTGTGCAAATAAATCCGGCAGCTACCGAATACTTTGGCTACGAATTAGATGAGCTAAAAAACCTTAGCCAAGACAGTATGATTTTCAATAATTATTTCGACCAAATTCGAAATTTTTTTGAAAATGGCACACGACTCAGTTCTTTAGCAATGGATTATGCTGTGGCAAAAGATGGGCGAATAATTCCTGTACAAATTAGAAGTAAAATATTGCAAAGCGAAAGTAATAAGCAAGTTATGCTCATGGTTCATGACATTGTAGATAGAAAAGAAAACGAACAAATGATTTTGCGAACCGTCATAGAAACGGAAGAACGCGAGCGAAAACGTTTTGCAAAAGATTTACACGATGGTTTAGGTCCTTTACTTTCGACTATTAAATTGTTTATCAATCAACTTGACGATAAAGATTTGAAGAAAAAAGAGCGTTCCGAGCTAATTTTTCAAGCTACAGAAATGATAGACGAAGCAATTGCTAGTGCTAAAGATATATCTAACAACTTGATGCCAAGTGTAATACGAGATTTTGGGTTAATTGCTGCAATTGAAAGCTTCTGCCAAAAAATAAATGTGGTAGAGCATATTGACGTATTTTTCGACCCAAATGTAAATTCAGCTCATTTTAACAAAACCGTAGAAATTGTTTTGTATAGAATTGTTAAAGAATTGATTAACAACACAATAAAATACGCGCAAGCACAGCATATCAATATTACACTCAATGAAAAAGATAAACGCTTACAATTACTTTACGAAGATGACGGCGTAGGTTTTGATGTTCAGGCTGTTATGAACAGCAGAACCAAAGGAATGGGATTAAATAACATTATTACTCGCGCAAAATCGGTAAATGGTACTTGTATGATTAAGAGCGTTTTAGGTCAAGGAGTAAGTGTAGTGGTTGACATAAAATTCTGAGAAAAAACGAATTATTAAATCTTTTACCGCTTCTTTTTAATTGTACTATTAAAAAGAGACATATAAAATTGTATGTAAGTACAGTTTTGTAAGTGAAAAAAAATAAAGTTTTTTTTAATAATAGTGAATAATTCCGTTTTTTTTATTACTTTTGTAAAGTTATGCAAAAGATTTTTTGTTTTTAAATAGTATCTGAAAGAAAATGCATCTTTTGTGTTATTTTAAAATTTTAAAATCCTCATTTACTGTACGTAAACAGCAATTTTAAAATTTCAAAATATTTTGAATACTCTGTTTTCTTTCAAACACTTGATAACGTAATTAGGAGAATATAATAATGAAAAATGAAACAAAAATAATAGTTGTTGATGATCACGAAATTTTTCGGAAAGGACTAATTACAACCATAAATAGACTTAAAAATACCAAAATAATTGCTGAAAGCTCTAACGGTGAAGACCTATTAGATTTGCTTGATAAGCATACCGATGCCGATATGGTTTTTATGGACATCGAAATGCCCGGAATTAACGGCATCGAAACAACCAAAAAAGCCCTTGACAAAAATCCAAAACTCAAAATAATTGCATTATCAATGTTTGTGGACGATAATTACGTTCAGAACATGATAGATGCAGGAGCAAAAGGATATTTGATAAAAAATATAACCAAAGAGGGTCTCGAAAAAGCAATAACTCTCATTAGTCAAGGGCAAAACTATTTTTCAGAAGAACTTTGGACTTTTTTCACAAAAAAAATGTCTCCAAAAGAAGACAAAGAGCAATTTACCAAACGCGAAATTGAAGTGTTGGCATTAATCTGCGAAGGCATGTCAAACGAGGAGATAGGAGAGGAACTTTTTATTAGCGAAAGAACAGTTATTGGGCATAAAAGTAAATTACTCGCCAAAACCGGTTGCAAAAATAGCGTGCAACTTGTATCACATGCATTGAAAAATAAACTGGTTGATAAATAAATAGAAAACATAAATAAAGTATTGATTATCAATAACATAACAAAAACCGACTTAAAGAAAGTCGGTTTTTTTTACTTAAAAACATGCGCTAAATTACCTAAAACTTGCGTAAAATTATTGGTTCTATTCCTTATAACCCCCTTAAAATTACATAAAAAAACAGTAAAAAGCTCTCTTGTACAGAGCTTGCAAACCATTTATCTTTGTATCAAGAAAATCAGTAAGAAAATTAGCAATGAAGTTCTTAGAATTTCTGGCACAAAATAAGCTTCACTTTCAAAAAAAAGAAACGAAGCGAAACTTTTTAAAAATATTAACAACTAAAAAATTTGAGTTATGAAATACGTTACAAAATTAAATGGTAGAGAAAAAATTAGCTTGTATGAATTAATGAGAACAAGCAACAGCTTTAAAGTGCGTCAAAGAGCTCACGCAATTTTATTAAGCGCAAAAAAAATCAGAATCGATTTGCTTTCAGATATTTTTGAAGTAGATAGAGACACAGTAAGTGAATGGCTTAGAAGATGGAGCGAAAAAGGAATTCAAGGCTTAGCCGATGCTCCTCGCTCAGGTCGCCCACGCAAAGAAAACGAAGTAGAAGCTTAATAAACTTTCAATCATTGGAAAACAGACAATTAGTATTTTTCTATTGCGCTGGTTTTTTAAAAAAGCTACCCTAAAAAGGTAGCTTTTTTTATTTCATTTTTTTTTGTATTTTTAAAACTTCAATTTTAAACCATTTTGCCAATAATACATTGATTATAAGAAATTTAATAGTTTATTTTTATTGCTTAAGCTAGTTTTATTTTTTTTTACTTGTTTATTATTTTTTTATAAACTTCAAAGTATTAGAAATGAAAAAGTTACAATCATAGTCAATGTATATTATTTTTTCTTAAACATTTTTTTTAGAAAAAATGCAATTTTTTGCAGCTTTTCTATTTCTGTTTCGTCATTTAATACAAAAGCACGTGGAAGAAGTTAAAATTATTCAGCATAACGAGTTGCTGCAACAAATAAAGCTTGGCGACAAAAAAGCCCAATTTGAAATTTATAAATTATATTACAAAGCAATGTACAACACAGCTTTGCGAATTGTAAATTCAAAAATAGAAGCAGAAGATTTAATGCAAGAAGCTTTTATTTCAGCTTTTTTGAATATCGACACTTATAAAGGAGAAGTTAGTTTTGGCGCATGGCTCAAAAAAATTGTAGTTAATAAATCGCTCGACTTTTTGAAAAAAAAACGGGTAAAATTCGACGAACTCAAAGAGAAATATGATTTTGTTGAGCAAGAAAGTTTTTCTTTTGAAGAATCGATAAATGAGCAGGTTGAAAAAATAAAACAAGCAATGACTAAACTTCCCGATGGCTTTAGAGTTGTTTTTTCGCTTTACCTGCTCGAAGGCTACGACCACAGCGAAATAGCTGAAATACTTGGAATTACAGCCTCAGCATCGAGGTCGCAATTTACAAGAGCAAAACAAAAACTCGTTTCAATTTTGAACGAAAATAAGTAATGAACCAATTTTACCACAAATACTAAAAAAATTAACAAAATGGAAGATTTTATAAAAAATAATAGCAAATTATTCGACTCAGAAGAGCCTGATGTTGAACATTTTGAACGTTTTTTCAACAAAATGAAAGCTCAAGAACCAAAAAAATCTGTTTTTAGATTCAAAAAAAGGTACAGTTTCGCTGCTGTTTTTATTTTTTTAATCTTTTCTGCTGTTTTAGCAAGCCTTATTTACAGCGGATTAACTAAAGATACAAATTCAAATTCGTCGGTACAATTGGCAAATTCCGATTTTTATGAAGTTCAGTATTATTATCAAACAAATTTTACCAAAGAACTTTCTGAATTTCAACAATTGAATTGTAAAAATTCAGATATAAATAAAAAAGAAATTTTAAATGAGCTTAAAAACTTTGAAACCAGCTATTTAGAACTTGAAAACGAATTGAAACAAAACAGCCAAAACAAATTGATAATCAACGCAATGATTATGAATATGCAAGAGCGTTCCGATTTTTTGAACAAAGTAATAGCTAAGGTAAAAGAAAATTGTTGATTTTTTTATCTTCTTTTTATACAATATCTTCAAAATAAGAAAATTATAAACTCTTAAAATATAAAATCATGAAAACAAAATTATTTTATCAGCTATTCTTGTTGGTATTTTTTCAGCTTATTTTTGTAGTAACTATTAATGCCGAAGAAATTACTAAAAAAGTACAAGAAACCTTCACTACTTCAGATAATTCTGTTGTAAATTTGGAGAACAAATACGGAGATATTGACATTGAAAATTGGGACAAAAACTCAGTGCAAATAGAAGTATTCATCAAAGTAGAAGCTTCAAGTGCCTCAAAAGCAGAAGAAGTGATGAAGAAAATTTCGATAAGTCTCACTAAATCAGGCGACGATATTTTTGGGAAAACCGATTTAGAAGGAAGCTTCAGCAACGTAGAATTTAGCATTACCTACAAAGTAAAAATGCCGAAAAATTTAGTTCTAAATTTAGAAAATAAATTTGGCGACGTTTTTATCAACGAGCTTTCAAATAAATTTAATGTTACAGTTAAATATGGAGCACTCAAAATAAATATGCTTTCGGGCGACAACACAAAACCTTACGGAGTAATTAATTTACAATATTCAAAAAGCAGTAGAATAGACAATTGCAACTATATAAAGCTCGATTTGAGTTATTCAAAACTTTCAATTGGCGATGCAAATGCAATTATTTCGAGCTCAAAATACTCAAAACTAGGAGTGAAATCAGCTAACTTAATGGTAGCCGACTCAAAATATGATAGTTACAAAATTGGCACTGTGAATGCCTTCAAAACAACATCGGCTTATGCTGACATTGAAATAGAGCTAGTTAAGCAAATTTTGAAACTAGAAACCAAATACACGAACACTGGAGTAGAAAAAATTTCAAATGATTTTAAGAAGATTGAAATCGTAAATTCTTATGGTTCAATTAATTTAGGCATCGATCCCACGGTTTCGTACAAACTAAACGCCGAAGCACAATACGCAAATGTAAATGTGCCCGAATCGAAAAACTTGAGCAAAATTAAAGAAACAACACGCACAAAATACTGGGGTTTAGTAGGCGAAGACAACTCTGCAAAAGCCACCATCGACATCGAAACAAAATACGGAAATGTGGATTTGAACTAATTAACAAAAAAATAACTTACAATTCGATAGAAAAAGAGTGTATTTGAAGAAAAATTTATACTTTTGAACCGAAAAATATTTTAAATTGCAATTACTTTTAAGTAGTTGCAATTTTTTTTGAAAAAAAACAACCTAACTGATTTATTACTAAGTTGTTGTAAATAAGAGATTTAATAAAAATTGCATTTTATATAAAAAAACAAATTATGAAAGTTCTAAAATTTGGAGGAACATCGGTAGGCTCACCCGAAAGAATGAAAAATGTAGCCAATATTATTTGCGATGGAAACCGCAAAATTGTAGTATTGTCAGCCGTTTCAGGCACAACAAACAAGCTTGTCGAAATTTCAAATTTAGCCGAGAAGAAGCAAAAAAACGATGCCTTTCGCGAAATTGAAAATTTGGAAAAAAGATATACGGTTTTTTTAGACGAACTTTACAAAATTTCGGAATATAAAAAGCAGGCGAATGATATATTAATTACTATCTTTGATACCTTGAAATCGCTTGTAGATTCGCCTTTTACGGTACGAACCGAAAAACGCATTTTGGCACAAGGCGAAATTATTTCAACCAACTTATTTTATTTGCATCTAATTGAAAATAAAGTAAATGCTGTTCTTGTAAGTGCCTTAAATTTTATGAGAATAGGAAAAGACGATGAACCGGATTACTTTTATATCAAAGAAAATCTTAAGCGCGAAATCAAAGCTTTTCCTGAAGCTGAAATCATTGTTACTCAAGGTTTTATAACCAAAAATGTGTACGGAGAAATCGACAATTTACAACGCGGCGGAAGTGATTATTCGGCATCGTTGATTGGAGCAGCCATTAAAGCCGATGAAATTCAAATCTGGACTGACATCGATGGTTTTCACAACAACGACCCGCGTTATGTGAAAAATACAAGTGCAATCAGGGAGCTTTCGTTCGACGAAGCGGCTGAATTGGCTTATTTTGGAGCAAAAATTCTACACCCCGCAAGCGTTTTACCCGCCAAATTGCAAGACATTCCGGTACTTTTGAAAAACACGCTCCAGCCCGAAGCCCTCGGAACACTCATTACACGAAACGAAACCGGTGATGGAATAAAAGCCGTAGCTGCAAAAGATGGAATTACTGCCATTAAAATAAATTCGGCTCGTATGCTTTTGGCGCATGGATTTTTGCGCAAAGTGTTTGAAACTTTTGAAAAATACGAAACCTCAATCGATATGATTACCACTTCTGAAATTTCGGTTTCGGTAACGATTGATAATATTAAAAACTTGCAAAGTATTGGAAATGAGCTAGAAAAATATTCAAATATTACGGTAGAGCACGACCAAACAATTATTTGTGTGGTGGGTAATTTCATTGCCGAAAAAACCGGAGTTGCTCTAAAAGTATTTGAAGCACTTGGAAATATTCCTTTGCGAATGATTTCTTACGGTGGAAGCAAACATAATATCTCTTTGTTAATCAATACAAAAGACAAGCAAGAAGCATTAGAATTATTGAGCAAGCATTTATTTTCGGAATAAAATATTTTGGTGCTAAATTTTAAAGAAAGTAGTTTTTTTTAAGAATAATTCATTTTTTTAGAATTTCTAAAAAAAAGAATTGCTCTATTTTGCTACTTTTTTTGGAATTTTGCTTACTTACAAGTTATACTATCAAATTATAAATAAAACTATTAACTAAAAAGTTATGTTTTCAAAAACGTTAATTGAAAAATTCAAACAAATAGAAACTCCATTCTATTTTTATGATGTCGAATTATTGGAAAAAACGCTCAGCACAGTAAAAAAAGCAAGTGAAAAATACAATTTTTCAGTACATTATGCCTTAAAAGCCAACTCAAACAACCGAATTTTGAATTTAATTCAAAAAAAAGGCTTTGGAGCTGATTGTGTAAGTGGAAATGAAGTACTAAAAGCTGTTGAAAATGGATTTTCTCCTAGCAAAATTGCATTTGCAGG
>JFJP01037629.1_pt1 | contig 25055 bp, 22 predicted proteins | sample 431651 | NCBI WGS metagenome assembly JFJP01 (sample SAMN02602958, study PRJNA72255) | Microbial mat metagenome, whole genome shotgun sequencing project. | biome: fresh water; feature: sink hole; material: water; isolation source: purple microbial (photo- and chemosynthetic) mats found in...
TATCATAAAAATCATCATATAAAGATTTATACTTACAAATGATTTTCGGAAATTTAATTCAGCCACATTCCCAAATGATAGTTTGGTGAAAATGCCAATAAAAGCAAGGTTTAGCGCAAAAATTATTAGGAAGAATGGCAATGAGATAGTTACCAAAAATAAAGGTACTATAATGGATGAAAAAGAAGTGGCAATAACCCATGAAAAAATTACCAGTTTTAAATTCCCTGCTGTAACAGCCTGATTTATAGTTTTAAAACCCGCATCTTCGTACTCCTTGCCATATTTAAGCATCAATAGCCAAAAGTGTGGTATTTGCCAAATAAAAAGGTAGAAGGCTATAAAAATAATAGTTGGCTCAAAAACATATCCACCGCCAGCGGTCCATCCCATAAATGCAGGAATAGCTCCAACCATCGATCCAGGAACAACGGCAAATGAACTTACCCGCTTCAAGTATGTATAAATTAAGTTATACCAAACTAAATTTAAAACCCCCAATAGTGTAGTAACCAATCCAAAAGAAAAATAAAGTATAGAAAGCCCTACTAGACAAAATACTGATGAAATTATAATTGCTTCCGTAAGTGATAATTTGCCTGTGGGTATAGGCCTATTCATTGTGCGAGGCATTTTTGCATCATAGTTACTTTCCTGGCATTCGTTAAATGCGCTAGACCCTGAAGCTAGAAAGAAAACGCCTACAACCAAATTTATTACAGCTAAGTCGAATCTGCCTGTAAAAACAATGTATCCAGTTATAGCCGTAAATGTTACTGCTATCGATACTTTGTATTTAATTAATGCAGGTATGGAATGTATGAAATTCATTTATTTTTTTAATGTTTTCAAATAATCGTTGATGAGTTTTATATCCTTTTCTTGTATTATCCCCTTGTAGGACTTCATTACGCCTTGTGGATAACCAACCACAATGTCTTTATTTGGGTCAAAAATTGAAGAAGCAATGTATGCGCTATCCACAAGTATTTTGCTATTCACACCATTTGTTGTAACCTCAGAGCTAGCACCATGCAATCCTTTAAACGATGGACCTACCAATTTAGAACCATCGATGGAGTGACATGCTATACAACCGTTTTTCTCTAATACTTTTAACCCCAATGAATTGTCAGCTTTTTTTACTGGTAGAGCTTTTATCCATTTGTCATAATCTTCTTGAGTTACAACTTTTATAACACTTAACATGTAAGAATGGTTTAATCCACAATATACTGTACAATAAATATCAAAATTGCCCAATTCTCCAGGTATAAACCAAGTATAGTTTTTTTTCTGCGGAACCATGTCTTCTTTAATTCTAAATCCTGGTACCGAAAATCCGTGAAGTACGTCTTTGGATGCAAGATTTACTTTTATTGCTTTGTCAATTGGAACTACCAGTGTGTCAGATATTTTGTTTCCAGCATACTCAAATTCAAATTTCCACATAGAGCCAATTGCTGTTACTTCCATGGCGTCTTTTGGCACATTTCGCATGGGTATAAATCCTTCCCAACCAATATAAAACATATAAAGAACCAGTATCATTGGAATGGTTATCCAAGTGATTTCTAATAGTGAATTGTCTTTTATTTGTACGGCAGGTTTATTTTTTTTTCTGTTATATTTCAGTACAAAAAAAATCATTAGTGCTGTTAAAGCCACTAAAAAGAATACTGATATTGCTGTTATGATAAGGAATGCCGAATCAACCCCCTCTACAAAATTTGAAGCGTTACTGAACATATTTTTTTTATTTACAATTTATGTTTTACTTTTTTGCTTTTAAACCAAGTGCAATTTAGTTTTACCTGAATGCGTAGTCGATAAAAGTTATGACTACTATTAATACAAACAGGACAAAAATCATGGCTACTAATATACGGAGCAATAAACTTTCGTATTTTAAGTGCATAAAATTTGAGAGTACCAGCGTAGCTTTTAATCCCGCAATTAACAATGCGGCAGTTACTGTCAGTGCACCTAAATCATAATAAGTTACTTCAATAGTAACGAATGTTAGAAACAATAACACCAACAATATTTTTGAAAGTGTTTTGTATTCTATTGTATGTGTTGTGTTATTTGCCATTATATTTCAATTTGATTGTTTGATAATTTAAGTATGAAAAATTGATCTTTCAAAATATAAAATTATACAGTAAGTCTAAGAAATTAAATACAATAAAGGGAAAACGAAAATCCAAATTAAATCCACAAGATGCCAGTAAAGCGCACCATTTTCCAATAGTACATAATCTTTATTGTTGATATTTTTGCTTTTTACTTTATAGTAGCATACTATTAATAGTATCATACCAATAACGATGTGCAATGCATGCAAGCCTGTCATGAAAAAGTATAAACTAAAATACAATAAATGACCCCTATCCAACATTGACATTAATTCGGAACCAGGATATAGACCATGATGAATTTTTGCACCCCATTCAAAGTATTTATTTAGCAAAAATATAGCTGCACAAAACAATGTAACTCCAATAAAAATCAAAGCACGTTTCTGATCATTCTTTTGTATGGCAGTTAAAGCCATAGCCACAGTCATACTACTAAAAAGCAGAACTACCGTGTTTATCGCGCCTATGGTAACACTCAATTCTAAACTGCTTTCATGAAATGCTGTATGATATTGCATTCTAAAAATAGAGTAAACCAAAAACAAACCTCCAAATAAGAGTAGTTCGGTAAAAATAAACAACCACATACCTAATTTGGATGCTTCGTCGTCTCTATGCTCTTCAATATGTGCTACTTTGTGCTCACTCATATAATTTCAATTTATATATACAACCCCTAACTCCTATCCCGATAGCTATCGAGGAGGGAATTAGGCTAGTTTTGTTTGATTTTGATATAATATTTCTATTTAATAGGCTGAATTGTCTTACTACCAACTAAGTACTACTAACTACCAACTACTACCTACTTATAATCGTATGGATTTTCTTTAATTATTGGATCTTCATCAAAGTTTTCTAATGATGGAGTAGCAGGCAATGTCCACTCTAATGTAGAGCCATTCCATGGATTTGATGGAGCAATTTCTCCTTTTCGAGCTCCTTGTACTAGATTGTAAACCATCAAAATTAATCCAGTTACCAATATAAATCCACCAATTGATGACAATAGTTGCGCGGGTTGAAATTGTGCTGGATAATCAAAATATCTTCGCGGCATACCCTCAATTCCAATAATGAATTGTGGAAAATACAACATATTGAATCCAATAAAATTAATTGCCAATGCAATATTGGCAGTCTTAAAATTATACATTCTTCCGTACATTTTTGGCAGCCAGTAATGTATGGCTGCAAAAAATGCAAACCCCATTCCACCAAAGATAATATAATGGAAGTGTGCTACCACAAATGCAGTATCATGAACCTGCACATTAGTGGCAACTGCTCCTAGTAAAAGTCCAGTAGTTCCACCAATTATAAAAAGGAAAATAAATGTAAGCGCATATAAAAAAGGTGGCTTAACGTCTATTGAACCCTTATACATGGTTGTAATCCAGTTAAATACTTTAATAGCACTTGGTACTGCCACTATAAATGTTAGCAAAGAGAAGAACCAACGAGCTTCATCACTCATACCTGAAGTGTACATGTGATGACCCCAAACCAAGAATCCAACCCCTGCAATAGCCAAACTTGAAATCGCCACAGCTTTGTAACCATAAATTTGTCGTTGGCAAAATGTAGGAATGATTTCTGTAATAACACCCATTGCAGGAAGCATCATTACATAAACAGCAGGATGAGAATAAATCCAGAACAAATGTTGAAATAACAGTGGATCTCCTCCTAAATTTGGATCGAAAAATCCAATATTAAAAAGACGTTCGGCAATAAGCATCAATAGCGTAATACCAATAACGGGAGTGGCTAGTAATTGAATCCATGCAGTAGCATACAATGACCAAGGGAATAATGGCATGTTGAAAAACCTCATTCCTGGAGCACGCATTTGATGTACTGTTACTATAAAATTTAAACCAGTTAAAATGGACGAAAAGCCAAGAACAAATGCGGCTGCTGTAGCCATAATTACATTCGTGCCAGTAGTAGTGCTATAAGGTGCATAAAAAGTCCAACCACTATCTGGAGGTCCGTCTTTTAATAACTGTGAAGCTACTGCCATAATGCTACCAACTATAAATATCCACCACGAAAAACGATTCAGTTTAGGAAACGCAACGTCTTTGGCACCTATTAGAATTGGTAAAAAGAAATTACCAAAAACAGCCGATAAGCCAGGAATTACAACCATGAAAATCATTAAAATTCCATGAAGCGTGAATACACCATTGTAGGTTTGGGCTTTCATAATAGTCTCGCCTGGAGCTATTAATTCAACTTTCATCATTAAGCCTAAAATAACTCCAATGAAAAAGAATGTCATTATGGAATACATATATAGTAAACCAATTCTTTTATGATCTGTGGCCATTATCCAGCCCATAAATCCTTTGTATTTACCTTGATAATCTAGGTAACTAACATATTCTATTTTTTCAGTACTGTTACTCATTATTTAAAATTCAGTTTTTATTGTTGTTTGTTTTTTCTTTTGGGTCTAATAATGTACACTACTATAAATACAAGTAGAAAGAAAATAATTATTGAACCTGTTATCTTTGTTATGTCTAATCCAAAACGTTTGTTTTCCGGGTCATAGGTGTAGCAAACCAGCATTAGTTTTTGTATCGAAGATCGCGGTTGTTCCTTGTTTGCCTCAATAATTGCCATTTTAAAGTCGATTGGCAAATAGCTTATTCCGTAAAGATAACGCGTTATCATTCCCTGAGGACTAATGGCAATAATAGCAGATGGATGCACAAAATCAAGACCAACTGCTTTCGTTTTAAAACCTGCAGCATCTGTAATCTTAAAAATCGTAACACTGTCTGTAGTTAAAAAATGCCAGCCTTTATCGTTTCCTTTTGCGTATTTATCAACAAATTTGTCTTTCTTGATTTTCGCTTTATCGGGTGTGTCTCTAAAGTTAAAACTAATGGTTATTACTTGATAATCTACCCCTAATTTTAAATCTGATTTTTTTATTACATTTCCTACACCATCAAGAAGAGGACTGCATAAGCCCGGGCAATCAAAATATACAAACGACAAAATGGTTGGCTTGTCGATTAATTGCCTAAGAGTTACTGTCTCAAATTTCTCGTTTACAAATTTTAAATCCAGTGGAAGAGTCTCTCCCAAATGCTCAAATACTCCTACTTCTTCCGATTGATCTACTTGAGAATGAATGCTTACTGCCAACCCAAAAACGATTAGTAGAGTAAGAAAAATTTTGTGTTTCATGTGTTTTATTTTTTTCCTAAATTTTCAATTGAATCTAAATATACTGCTATCATAATTGCACCACCCATTAGTCCAGAGTCCTTAAGTAATTCAATAAGTGACAGTTGTGCTAATTTTGGGTCTGCGTTAAACAGGCCAGGAATGTGAATGGTAGTAATAAAAATGAAAAGTAAAGCAGCAAGACCAAAGCAGGCTATTTTAATGTTCTTATTTAGTATAATACTGATACTTGCAACTATTAATAGTAAACCCGAAACCAATATTGTATATGCTCCTCCTGGTATGAATGAAGACATCATGCCTATAAAGACATCCGTCATCAAGAAATGGTTTAACCCGAGTATTCCAAAAGGTAAAGCAAATAAAATTCGTCCAAAAATAGCCAGCTTTTTCATGATTTAATTCTTTTTAGTGTTATTAGATTTTGATAATTTGTACAAATTATATACTATATAAAGTATTACTGAGGTAGCTAGAAGTACAAGGGATAAATAAAGAAATATAACCCAAATAGGTGCTTTTACCAAAACATTCCACATTGCTCTCTTTTCAGTTAAGCTCGGTTTATTAGTTGGTATTCCAATTTTTAAACTGTCACTAGCTTCTACTTCACCATAAATTTCATCATTAACCCTTACTATTAATTCTATGTTTCCAGCTTTATCTCCTGGCAAATCTTTTGGAAATGTAAAACTTGCATTTCCATTATTGTCTGTGAGAAGGGTTTTGTCTAGTTGCATTTTGCCAAAATGCCTGGTTACAAAAAGAGCTATTTCTGAATTTTTGAGCTTAATTATTCCAGATTTTTCAGTTGCAATAACTGCAACATTTAGCTTACTTGTTAGTGAGTCAAAAACCATATTTATTTTCACTAAATTGCTTTTCGTTGGATCTGTTTTTGATATGATTTGAACATAATCTTTATCAAAACTTCTCATGTAGGCAATAACTTTCCAACGATCAGTTTCGGGTAAAACTTCTTTAAAAGAAGGCATTAATCCTCTACCTACAGTTAGTATGTGAAATAATTCACCATCCAAAAGGTCTTTAGACCCCGGTGAAGTTAAATCGGGTGGCACAGGCTTCAAACTTTTCAAACTGTTGTTTTTGCCCATGTCTCCATGACAAGATTTGCAATTGGTATTGTAAAGTCCCTCACCCTCTTTTGCAGTTGCAGTGTTAAATTCTAAATTACTGTTTTTTGATTTCTTATCAGCAGGAACATCCCAATTGTTCTCTGCATAAGCCTGAATAGAAAAAAAAGTAGTAATAGTAAGTGTGATAGCAATTTTTAAACTGAATTTTATTCTGTGCATAATTAGTATACTAATATAAATATTGATAATGTCACTAAAGTGTTTTAAACCGATTTGTGTTTCTCCTCTAAATGCTCAATGGTTTCGTGAATTGGGATAATTGGAATTACTTTGGATAACACTGAAATTATCATCAAAACCAATATCATTGGTGCTATTGTAACAAGAATTTCAATACCTGTAGGTGTATAAAATTTGAAATTTAATGGTACATTTTGTATTGGCAAAAATGGGTGTTCCATGGTTGGAATTACAATAATATATCGTTTAAACCAAGCACCTATTAATACAGCCACTGCTATTATCAGTATTGGTAACGGTTTTCTCATTCGTTTAAATAGTAGTACTATAATTGGTACAATAAGACCGAATATTTGAACCATCCAAAACATAAACGCGTGGCCACCAATAAATAAATTATTTAGATGTATTGCATCATATTTTTTCATTTTATAACCGGGCACCATATATTCGTTCAAATTAAAATAAAGATATACTAGTGAAACCAATACAAGTAATTTTCCCATTTTATCAAAATGAAAATCTGTAATGTAATCTTCTAGTTTGTAGCTCTTTCGGAACACAAACATCGCAATAATTACAGCTGCACTACCTGCCACAAATGCACCTGTGACAAAATAAGGCCCCATAATGGTGGAATCCCACCCAGCTCTCAATGTGCTGGCAAATAACCACGATGTTACTGTATGAATGGCCATAGCAACCGGGATTATCAATATTGAGAGTATCCGAGTCGATTGATTTAAAAGTTTTACTTGCTCTAAGGTTCCGTTCCAGTTAAGCGATAATAATTTGTAAACTTTCCGTTGAAAAGGCGGAATGTTTTCTAATTTTTCAGCACAGATTTTTAGATCTGGAATAAGTGGTATGTATAAAAATAATGTACTAATGAGCACATAGCCAGTTACAACGGTTAAGTCCCATACAATTGGAGATTGAACTCTTCCATGAATAATCACATTCAAAAGTCGATCAGGGCGTCCCATATCCGAAATAATTACTAACCCTGCTACTGCTGCAAAGGCAAGTGCTATTATTTCGGCAATTCTTGCCAAAGGTGCTGCCCATTTTGCTCCAGAGAGGCTAAGTACAGCGCTAATTAACATTCCAATAAGACTTGTGGCCACAAAAAATACAAAATTGGAAAGGTACATACCCCACGATACATAATCGCCTAATCCGGTAACAACTAATCCATCGGTAAGTTGTTTTACATAAGCTCCAAGGCATATAATTAATGAAACTCCAAGAAATCCCATCCAAATCATAAAACTTTTATTCAGCCGTATTGAGCTCAATAGGTCCGACGTGATTTTGTCAATTTTTGATTGTTCTAACATATATAATTAGTTACTAGTATTTTGTAATGTGCTATAGGAATAATATTTATTTATTCTTTTAGCAAATCAATAATTTATTTTCAATTAACTATGTGATAAATGTTCTTCGGCTTCCAATCTATCTTTGTCTTGAAATGGAACAGTTTTTCCTTTTGGAGGTAAATAATAAACCCTCGGCTTAGTGCCCAGTTCAGGCATTAACGTATAACCACCATTATCTTCCAGTAATTTGCTGAACCTTACAGTTTCTTTGGTTGTTCCGTTAGTTACTGCATCTTCGTTTTCATCTCCAAAATAGTAAACCCCGTTTGGACAAGCTGAAACGCAATAAGGCAGTTTTCCTAGTCTTACTTGATCGGCACTAAATAAGCACTTACTGATAGTTCCTTTTTTCTGTGGAACGTTAAGTTCTACGTCGTACACTTTGTCTGCATCTTCTTGAGCATGAAGTGGTTCGGCCCAGTTGAAAACCCGTGCGCTATATGGACAGGCTGCTATACAAAAACGGCATCCAATGCATCTTTCATTATCAATTAATACAATTCCATCTTGTCGCTTAAAGGTAGCATCTACCGGACAAACCGATACACACGGTGGATTATCGCAATGTTGACAAGGTTTTGGCATATAAAATGGGGGAGTAGTTTCTGTTTCCTCCATTACCAACACATTAATATGGTGTTGCTCGGGTCTTAAATGATGAGCATTTTGGCAGGCTGACATACATTTACGGGCGTTCTGACATTTTGATAGGTCAATTACCATTACAAAACGTTTGCCTTCCATACCATCTCTTCCTTGTTTTTGAAGGTAAGTGAGATTTTCGTATTTAGTTTTTACTACTGCTGTTGCGCTACCTTTTTCAATTTCTAGTAGTTCGTTTTCGGCTGTAAGTATCCTTATTCTTTGACTGTCTGTTTTTTTCTTGTCGTAACTGATACCCGCCAAAATAGCAGAACTGCCTAAAACGGTACCAACACCTACAATCCCTAATTGCTGTAAGAATTCCCGTCTAGTTTTCTTTTTGGGCGCTTCTTCTTTTTCACTCATTCTGTTTGTAATTAAAAATTCGTTATTAGAAATTTATTGATACAAAGATGTGAAGAGTATTACTTATTGTATATCAGTATGTTTAGCAACAAATGTCAGAGGGTAATTTGTCATACTAAATAATAATCTGAGTAATCTCTTGTGTTAATTTTGGAAATGCAACAATCTTTGTTTTGAGATTTTTGTTTTTTAAGGTACAAATGTACAACAAAGTTTTATTTTTCTCATTATAATACTGTAACTGTTCCATATCATTATAAAAACTCATTCGTTTTTTTTTCTTTCATTTATACTTCTTAAATCAGAAAATCAGCGTCATTAGATATGTAAGTAATGGATTCAATCTGCTCTTTTGTTTAGAACTCAAAGTAGTTCTCACAAATGTAACTGAATTATTAATACACAAAAATATGATTGATAGTTAGAACCTTAAATGCATTTCAACTTGCTGTTTTTTTGACTCAATGTCTAACAAAGACTCGATTAAAATATGGCATTGAAAATTACTTATTAAAGTAACTCCTTCGTTCAGTATATTTATTTTAGGGATTAGTTATATTTCTTTAAAAATTTTATTTTGAGAATTTTTAAATGTGTCAATTTTTTTTATAATCTGGGTAGTTTTACTTTTTCTGAAACAAACATCAGTAATTTGTAATTTTACATAAAAACAGCACAGCCGACATTTATCAACTGTGCTGTATCTAGCTTTTATAGTTTTTTTTCTATTCCTTTAGAACAGGTTTTTCAATTAGACTAAACGTTTTCGTCAATTAAATTGATTTTTTGTTCAATCAATTTGCTTTCTTCCTTTAAAGCCTCTATTTTGCGTTCCATTTCTTTAATAAGTCCACCACCTTTTTTAGATGACGAAGTGAAGAACCCAATATTGTTTTCGTACGTTGCAATTTCAGATTTTAAATGTTCATACGCCCTTACAAGCTTCTCGCGCTCTCTGTTCAATTTGTTTTCACCGCCTTTATTGCTCATGTCTTTTAGGTTGGTACGGAATGAATCCATACGTCTATTTGATGCTTCAACATTTAAGGTCTCAAATTGCTTGTCTACCGCGTCGCGATATTCTTTGTAAACTTTGTCTTTTTCTTTGAACGGCACATGGCCAATTGTATTCCATTCTGCCATAAGTGCTCTAAGGCTAGCCAACGAATCATTGTGATTGTCAGTTTTCTCGAAAGTCGAAATTTTAGCAATCAATTCCTTCTTTTTAGCAAGATTTTCGGTTTCTGCATTTCGTTGTCCCGATGTGCTTTTATTTTTTTGTTCAAAGAAATAATCACAAGCAGCAATAAAACGTTTCCAAAGTTCGTCGGAGTATTTTTTAGGAATAGGTCCTATTGCTTTCCATTCTTTTTGAAGTAAAATCAGTTTTTCACCAGTTTCTTTCCAATCTGTACTGTCTTTTAGAATTTCAGCTTGTTCGCACAAGGCTTTTTTCTTATCCGCATTTTGGGTCAATACGTTTTTAGTGTCTTTATAAAATTCACCTTTGGCTGCAAAAAAAGCATCACAAGCTTTACGGTAACGATCAAAAATCTTTTGATTTACTTTACGAGGAGCAAAACCTATTGTTCTCCATTCATCTTGCCACGATAACATAATTTTAGTGGCTTCATCCCAAGCACGATAACTACTAAGATTGCTGAAATCAAATGCTTCTATTTTTTCGCACAACGTATTTTTTGTTACATAATTCTCATCTTCCAACTTTCTAATAGTATCAAAATAAGACTGATGTTTTTTATTAATAGTCGTAGATGCCTCTTTAAAGCGATTCCAAATTTGTTCTCGCAATTCTCGAGCTACTGGTCCTAGTTCATGCCATTCTTCGTGAAGCTTTTGAAGCTGTTGGAACGATGAAATAATGTCCGTTTCTTCGGCCAATTTTTCTGCATGTTCGCACAGTAATGTTTTCGATTCTAGGTTCTTTTTAAAATCATACTCTCTTAACTCGTTGTTTATCTTTATCAAATCCCAAAATGACTCTTGGTAAAGATTATATTGTTTCCACAAATCGGTAGAAGCTGTTTGTGGTACCATGCCAATTGCTTTCCATTTTTGCTGCAAAGCACGAAATTCATTTATGTGAGTGGATACATCGTCATTGCTTGCTACCAACATTTTCATTTGTTCCAAAAGTTGTTGTTTCTGAAGCAAATTTGATTCCTTATCTTTTTCTAATTGTGCTAAAACACTAGCCTTTTTAATCCGAAATTCGTTCAACAGTAATTTGAAATTTTCTTCCACTTCATCTTTTTCGCTCTTAAATTCATCTTCAATTCCTCCTGCTTCCAAAAATTGTTTCTTTTGGTCTTCAATTTCAGCTTTGGTTTTCTTGTAAAACAATTGTTTGATTTGTTCCACTTCATCTTTTACACTTTCCACATCCTTATTGATAAGTGATTTTAATGACTCAGTCAGCTCTAACTTAGTGCATGAAACGTAATTTGTAATGGTAGATTTTATTTCTGTAGGTAGTTGTATTATTTCCACTTCTTCTGAAATTTCAACAGCCACATCACTTGATGTTACACTTGATGGTGTGCTTTCTGATATAATGCTTTTGTCTTCCGTTGCCACTTCCAGTGCCTCATTTGACGTAATTGAGTTTTCTACGGATTCTGCTTCTACGTTGGGAGTTTCTACACTTTCCAAATTGTTTTTTGTTGTTTCTACTGTTTCCAAGTTTGTTTCTGCAGTTACAAGCGATGAGCTTGTTGCAATTTCAGGAGCCTTGTTTAAATCAAGTGGGTTCATTTTCAATGTTTTTTGTGAATTTTGTAAGAATTTACTTACTAAAAAATCATGTTGTATTTATGCAAAATAATAAAGCAGTGACAAAAATAAGGTATTTATTTTAAATAATGTTGTAACAGACTCAAAAAATATAGTTTCCTCTTATTATTTCAAGTGTAAACCCTATTCTATTCTTCTATTAATAGTTATAATCATCTCATATTGATTGAAATACGATCTGATTAGACGAATCAGTTTCCAATAGATTATTTTCGATGCGAAATATATGTATTTGCTTGTTGTGCTGGGTTTATTTGAATATCATTAATGCATACATGAGCAGCTCTAGTCACAATAAATTCTACTGTATCCGCAATGTCTTCGGCATTTAATGGCACTAAACCTGCATATACAGCTTTTGCTTTTTCTTCATCTCCATGATAGCGTACTACCGAAAATTCGGTTTCAGCCATGCCTGGCGATACAGAGCTAACTTTAATTCCATGTTTTACTAAATCTATGCGCAGTCCTTTAGTGATGGCGTTTACAGCATGTTTTGATGCACAATATACACTTCCATTTGGATATACTTCAATGCCGGCAATGGATGATATGTTAATGATGTGTCCATTTTTTTGTTCTATCATTCCTGGAACAATTAATTTGGTCATATATAGAAGTCCTTTTACATTGGTGTCAATCATTTGGTCGTAATCGGACAAGTCACTTTCATCAAACGGCAAAGCACCTGCAGCCAATCCTGCATTGTTTATTAATAAATCAATTGGAAAAAAAACATCAGGAATAGATTGAACAGCTTTTGTACATTCATCGTTGTTTCGTACATCAAAACAAAGCGAAATCACATTGATAGAGTACTGAGAACGTAATAGTTCGGTTAATTCATCAAGTCTTTCTGATCGGCGTCCGGTAACAATAAGTTGATAACCCAATCCAGCCAATCGAAATGCAATAGCTTTACCAAATCCAGATGTAGCACCAGTAATTATTGCAGTTTTCATTGTTGTTTTAAAAAGCCCCCTAACCCCGTTCGGCTGAGCTCACGTCGAAGCCTGAAGGGGGAGTAGAGAGAGGTTAGTGTTTTTATAATCAGTAGTTTGTACATAAATATCTTGTTTAAGTTTTGGGTGTTTCATACATCGATTTTTTATTGATAAATGAACCATATACACCTAATTTTGAGATTTATAACGTATATTTTAAGCAAAATAGAATCTTCAAATTCTCAAATTCTCAAATCCTCAAATCTTCAAATCCTCAAATCCTTCAACTTTTATTTATTATCACTTTTCACATATTGAAGCACATGTCCCATACGTGTTTTTTTAGTGTGCATGTAAAAGGAATTGTATGGGTTTGGTGTAATCTCAATGGGCACATTTTCAATTATTGTAAGTCCATAGGCTTCTAATCCAATTCGTTTTATAGGATTGTTTGTTAGCAATCGGATTTGTGTAACGCCCACTTCTCTTAAAATTTGAGCACCTACTCCATAGTCGCGTTCATCCACATCAAAGCCCAAATGTAGATTAGCATCAACAGTATCCATGCCCTCTTCTTGCAATTTGTAGGCTTTAATTTTGTTCATCAACCCAATGCCACGTCCTTCTTGATTCATATAAACCACTACGCCTTTTCCTTCTTTTTCAATAAGTTCCATTGCTTTATGTAGTTGTTCACCACATTCGCATCTCAATGAACCAAAAATGTCACCTGTCATGCACGAAGAATGAACACGTACCAAAATTGGTTCATTTTCTTCCCACTCTCCTTTAATAAGCGCAATATGTTCTAATCCATTTGATGTTTGACGAAAAGGTATGAGTTTGAAGTGGCCATGTTCGGTCGGCATATTAACCTTTTCGCCCATTTCTACCAACGATTCGGTTTTTAAACGATACGCAATCAGATCTTTTATTGTGACAATTTTTAAATTAAATTTTTCTGCTATCACCATTAATTCCGGAAGACGCGCCATTGTGCCATCTTCATTCATAATTTCGATAAGGGCACCTGCAGGATATAAACCCGCCAATCTTGCCAAATCTACCGCTGCCTCGGTATGTCCAGCACGCCTTAGCACACCTTTGGAGCGAGCGCGCAAAGGGAAAATATGTCCTGGGCGACCAAACGTGTCGGGTTTTGACTTTGGGTCGGCTAGAGCAATAAATGTAGCAGCTCTATCGGCAGCAGAAACGCCAGTAGTACAGCCTTCTAGCTTGTCTACACTTACTGTAAATGGCGTTGAATGGATAGAGGTGTTTTTGTTAACTTGCATTTCTAAATCTAGCTCATCACACCGTTCTTCTGTTAATGGCGCACATACTACCCCTCTGCCGTGAGTAATCATAAAGTTTACCATTTCTGGAGTGATTTTTTCTGCAGCACATATAAAATCACCTTCGTTTTCGCGATCTTCGTCATCTACTACAATTATAAATTTTCCCTCCTGAATGTCCAAAAGGCCTTCCTCTATTGTGTTCATCTTTGATTCCATAAGAAATTACTATTTAATGCTTTGTCTATTGTTGATGTTTTATTGTGATGTTTTATAGCGTTTTTTTTGTTGTATTTTAAATTTATCAGTTTTTCTTTCGGATAAATTACAAGTTTTACTCAAGTTAGATGATTGCCTGTTATTTAATCACTTTTAATTTGGTTATAGTTTTTATAGTGGTATAATAAGTTTTAATACCGTTCCAAATTTTCATGTAATGATCTGGGCTAAAAAGTGTGGCATCGATAACGGCTTTGTAGGTTAAGAAAACACCAATGGGCAATAGAATTGCCGAGCTAAGCCACATGCCTTGATAGGTTGTCCAAATTCCTTCGCGTGCCATTTTATATCCTGTGTTATCAATCATATAATAAAAAATAAACATAATAACAGAAATTACAATAGGCGTTCCAATACCTCCTTTGCGGATAATAGCTCCGAGCGGCGCGCCAATAAAGAAAAATATTAGGCAGGCAAACGATAGTGTAAATTTTCTATTCCATTCAATTTTGTGACGTCGTACATAACTTACTGGTTCGTCAAGCATTATTTTATTATATTGCAATAAATCCTTCATCGATTTTGCTTTCTGAATAGCATTGGCACTTGCGCGGAGCATTGACTGCTGATTTAAGGATAGAAAGATGGAGTCGGTATTGTATGCTGAAATGTCTGCTGAACTATCTGCTATTTTGTCGTTATTCAATGTAGTATTTGAATAATCTTCTCGCCCTAAGTAATGATATTTGACAATTTCTTTGCCTTGCTCCACACTTCTTTTGTTTGCTATTATACTTACCGAGTCAATAGATTGGGTAAGTTGTTTTATATTTTTGCTTACATGCTGGTCTTGAAGCATTGACTCATCATACCGATTAAATTCGGTGTCAAAATCAATCAAAATCTCTTTGAGCTTAAAGGTTTCGCGCCGATAGGGAACACTTGACGATGCGTTATTTACGCGTTGTCTTTTCAGGTTTTCAAAACTTTCGCCATCATAAAGTGATAATAAAAGGTATTTGTTATCTTTAGAAAACTGAACTCTCCCAGAGTCCGCTACCATTACAGTAGCATTGTCAAACCCACCTGAAAAATCATATATCATCATGTTTTTCAGTAATTTATCTTCTTTTTGGCGGACATAGATATTCACCCCATTAATGCCTGAATAAAACTCGCCTACTGGAATGTCAAATTCGGGTGACTTTTGTCGCATCGAAAAAATAAGTGTCCACAGTTTCGATTGTGCAATTGGCAATACGTAGTTAGAAAAATAAAATGCTCCAACACAAACTATAACAATGAAAATTATAAGCGGGCGCATAATTCTAAACAATGATATGCCTGCCGATTTCATTGCCGTAAGCTCAAACTTTTCGCCCATATTGCCAAATGTCATCAATGATGCTAGCAATATAGCCAGTGGTAAAGCCATGGGTACCAATGAAAAAATGGCGTAGATAAAAAATTCAGCCAAAACAGACCAGCCAATTCCTTTGCCCACTAATTCGGCCACATGTTTCCATAAAAACTGCATCAATAGTACAAAAATGCAGATGAAAAATGTCATCAGAAAAAGAGTAACAAAATTTTTAAAAACGTAAGAATCGATTTTTTTAATTCTAAACATGCCTGTTTTTTTTGGAGCAACAAAATTAATGTAAAAAGTTCGATAATCAATAATCTGATTTACGAAATTACACTTATATCATAATTCCTATTTTTTTATTGAGGTTGTCACATAAAAAAACCATTCGGTTATTCGGCGAATGGTTTCAACCTTCATCTAGTATCTGTAAAAAATGCTGTTATTAATAAAATGTCATTGTCTAAATTCCAGTTTTTCTTCTCAATACTTCTATTTGCTTGTTCCAAAGTAGTATTAAATCAGCTTCATCTGCAGGCTCTGCAAAATCGGTAATAATTAAGGCCAAATCGCCAGTGATTTCTACCATGCCAATTTTTAATTCAAAATAATAGTCGGTATCTTGGTCTTCTTCCCATTGAAATTGGATGTTTACATTCGTTTTTGATTGTATCAAATAGGCTGTTTGCTCATATTTTTCCCAAGTAAAACAGTATTCATTTTCTTTCACTGTTACCCCGTCCGCAAACCATTCCGAAAGTCCTAGCGGAGTACCTATCGAATTCCAAAGTACATTTATTGAGGCTGATTTTAATTGATATTCGATTTTAAATTCTTTCTTTTCCATAAAAAAACAGTTTACACCTTAATTGCGAAAATGTATATTTATTCACATATTCGTTTCTCGGCCGCAAGGTACTCATAATATTTTAAAAATGAAAGATTTAAAGATATATTTAATTTTTAGATTGGTATTTTAGGTATTTTAAAAGTTTGTTGTCCAATAGTATTGTAAGGGAGGTTTTGTGAGTGCTTTACGAATTCAGATTCGTTGATTAGTAATTGTATTTTATTGGTAGTCAGTAGTTTATGATTTTAATTTTAAGGGTAGTATCGTTATTGGTCATTATCTCTTGGGCTACAACGCCTAGAAGAAAGATCGCTGCTTACTATGAGACCAAGTGACGAATACTTTTGCTTTATACAGCGGTGTTTTTACGCCAATATAGTTGACCTTTTGTTTCTATAATCACGTAAATTTTAAATCGAAAAGAACCTAATTTGGGCTCAATTTTTTGTTTAATAATCAATTTTGTGCTTCATCATATTAGTGACAATTTTATAATGTCGTATTGTTTTAGCTGTATAATTACTGTATATGTTGCACTAATTTTAAAGTAATTGGTATATCGTAAAATGGTAAATGTTTTTGGCTACCTATCTAGGCTATTCTTTTCGAAGCACAAAGGCAATAATTGTTTTATGTTTTCTAATACATATACTTCTTTTGTGCCATACAGAAGTATTCGAATGTTTTGTTCGTACCGCAATTCTGTTTCAAGCAGTACCTGTCTGCAAGAACCACAAGGGGTTATGGGGCTGGATAAAAAATTGTTGTTAGTATAAGCAGCAATAGCCATTGTAACCGGCGCACTACCTGGATAGTTTGAATTGGCATAAAACATGGCCACACGCTCAGCACAGAGCCCGGAGGGATAAGCCGAATTTTCTTGATTGTTGCCGGTTACAATTACACTGTTTTCCAACATTATGGCGACTCCTACCTGAAATGTTGAATAGGGCGCATACGCTTTGAATACCTCCTCCTTTGCTTTGTTGATCAAGAGTTGGTCTTCAAGGCACAGTTCTTCAAACTGATAAATTGTGATTTTAGTTTCTATTGTTTTTTTTTGCATACTATATTATTTTTTTTGTATTAAGATTCAGATTTTTGGTATAATTGTTTTAGATGTTTTTCCAATTCTGTACAAAAATATAAAATTATCTAACCAAAACTGTGTTTTCGACTAAATAGTTTTAATTTTGTAGGAAAATATATTTTAACTCCAAGAATGATAATCGACATTAAAAAATTAATACTCCTAAGTTTTTTGCTTATTAGTGTTTTAGCTTCCTCTCAATCGCTCAATAAAGCGTATTTGATGTATATTGACCAATATGCCACTTTGGCGCAAAGGCAACAGCAATTGCATAAAATTCCGAGTAGTATTATTTTGGCACAAGGTTTATTAGAGTCGGGGGCGGGGCAAAGTGCTTTGTCCAAATCCTCCAACAATCATTTTGGAATTAAGTGCTCCGATTGGCAAGGCGAAAAAACCTATCACGATGATGACGAACAAGGTGAATGTTTCAGAAAGTACAGCAAGGTACTAGATTCTTATGAAGATCATTCCGCTTTTTTGATAAATAGGAGCAGGTATTCATTTTTGTTCTCGTTAAAGCCCACCGATTATGAGGGCTGGGCGTTTGGGTTAAAACAAGCAGGCTATGCCACCGATCCAACTTATGCCTATAAGTTAATTTCCATCATCGAGAATTATGATTTACACAAATTTGATTTGAGTGCTACGAATGCAAATTACGATGCTCCAGACGATCTTGCTGCCGAGCCTACAGTAAGCAACAGAAAAAAGAGTGCTAATGAATCAATGGGGTCTATTGTGGCATTTGTTAGTCATGAACTTAAGGAAGTAAATGGGGTAAAGTTTGTAACTGCTCTAAAAGGTGACTCTTATGCTAGTATTGCCGACGAATTTAATATTTCGGAAGCGCGCATTCGACGCTACAATGATGCCAATTCGTTTGAACAATTAAAAGCGAATAAACGGGTTTTTATTTCGGCAAAGAAAAACAAAGCACCAACGGGAAATCCTACTCACCGTGTAAGAATTGGAGAGTCGATGCGAAGTATATCTCAAGATTATGGAATAAAAGTGGAACGTTTATATGAGTTGAATAATATTCCGTTCGAAAAAGGAGCTCCATTTGGTAGGATGTTGAATCTACGATAGGCTTAACTTCTTAATGATAGCTTCTTAAAGACGGCTTTTTGATGAAAATCGACCCCACTAAATTTTATTATGAGAAAAAAAAATACAGAATTGTTAAGTGATGTTATCAAGCAAGTACTTAAAGAGCAGCACTTGGATAAAACATTGTACGAAAAGAGATTGATTGATGCTTGGCCGTTGGTATTGGGAGCTAATATTGTTCAATATACAACCGAGCTGTATATAAAGAACAAAGTGTTGTATGTCAGTTTATCATCTTCTGTTCTTCGGCATGATTTATTCCTATCGCGTGCCGAAATAAAAAATTCATTAAACAAACAAGTGGGCGAACAGGTTATTGTTGATATTATTTTTCGTTGATAATCTGGTTATAATTCCAATTTGAATTGCAACAATATTTTCAATCCGCCAAATTGGTATCATTGTATTCTTGCTGCATTATTTTTTGTAAGTAACTAAAAAAAAGACTCATCCTTTACCGTTAGGTTCAGTATGAGTCTTTCTTATTGTTAACATATTGTTGTTCTATATTTTTATATATCTATCGGTCTTTTTTTTGTTTTTTCAAAACAATAGCTGTTCTAGCGGGGATATAGAGTTTAAGCCATTCTTTACCAAACGAATCTTTCGATCCAGGGCTAGTACAGTATTCTAAGGTCTCATCTATCAAGTCGAAGCCTCCAAATAAGGAGTTATCCAGGTTCAAAACCACTTTAAAGCAGCCTTTGTCTGCCAAAATACCATAGTCGGTAAATGATTTTGTGCCATTAAAATTGAACACGAAAATCAAATCTCCTCGCTGATATGCCAACACTTGATCGTCTTCTTTTTCCCAAAGCTGCAGAATTGGAGTTTCGTTGAAATTAGGAGTGGAGTTTATTAGCTCAATCATTGCCCGGTCGAATTCGCCAAGTGCATGGTACATATTTTTTTCATTGTCCACTAGTTCCCATTGACGGCGAGCGTATTTGTGCGACCATCCATTGCCTTCGCGCGGAAAATCAATCCATTCTGGGTGACCAAATTCGTTACCCATAAAATTCAAGTATCCTCCATTAATAGTGGTGGCTGTTATCAATCGAATCATTTTGTGGATGGCCACCCCTCTGTCAACCATTAGAGTGTTGTCGCCCCGTTGCATGTGCCAATACATTTCTGCGTCTATGAGGCGGAAAATAATGGTTTTGTCGCCCACCAAAGCTTGGTCGTGACTTTCGGCATAACTGATGGTTTTTTCTTCGGCTCGTCTGTTGGTCAATTCCCAATAAATTTGCTTCACATTCCAATCCTCATCTTTTACCTCTTTAATCAATTTTATCCAGAAGTCGGGTATTCCCATTGCCATACGATAGTCGAAACCTATGCCACCGTCCGAAACTTTAGTAGCCAAACCTGGCATTCCACTTACCTCTTCTGCTACGGTTATAGCATTTGGATTTACTTCGTGTATCAATTTGTTGGCCAAAGTAAGATAGCAGATAGCATCACCATCTTGGTTCATATTATAATATGACTCGTATCCATTAAAATCCTCGCCCAACCCATGACTGCGATACAACATTGATGTTACACCATCAAATCGATAGCCATCAAACTTATATTCATCAATCCAAAATTTGCAATTTGAAAGTAAAAAATGCAGAACAGCCGGTGAAGCATAGTCAAAGCAAAGCGAATCCCACGCTGGATGTTCGCGCCGCGAACCGCCATGAAAATACTGATAAGGCGTTCCATCAAATCGGCCTAACCCTTCTATTTCATTTCTTACAGCATGAGAATGAACAATATCCATTATTACCGAAATGCCCATACCATGTGCGTCATCTATTAGTCGCTTCAATTCTTCGGGAGTACCAAAGCGCGATGAGGCTGCAAAAAAACTGGAAACATGATAACCAAACGAACCATAATATGGATGTTCTTGTATGGCCATTATTTGAATGCAATTGTATCCATCTTTCTTAATTCTTGGTAAAACTGTTGTTCTAAACTCATCATAAGTGGATACCTTTTCTTGGCTGCTCGACATGCCAATGTGGCATTCGTATATCAATAGTGGGTCAGTATTGGGCTTGAAATTAGTGTTTTTGAAAACATACGGCTGATATGGATTCCACACTTGTGCGCTGAAAATTTTGGTATTTTCATCTTGTACTACCCTTTTTGCCCATGCCGGAATTCGTTCGCCATTACCACCTTCCCATTCTACCAGAAGTTTGTAAAGTTGCGTATGCGCAATGGCGTAATCTGGAAGTTTTATTTCCCAAACCCCATTTTGCATTCTTTTTAATTGATAGTCTGTTCTGCGTTGCCAGTTGTTGAAATCACCAATTAAAAAAATTGAAGTGGCATTGGGCGCCCATTCTCTAAAAACCCAACCATCTGATATACGATGTAATCCGAAGTATAAATACCCAGAAGCAAAGCTTGACAAGGATTGACCTTCGCCAACCAACTTTTTTTCTACACTTTCGAAATAGTCGTAGCGACCTTTAATTGCATCTGCAAAAGGAGCTAGCCAAGGGTCAGATTTGACAAGAGCAAGATTATTCATAAGTTCTTTTTTTTCTTAAGATTTCTTGTTGGGTTAATAAAATAAATAATTAAGGTAGTATGCCTTGTTAAAAAAAACAGGATAGTGGAATGCTTAATTCAACGTAAAATTTTCATAATTATTTTTCTGTGTGTTCCAGTAGCTATCCCAGGCTGGTGCCCATCTTCTGGAAAAAATATAATAAATTCGTACGGCAACACAGTTATATAGTTGGTGGCAGTATCATCAAAAAAAGTAATGTCTTTTTCTGCGTTATACTCACCCATAGGCTGCTTTAATTTACGTCCAGCTATCCATCCCATTGTTTCGGCTGCGCCTATCGGCACCTGTATATCAATATATTTCTGGTGTGTTTCCACTTTTGCCTCGGCACTTGTTTTGCCTACCAAGTCGGTAACTATTGCAATTACATTTAATCCATCCAGCTCAATTTTTCCTGTAGGCAACGCCGCTAAATCGGTAGTACGTAAGAAATTGAACGCGAGTTTAAATTTTGAATGAATTGATTCATACTTACTTCCATTTTCTAAAGAGTCTAAAATCATAGTTTTATTGTTTGGCTGATTTAGGTAATGAGACTATTATATTGTTGTATATTTCTGGATGTATAATAAGCTGTATATGTTATTCTTATAAAATAATAATCCACGATAACTTTCGGTTGCACATTGTAAATTTGTACGTACTTAGTTACTTTAGTTTGTCACAGTTTAATTGGCCTCATCTACCGTAAAATTTAAAAATTGGTTGAAAGGGTGCGCATGTTTTATAATTTCCGAAATGCTTTTCACAAAATCATCTGATTGTATAATTTGCTCCTCAATATTGTATTTCACTAAGTAATGCTTCAGTTTCAATAATTCTGCGTCTTCAAAGTCTTTTGGAAAACCTTTTGGTATATTTTTAAGTTTATCTTCTTCAAAAAAAGTATTGAAGTGTTTTTGAAAATCAGCTTGATGACGAATTGAATTTAATTCTTCGATATTATCATATACGCTTTGGCGCAATGTTTTAAGCAAAGCTGGTTCTGGACACCAAACCCCCGAAGCAATAAAACAACCGGCTGGGTCAAGATGTAAATAATATCCAGCGCGTTGGCTTTTTCTACCACCATTGGCAGCAATAAATACTCCAAAGTGTGTTTTGTAAGGCGTTTTATCGTGCGAAAATCGAGTGTCGCGATAGATGCGGAATATACAATCCTTGGCTTCTATATGTTCTATCTCTTTGTCAAATTTGGATATTTCAAGAATTAAATCGCGACTTAATTGTTCAAATTCCAATCGCACCTGTTCGTACCAAGTTTTGTTTTGAGCCAGCCATTCACGATTATTGTTGACTTTCAAATCGTTTAGAAATGTAATTAGATTATCAATACGCATATATATGTTTTTTTGGCTGACAAATATAGCTCAAAATTTAGACAAATAACGATTTTTGGCTATATTTTTTTCATCTCAATCAATTTTAGTGGAAAATTGATTACTTTTGTAAGCTTATTGACAGGCTTTAAGCTTATGGCAGAATATATAAAGTGCTGTTTGATAGCCCTATTTTTTAAATTTTAAGGACAAAGTAAAGAAAAATGAAAAATCGTATTCATCAATTGTTGGATGAGGTGAACCAACTTGTGGCTGCTAATCAAGATGAACTGGAGTCGCTGCGTATTAAATATCTGAGCAAAAAAGGTGAAATTTCAACTCTATTTAATGATTTTAGAAATGTTGCAAACGACGAAAAACGCGAAGTAGGTCAACTGTTGAACGAGTTAAAAAATGCAGCGCAAGATAAAATCAATTCATTGAAAGATGTATTTGGCACTTCATCAGAAACAGAAAAGCTGGATCTCACTCGCTCTGCCGATCCAATAAAGCTGGGTACCCGCCACCCATTGTCGTTGGTAAAGCACGAAATTATTGACATTTTTTCGCGTATTGGTTTTACCATTGCCGAAGGTCCCGAAATAGAAGATGATTGGCACGTATTTGGGGCGTTGAATTTTGCACCCGAACATCCTGCCCGCGATATGCAAGATACTTTTTTTATTGAGCAAAACCCTGATATCCTGCTTCGTACGCACACATCATCGGTTCAGTCGCATATTATGGCGCAGCAAAAACCGCCTATCCGAAAGTTATTCCCAGGTCGTGTGTATCGCAATGAAGCCATTTCGTACCGTGCGCATTGTTTTTTTCATCAAGTGGAAGGTTTATACATCGATAAAGATGTTTCGTTTGCCGATTTGAAGCAAGCACTAATGTATTTTGCCAAAGAAATGTTTGGTGCCAATACCGAAATTAGGCTGCGTCCGTCTTATTTTCCGTTTACCGAACCGAGTGCCGAAATGGATATTTCTTGCAATTTGTGTGGTGGCAAAGGTTGTCAGTTTTGCAAGCATACTGGCTGGGTAGAAATTTTAGGGTGCGGCATGGTAGATCCTAATGTGTTGGAAAACTGTGGTATCGATTCGAAAGTTTATTCGGGATATGCTTTTGGAATGGGAGTGGAGCGCATTACCAACCTCAAATATCAAGTGAAAGATTTGCGAATGTTCTCCGAAAACGATGTGCGTTTTTTAGAACAATTTGAAGCAGCACGATAGAAAATTTTCTGACCCATAAGTATACAATCCGATTGGTAAGTATATGTAAGGAAGAAAAATACTTATTTTAGTTTGCTAAAGTAGCTGTTCCATTATTGAACTTTATTCGCATGATAATGTTCTCTTCCATGTAACAAAATTCTTTTACCAGAATGATAGCACCATCAAAACATATCCATGAAAGAGAACGGTTAAAAGACCTTGATTCATATTCTATTTTGGACACATTGCCCGAAACAGATTATGATAACTTAACTGCTTTGGCAGCTGCAATATGTGGTACTCCCATTGCCCTTATTAGCTTAATTGACGAAAAGCGTCAGTGGTTTAAGTCTCATCATGGCCTCGAAGCCACAGAAACTCCACGCGAAGTGGCTTTTTGTGCACATGCCATTAACGATGCCGATAATGTATTTGTGGTGCAAGATTCAAGAACTGATGTTCGTTTTCACGATAATCCATTGGTTACAGGCGATACAAAAGTCGTTTTTTACGCAGGAGTGCCTTTAATTAGCGACGAAAACCTTCCGTTGGGTACGTTGTGTGTTATAGACCACAGTCCCAGGTCGCTCAATGATAGTCAGATTAGTTCATTATCTGCACTCGCCAATCAAGTAGTAAATTTGCTAAAACTGCGTAAGTCCAATGCTTTATTAGAAGAATCGGTGCTTCGATTGGAGGAGAAAAATAGTGAATTAGAGCAATTTGCTTATGTGGCAGCACACGATTTGAAATCACCGTTGATAGGAATATCCAGTTTAGCTAAACTTTTTTCGAGCGAGTATAATTCTAAAATAGATCATCAAGGTAAGAATATGCTCGCATTAATTGAAAGTGGGGCAGACAAGCTTCGTCGATTAATTGATGGCTTGCTCGATTATAGCAAAAGCGAAACGATACTGAAGGAAGTAGTATCCGTTATTAGCATTGAGGGATTGAAAACTGAGTTGATGACTCTTTTTGCTTACCAACATGATTTGAAGTTGGAAATAAAAACGTCATTGGTTGAAATTTGTACGAGCAGAACAGCACTTGATCAAATAATGATCAATTTGATAGCCAATGCAATCAAATACAACAACAAAGATGCAGTAGAAATAGAAATTGGAATATCGGAAGACGAAAAGTTGTATAGGTTTTATGTGAAAGATAAT
>JFJP01000016.1_pt1 | contig 25046 bp, 22 predicted proteins | sample 431651 | NCBI WGS metagenome assembly JFJP01 (sample SAMN02602958, study PRJNA72255) | Microbial mat metagenome, whole genome shotgun sequencing project. | biome: fresh water; feature: sink hole; material: water; isolation source: purple microbial (photo- and chemosynthetic) mats found in...
TGTGTTTCATGCTTTTTTTTATTAAGTTCTTCAAACATTTTTGCCGAAGGAGATTCTAGCTACCCCCAAGGAGGCCCCATGAGATTCAGAAGCCAAGTTTCGAGAGTCCTATGCCTAGCGTTGGTGGCTGGCATCCCCGCCTTGGGTCAGGCGAGCCCGAAGCGAGACGAAAGCAAGGAAATGGATGACCTCCTTGCCCTTCTCAATACGCCGATCACCACGGCCTCCAAAAAAGCGGAACGAGCCATCGAGGCTCCGAGCGTGGTCAGCGTCATTACCCGGGATCAGTTCCAGGCCTATGGCTGGACCAGCATCAACGATGCCCTCTACAGCCTTCCGGGCTTCGGTCCGGCCCGGGACTACGATCGCCGCACGGTGGCCAGCCGCGGACTCCACGAGGGCTGGAACAACAATCACATCCTATTGCTAGTGGATGGCATTCCCTACAACGACAATATCTACGGCACCGCCTACACCTCTGAGATGACACCCGTTTTCATGATCAAGACCCTCGAGGTTGTGCGAGGCCCCGGCAGCGCCCTCTATGGTTCCAATGCCACCAATTCCGCGACGCAATTACGCACCATCAACCCGTGGGATCTCTCGGGCGGCGAGGCCCAGATGCGGATCGGAAGCAAGGGGGATCGCATCTACGATTTCGCCATGGGCAAGGATGGCGATCTGGTTTCGGCAGTAATGGCCTTCAATGCCTTTCAAACGAATGGCAACGGCCACGATAGTTACGATGGCTCCCTGCGCACGGTCGGCAACGCCGTCGGGGCACCCTTGGCCAAATTCCCCGTCAATGACCAACGGGAGAGTCAGTACGGATGGCTCAAGCTTTCGGGCAAAGGTAATTTACAGGGTTGGAATTTCCAATTTCATCATCAGGCCTGGGACTTCAAGACCGGCCACGGCTGGGTTTGGCAGATCCCGGATCTGGGAGAGCGCTTGGCAGAGAAGCGCCAGATTGCTGCGCTTGGCTATTCGAGTAAATTCGCAGAAAACTGGAATCAGGAATATCTAATCCGCCATCAGAAACACGCAATTAACTGGAATATTCGTTTCTATCCCGACAACGGATTTGGCGGCTACTACCCCAACGGCATCTTCGAGTACCTCGACACCTCGGCCAGCGACCTTTTCCTGCGAACCCAATGGAGCGTGGATCTCCCCGAGGGCTCCAATCTCTTATTCGGCATGGAAGGTACCCGGTTCCTCTACGACGGCGACAACAGCCACTACAGCAATAATTTGATGGATCCCCCCAATTTCACACCCACCCCAGGCAACGTGCCGAACGGCCCCTGGCTTGGCTATGTCAAGGACAAGCCGATGACCAGCACGGGCTTCTATGCCCAGTTCAGTTCCGGCAAGCTTTTGGGTTCGATGATCAAGGGCGTCCTGGGCATTCGTTCAGATCACACCTCCTTCGACTATCACAAATTGGATGCGAGTCAGGCCTTCTTGGACACCGGGCAAACGGGGTCCAAGTCATACTCGCAAGCCAGCCCACGCGTCGCGATCGTCGTCACGCCCTTAGATAATCTGGCGATCAAAGCGATGTGGGGACGGGCCTTCCGCGCCCCGGCCCCCTCGGAATTGGCCGGTGCCAATACACTCACCCTGGGCTCCAATCTCGAGCAGTTAAAGCCGGAAACATTAGACACCACCGAACTGGCCGTGGACTGGATCATCGGCTCCAACCTGAACTGGCGCACGAACCTCTACCGAACCAAATTCTCCAATCAGATCGCGTACAGTGCCGCCAACGCCAACCTTAGCGCCAACATCTACACCCTGACCACTCAGGGCTTGGAAACCGAGTTGCTGTTCGGATTTGCCGGATGGCGAGGCTACGTGAATTACTCCTTTGCCAAACGCGTGGACGAGGAAATTCTGGATCAAACCATCGCACCCAGCCCCGACAAGCTCACCTGGGATCCCGGGAGCCGGTTCAAGTTCGGCGTGATCTATACGACAGGGCAGATCGTTTCGGCCCTAACGGGCTACTACCAAAGCACCACCGATCGGCGGAGCACCGATGTCGGACTGCAAACGGTCCCCTTGAGTGGCGGCAACCTGGATATCGATCTCTACCGGGCCCGTAGCCTCGATGCGTGGTTCACCATGGACGCGAAAGTCACCTGGAATTTCACTCCCGAATCCAGCGTCTCGATCTATTCCACCAATCTTCTTGGCTCCAGCAAGAACAAGCTCATCAAGATCCAGGCCTTCCCCTTCGATTACGAAGGCGATGGCCGAAAATTCGGCATTGTGCTGAAAACCACCTTCTAGGGAATGTCTCGATCGGAATCTTTATGTATTCTGTGGCGCCGAGTCCACGGCGCCACAGGGTAATGATGACGATTCCTGCCCCGACCTTAAAAGCCCTCACGCCCACCCGTCTGCGAGCCGCCTGGATCATCGCCATCGCGGTGGATGCCCTGCAACTCGGGCTTTTCCCGATCACCCTAACCCTCAGCACGTGGCTGGATAAGCCCTTGGATCTCATCGCCATGAGTGTGCTGTGGTATCTGGTGGGCTGGCACTGGGCGCTACTACCCACCTTCGTTGTGGAACTGGTGCCCTTTGTGGAACTCGTGCCGACCTGGACCTTAGCTCTTTGGTTGATTAGCCGAAAGCAAAAGGCCCAGATCAAGACCATTCGCCCCTAAGGAGAAGTCATGTTTCACGAGATTCGCCGCAGGGATCGCGCCATTACGGAAACCGAAGCCTGGGAAATCCTGGCCCAATCCGAATGGGGTGTGCTCAGCACCCTGGGCGAGGATGGCTGGCCCTACGGCGTGCCTGTGAACCATGTGGTTTTGGGTGGCCGGGTTTATCTCCATTGCGCCCATGCAGGCCACAAGCTGGAGAACCTCACCTTTGAATCTAGGGTTTCCTATTGCGCCGTGGCGAGTTCCAAAGTGCTCCCCGCCGATCTATCTACGAATTTTGAAAGCGCCATTCTCTTTGGTCGCGCCATTGCGGTGAACGACGCTCTCGAAAAACGCCAAGCGCTGGAAGCCCTGCTGAAACGCTTCGCGCCGCAGCACCCAGAAGAAGGTGCCGAAGCCATGCACACGGAATTCGACCGCACGACGGTCGTGCGAATCACGCCGGAACACATCACTGGCAAGGCACGACGAGTCTCTCAGACCTAGCGGGCCACAACCTCCAACCCCTTTTCCAACACTTCATCTCGCCCCTCAGCAAGCCCTTTGGGTGTTGGGCTAACAGGGATCGTGGGCAGAATACCAATTCCATGGTGTTGGCTGCCGTCATGTTTGAGCACCTTCATTCCAGTCCAGCTGACGCTAGAGCCTCCCGGAAGTGAAAAGGGGTTGACGTTGCCATTGGTCCCAGCGCTGGGCTCACCCACAATCTCAGCCAGCTTATAGGCCTCGACAATGCCTAAACAACTTTCGGCGTAGCTGATGGCGCCCCCGCCCGTAAGAAAAACAACCTTACCTTTGATGTGGGGCTGGAGCGGCTTCAGGTTCCAGCGTCCGGAAGTATTCCATTGCCAACCGCGACCATCGGGCTCGGTGACAACGGGAACATTCCAACGTGCGCTCTGGATCGGTTGCTTCGTCAGATGCTGAAGGAATCGTGGGCCCATTTTCGGATAGCCCCGCAGATCAAAAATCACGCCTTTGGCCTCTGCCAATTTCGGCAAAGCAGCCAAAAATTCACCCTCCTCGATGCGATCTAAATCCACGTACCACAGGCCCAGTCCAAGTTCAGCCAGTTGGGCTGGAAGCCCTTGAGCCCAGAACTCATTCGAATATTTTTCAAGAGCCACCTCCACATCCATGGGCCTACCCTGGGGCGTCCGGATGGCCAACCGCGCCTTGGGCCCGGAGCAACCCGAAACGACTTTCCAAGCGAGGCGAGAATTCATCGAACCTTCCGTGGCCGCCGATATTTCCAAACGGCAGCGTGCCAGGCGATCCGGCATGGATTCTCCGTCTACCGCGAGAATTTCACTGCCTCGGGGAATCTCCTTTGGACCAGCCTTTACATAAGCTCGACCTTCGAGGATTCGAAGATCGAGGAGTGGCACTAGGCGATCTTGTTTTTGGGCCCGTGAGACCTTCCCATGGCCATCCTTCAAGGCCGCCACCAACTTTCGCAAGGTCCTCAGAGAGCTTTGGTCATCGGGGTCCACGGCAGCCTGCTGCAAGGCCCTGGGTAATTCGGCGGACCAATCGCATGCGACAACATCGAAATAGGGATAGAAGTGCTGCATCACGGTCCAAGTGATGGCCACGTCTGCCAATCGCACTGATCTGGAAAACCCGAAACCACCATGCTCATTCACCAACCCCATACCTTGGTGTCGCCAGCGAACGAGCTGGGTTGCACCCTTGGGCAGTTCCAGATTCTTAACCGTTTCACCGGGAGCCAGAAACTGAACCGTCGGGGCAACTTGGACAAAAAACGCCTGAAGTTTGTGGGCCAACTCTTCGGGTGAAGCCGCATCTTCAATGGCTTGAACCCCCAGCACGGCCAAATGGTTCCAATAGACCTTGGTCGCCTCATCGCTGGGGTGAAAGAAACGGACGTACCCCATGGCCTTCGTGAAAGCCACAAGGTTTTGAAGGCTCCTTGCCGTGAGTGGGCGCGTGGAGGTGTCCTGCTCAGGCCGAGGAAAGGTTTTTGGTACGGTCCGTGGAAGGGTTTGCTTGGAAGAATCCACCCAACAAACCAGGCTCATGGAAAGCCTGACACCCCCACCCAAATCAAAGGTGGCAGGCTGAAGCGGATCGGGCCAAACCGAAGGGCGGGAGCTCAATGGAACATATTCCCGAGTGCTGGAATAGGGCCCACCTTCGGCGATTTTCTTCAGGTTGACGAACCCGAGACCGACAACACTCCCCTGAAATAAAACCAGAAGCAGCATGGCTCCAAATACCGGTCCGCGAAAACGACGATAGTTATTGCGAAGCGTCAGAAGGAACGTGATCACAGCGGCAGCAGGTATGAGGTAGCTGAGAACCCAACTGGAAACCAAAAAGGCCTTTGCATCCGAAGCCCTCTTCAAGCCCACGAAATCAATGCCCCACGCAACAAACCCCAGCAGAAGGATCAGGCCCAGGAAAATCATGGAAGGCCATAGGGGAAATGACTTTGCAGGGCGCACTTGCGCCAGGACCGGATTCAATTTCGACATAGCGACCTATCCTTTTGGGGAACTGAACCTCAAGCTTACGATGGGCCTGCCCCTCACTCGTTCATCAAATCCAAACGCATGAGTTCCATCGACAACACGCCAGGGTTTGTAAACTGATGGGCCTGCCAGCCACAGTCGCGTGCCGCTTCGACGTTCGCGACGGAATCATCGATGAGCAGCGTGTGCCCGGGATCCAAACCAAAGCGCTCCGTTAAACATTGAAAGATGCGCGGATCCGGTTTGATCAAGCCTTCCTCGCCGCTGACGACAATGCCTCGGAACAGCTCAAAAAACGGAAAGCGGGCCCGCGTCCTGCGGAAAGTGACGGCACTGAAATTGGTAAGGGCGTAGCAAGGACAACCCGTCCTCACCAAGCCTTCGAGCAAGGCCACGGTTCCAGAAATGGCACCCGGCACCATTTCCTCCCAACGATCTCGGTAGGCCTCGATCCAGGCGACATACTGCGGAAAGCGAGCGATGCGTTCGGCGATGGCGACATCCCAATCCAGACCGCGATCCAGTTCCTGATTCCAGGCCAGTGAACAGATCTCGGACAAAAAGAAGTCCCGCTCCACCGGATCAACGATCAGCGTGCGATAGAGAAGGTCCGGATTCCATTCCACGAGGACATTGCCCACATCGAAAACCACTGCCTTCACGCTTTGTTCTGGCACGCTAGCGCCTCCCCAACTCAGCTTAGCTACAATGGAGGATCGGAGGATTTCATGAAGTTGCTGCGCATCTCCCATCTCGGTATCGCCTCGCCCACCCTGCAAGAGGCCATGGAAAAGCTGGAGAGGATCTTCGGAATCCAGGCCGAACACATCGAGGAAATCGCCGATCAGAAAGTCCGCACTGCCTTCTATTCCGTGGGCGAGAGCTCCCTGGAATATCTGGAAAGCACCGATCCCGAAGGCCCCGTGGGCAAATTCCTAGAGAAGAAAGGCCCCGGCATCCATCACCTGGCTTTCGAAGTCGATGACGTGGACGCCGCAGTGAAGGAGCTTTTAGAAAAGGGCATCCGCATGATCGACAAGGCCCCCCGAAAGGGCGCCCATGGCAATCGCATCGCCTTCATCCATCCCGCCGAAACCGGTGGCGTGCTCATAGAAGTTTGCCAGCCCAGCGGCGAGCACTGCTAAAGACAGACTCGCCAGCGACTTGTCTTCCGCATGCGGAGCAGCTTCGCTGAGGATGCAACTGGCGAGCCGAACTTTCGTGCGAGGTTTCGAGCGCATTCCTTTCGGCCTGGGCGGATATCAGAGAAGCCAATTTTCACAATGACCGCGTCCTAGTTATGCACGCCCGGCGCCTCGCGACCCATCTTCTCGACATATTCCAGGTAGGAGCCCTGGAAGAGTAGTGGTCCTTCGTGTTCTTCGCCACCCAATTCCAGCACGCGATTGGCGAGCCCGCGCAGAAAGGTTCGGTCGTGGGACACGAACAGCATCGTGCCTTCAAAATCCTTTAAGGCATCGATCAGCAGTTCTTTGGTGGCGAGATCCAAGTGGTTGGTGGGCTCGTCAAGCACGAGAAAATTCGGCGGATCCAGAAGCATGCGGGCCATGGCTAAACGGGATTTTTCGCCACCCGAAAGGGCGCGGATGCGCTTGTCCACGTCATCACCCGAGAACTGAAAGGCTCCCAGCATATTGCGCAACACGCCGATGCCCTCCATGGGGAAATCCTGCTGCATCTGTTCCAGCACCGTGAGGTCCGCGTCGAGCAGATCCAGGGATTGCTGCGCGAAGTACCCCAGCTTGAGGCTGGCGCCCAGGCGCACTTCGCCCGAATCCGGCTCCAAGACACCCGCCATCATTTTCAACAGCGTGGATTTACCGGCGCCGTTCTTGCCCATTACGCACCACCGCTCGCGACGGCGGATATGGAAGTCGAAATTCTTATAGATGCTACGAGTGCCATAGGCCTTGCTGACACCCTTCAACATCGCCACATCGTCGCCGGAACGACCGGGAATGCGGAAATCCCACTTGCCGACCTTGCGCTTCTTGGGCAATTCAATGCGCTCGATCTTGTCCAGGGCCTTCACACGACTCTGCACCTGAGCGGCTTTAGCGGCATGGGCCGAGAAACGCTCGATGAAGCGCTGTTCCTTGGCCAACTTGGCCTGTTGCCGCGCATAGGCCGCTTCCTGATTGGTTTCGCGGGTTTCGCGCTCGCGCACGTAGAAGTCGTAGTCGCCGGAATACGTCACGATATCGCCGCCATCGATCTCGATGACCTTGGTGACGATGCGGTTCATGAAGTCCCGATCGTGGGAGGTCATTAGCAGCGTGGAGGACACGCTCTTCAGGAAGTTCTCCAGCCACAAAATCGATTCGATATCCAAATGGTTGGTGGGTTCGTCCAAGAGCAGGACATCGAAATTGCCGAGCAGCACCTTGGCCATGGAAACGCGCATCTTCCAACCACCCGAGAGCGCACCCACATCACCTTCAATCTGATCTTCGGCGAAACCCAGGCCGCTTAGGCAGGCCCGGGCCTTGGCCTCTAACTCGTAGCCACCAAGGTGCTCATATTCCTCCTGCACATGGCCGAAGCGATCCAGCACATTGTCAAAGTCGGCGCAGTCAGGATCCGCCATGGCGTGTTGCAGCTCCATCAATTCGTGGTGGAGATCGCCCAGTCGACCACTGCCGGCAATGGCCTCGTCGAGCACGGGACGCCCCGACATCTCATCCACTTCCTGGCGGAAGTAGCCGATGGAGAGCTTCTTCGGCAGACTCACGGTGCCATCGTCGGCGGTTTCCTCACCCATGATCATCCGGAATAGCGTCGATTTCCCAGCGCCATTGGGGCCGACCAAACCCACCTTTTCACTGGCGTTGAGCTGGAAATCGGCATCGATGAACAAAATCTGTTTGCCGTACTGCTTGCTGATATTCGAGAACGAGATCATGGGACTCCGGTGCGCAAGGAGCGGGTGAAGTGCAAGTGGAAACACCCCGGCCGCAACGACGAACCCCGAGACAGATCCTGAATCGATTCTACCCGCGATTGTCAGGGCCTTGGATCACCGACTAGAATTCGCCATGCCCAATGCCCCATCTCTTCACATCGAAGACATTAAGCTGACCGTCGGGAACCACCAACTCGGCGCGCGATGGATCCGGCATCACGCCCACCAAAAGCGGGAACCCACACTCGTCTTCCTTCATGAGGGCCTCGGCAGCATCGCTCAGTGGCGGGATTTCCCCGAAAATCTAGCTCGACAGACAGGGCTGCCCGCCTTGGTCTATGACCGTCTCGGTCACGGAACCTCGCCCGCCCTTTCGGAACCCCGCACCATGCATTACCTGGAAGAAGAGGCCTTGGTGGTGCTCCCACGCGTGCTGGCCAGCTGTGGCATCGAGACTCCCGTTCTCGTGGGACACAGCGATGGCGGAAGCATCGCCCTCCTTTTCGCCTCAAAATTCCCGAAGGCACCGCGAGCCGTAATCTCCGAAGCGGCCCACGTTTTCCTGGAACCCATCACCCGCAGTGGCTTACAGGCCGCCAAGGAAGCCTTCAACCATGGAATGCTGCGTGGCAAACTTGCCCGGTTCCATGGCGAAAAAGTCGACGCCCTATTCCAAGCCTGGTGCGGCACCTGGCTGGATCCGGCCTCCCATGATTGGGATATCACCTTACCCATGTCCAGCATCGAAGCCCCGCTCCTGATGGTCCAAGGCGAGAACGATGAGTACGGGAGCCCCGCCCAAATTCTGGCCGTGACCCGTCGTGCGCAAGGCCCCACCGAAACCTTGATCATTCCCGACTGCGGCCATGTTCCTCATTTTCAGGCCAACCAGGTCGTCCTCACGGCGATGAGGGCCTTTCTCCAGAAATTCGTCGTTCCTTTCGAAAACTAGCCGAAACGTTTTGGCGTCCTTAGGCATCCAAGGCCTGATTTGGGGCCTGATCTGGCGTTAGCCATGGTTTTGCCCTGTCCCCACAAATCGATGGACCGCATCCCGTATTTGTTCAGAATGTGAACACTCTACTTTCCAGTTTCGACTTTCCGGAGGTTCCATGGGTGAAGGCAGCGCACCACTTCGGGTCGTGACGGCTGCTGCCCTCTTCGATGGCCATGATGCCGCCATCAACCTGGTTCGCCGACTCCTGGTTGCCCAGGGCGCACAGGTCATCCACCTGGGCCATAACCGCAGTGTGGCGGATATCGCCAAAGCCGCGGTGGAAGAGGACGCCCAAGCCGTCTGCGTATCTTCCTACCAGGGCGGTCATATGGAATTTTTCGGCTACCTTGCGCAGCGGCTTCGTGAACTGGGTGCTGGTCATATCAAGGTCTTCGGCGGCGGTGGCGGGGTCATCCTGCCCGAGGAAGCCGATGAACTACATCGCTTGGGAGTTGAAAAAATCTACACGCCCGATGACGGCATGCGACTGGGCGTCGAAGGGATGATTCAGGATCTCCTGGCACGTACCCGCCAGGAAATGATTAAAGGAGATGCTTCGGTTCAGCCGCAGTGGGATGAACCCTACGGGCTATCGACCCTGCTTACTCGTGCCCTGGAAGGCGAGGAGTGTGCTGATGAAGAGTCACCGAAATCGGTTCCAGTTGTCGGTCTAACGGGCACGGGAGGGGCGGGGAAAAGCTCTCTGACCGATGAATTGATTCGGCGGCTGCTTTTGGATTTCCCCAAGCTAAAAATCGCGGTTCTGGCCATTGACCCCACTCGAAAAAGTTCGGGCGGCGCGTTACTGGGTGATCGGCTGCGCATGAATACCACGGGGGATCCTCGAGTCTTCTTCCGCAGTCTGGCTGCCAGCGCCGGGACCGAAACCATTGCGGCCGTGCGCCGCTGCACGGCGGTTTTGAAACGGGCTGGCGCCAACATCATCCTGGTGGAAACCACCGGGATTGGTCAGGGCGACACCGAAATTACCGAAATGTCCGATGTTCCGGTGTATGTGATGACCAGCGAATTCGGCGCCGGAACTCAGCTCGAAAAAATCAACATGCTGGATTACGCCCAAATGGTGGTCATCAACAAGTTCGAGGACAAGCGGGCCGAAGATGCTCTGATGGCTGTGCGTCGGCAGGTACGACGCAACAAGGACATTCCCTCCGCCATTCCCGACGAGGCACTACGGGTCTATGGCACCGCGGCGGGCCATTTCAATGATGCCGGTGTGGATCGCTTTTACTTGGACTTGCTGGCTCTACTGCGCCTGGAATTTTCCGTAGATTTAGAATCGGCCCTGCCGAACCCCGGCCCGGTTGCCTTTTCGAGTGATCGCAGCAATCCCATCATTCCCTTCGAACGCCATGCCTACCTGCAAACCATCGTCAAAGCCATCCGCGATTACAAGGGGCAGACCCGCATTTTGAGTGCCCAGGGTGATCGTCTTCAGGCCCTCACATCTGTTCAGAAGGAAGTGGCCAGCGAGGCCTTGGATGGGCGAGTGGAAGAAGCCCAGAAGGCCTTCGGCGCAACCGGCCAGACCCTTCTCAGGGAATGGGAGGAAGTGCGCAGCGCCTATTCCGGCGACACCTTCACCTATCGGGTGCGCAACCGGGATCACGCCCTGCCCCTTACAACGCAAACGCTCTCGGGCATCGCCATTCACAAAGTGCAACTTCCGGACTCGGATCGTTGGGGGGAAATCATTCGCTTCCTCCGCCAAGAGAATGTTCCGGGCTCCTTCCCTTTCACCGGTGGAGTCTTCCCCTTCCGTCGCGCCGACGAAGACCCCAAGCGTCAATTTGCGGGCGAAGGGGGCCCTGAGCGCACCAATCGCCGCTTCCATTTCCTTTGCGAGGGTGAAGCCTTCCATCGCCTCTCCACGGCCTTCGACTCCGTTACGCTCTATGGCGAAGATCCCGACGAACGCCCGGATATCTTTGGCAAGATCGGCGAAAGCGGCGTGAGCATCGCCACGCTCGACGACATGAAAATGCTATACGCCGGGTTTGATCTCTGCGCGCCCACCACCTCGGTATCCATGACGATTAACGGTCCGGCCCCGGTGCTCCTGGCCATGTACTTCAATACCGCCATCGATCAGCAATTGGAGAAATGGAAAGAAGCCAACCAAGGCCTCGATGCGCCCCCAGAAATCGCGACGAAGATCCGTCACGACACGCTGCGCACCATTCGCGGCACCGTCCAGGCCGATATCCTCAAGGAAGACCAGGCTCAAAACACCTGCATTTTTTCCATCGAATTCGCCTTGCGGATGATGGGGGATATGCAGGATTTCCTGATCCGCAATCAGATCCGAAACTATTACTCCGTTAGCATCTCCGGTTACCACATCGCCGAAGCCGGGGCGAACCCCGTCACCCAATTGGCTTTCACCTTGGCTAATGGCTTCACGCTGGTTGAGTACTACCTGAGTCGAGGCATGTCCATCGATGCCATCGCACCAAATCTTTCGTTCTTCTTTAGTTCGGGTCTCGATCCCGAATACAGCGTGCTGGGTCGTGTCGCTCGCCGAATTTGGGCCATCGCCATGCGCGATCTGTACGGCGCCTCGGAGAAGAGCTGCAAATTGAAGTACCACGTCCAGACTTCGGGCCGTTCCCTGCACCTCAAGGAAATGAAATTCAACGATATTCGCACCACACTGCAAGCCCTAACGGCCCTCACCGACAACTGCAATTCCCTCCACACCAATGCCTACGATGAAGCCTTGACCACACCAACGGAAGAATCCGTCCGTCTCGCCATGGCCATCCAACTCATCATCACCAAGGAGTTCGGCCTCTATCTGAATGAAAACCTGCTTCAGGGTTCTCACTTCATTCAAAAACTCACCGAGGATGTGGAAGAAGCCGTGCTCGAAGAATTCCTCCGCATCAATGGCCGTGGGGGTGTGCTCCGTGCCATGGAAACTCAGTACCAAAGGTTTCGCATCCAGGAGCAATCCCTGCTGTATGAAACCAAAAAACATTCCGGCGAACTCCCTGTGGTCGGCGTCAATACGTACCTGCGGGAGGGCCCCGAACCTCTTAACCAAACACCTTCGATCAGTCGCGCCTCCACCGAGGAAAAACGCATTCGGATTCAGAGCCTGAGGGCCTTCCAGACGCGTCATGCCGCAGCCTCTGCACCCGTTTTGGAGCGCCTGCGTGAGCAAGCCCGAAACGGCGGCAACCTCTTCGATGTGCTCATGGATGCAGTCCGTGTGGCCAGTCTCGGCCAGATCACCCACGTACTCTACGAGATGGGCGGGCGGTACCGAAGGGCCATGTGATCGCGCCTTTTTTATCGAATCAAAGTGCTGTCATTCCCACCATCTTCGATCAACACTCTTTCACCGCAAGCCCAACAGCTTCGCACCTAACGCCTTGGAGTCCGGGAGAATTCATGTCGAAACCACTGACTCTGTTGAACGAAGAAGAGCAAGCCTTTCGCGAAATGGTTGCCGATTTCGCAAAGAAAGAAATCGAACCACTCAAGCTGGTCATGGATGAGTCTCAGGAAATGCATCCCGAGCTGATCAAAAAATTATTCGAACTCGACATCATGGGAATCGAAATACCGGAAGCCTATGGTGGCATTGGTTCAACCTTCTTCAATTCGATTTTGGTTATCGAAGAGCTCTCCAGGGTGGATTCTTCCGTGGGTGTGCTGGTCGACGTCCACAACACCTTGGTCATCACCAGCCTTAATCGCTGGGGCAGCGAAACGCAAAAAGCCAAATACTTCCCCCAACTCAGCAATGGGAAGATCGGCGCCTTTGCCCTTTCGGAATCAGATTCGGGGTCCGACGCCTTTGCCCTTAAATGCCGAGCCGTTCCCACCGAAGAGGGGTTCCTGCTCAATGGCTCGAAGCTATGGATCACCAGTGCTCAGCAGGCTGGGCTCTTCATTGTTTTTGCAACAATCAACCCCGAGGCCGGTTACAAAGGCATTACCGCTTTTCTCGTGGACCGCGACACTCCGGGCTTCACCATTGGCAAGAAAGAAAACAAGCTCGGCATTCGCGCCAGCTCCACCTGTGAGATTTCCTTTGCCGATGTTCGCCTGAGCCATGACAGTGTCCTTGGCGAGGTCGGCAAGGGCTACAAGATCGCCATCGAGAGCCTTAACGAAGGCCGCATCGGAATCTCGGCTCAATTGGTGGGCCTTGCCGCAGGCGCGTTGGAGCACGCCCTGGCTTACACCAAGGAACGCAAACAGTTCGGCCAGCCCATTTTCAATTTCCAAGCCGTGCAAATGCGCCTCGCCGAAATGGCCAGCCGCATCGAAGCCGCGCGCCTACTGACCTACAATGCCGCTCGACTCAAGGAGGCCGGGCAGCCCTTCGTGAAAGAAGCCGCCATGGCGAAGTACTTCGCCAGCCAGGTGGCCGAGTGGGTTGCCAGCGAGGCGCTGGAACTCTTCGGTGGTTACGGCTTCACCAAGGACTACCCCGCCGAGAAATATTTCCGCGATTCCAAGGTCGGAAAAATCTACGAAGGCACAACGTTCATGCAGCTGCAGACCATCGCCAAGTTGCTTTAAAAAAGGGTTCACCACAAAGGACACAAAGGTCACGAAGAAAAGAACAAGAAAGACGGACACAGAGATGAAAAGAAAGACACAGAGATTCACCAGTTCAAGGCCATCCGGCATCAAGGTCTCCACACGATGCCACCTCTGTGCCTTTCTTTTTACCTTTGTGCCTTCCTTTTGCAGTTCTTTGTGATCTTTGTGTCCTTTGTGGTGAATTCCGTTTTTTGCCCCTCATTCCCAACCACCCCAATCGAAGGTGAACCCGCATGACCCATACCCTTGAAGAAAAGCTGGCGCTACTCAAGCAAAAAACCGAACAAGCCGAACTCGGCGGAGGCCTCGAGAAGATCGCCAAGCACCATGCCTCCGGACGCCTTACGGCCCGAGAGCGCATCGCAATCCTGCTCGATGAAGGCAGCTTCACGGAAATCGATAAATTCGTGGTGCATCGCTGCGACAACTTCGGCATGGAGAAAATGAAAATCCCCGGCGACGGCGTAGTGACGGGCTATGGCGCCATCGATGGTCGCCTGGTTTATGTCTTCGCCCAGGACTTCACAGTCTTCGGAGGCTCCCTTTCCAAGGCCTATTCCGAAAAGATCGTGAAGATCATGGACATGGCCATGAAGAATGGCGCGCCAGTGATTGGACTCAACGATTCGGGCGGCGCACGCATTCAAGAAGGTGTGCAGTCCTTGGCGGGCTATTCCGATATTTTCCTACGCAACGTGCTGTCCTCAGGCGTGGTCCCTCAGATCAGCGCCATCATGGGGCCCTGCGCAGGCGGCGCCGTGTATTCCCCGGCCATTACGGACTTCGTGTTCATGGTCAAAGACACGTCGTACATGTTCATCACCGGGCCCGATGTCATCAAGACCGTGACCCACGAAGAAGTCACCAAGGAAGAACTGGGCGGTGCCATGACGCATAACGAGCGTTCGGGCTGCGCCCACTTTGCCAGTACCGACGATGAAGAGTGCCTCCTAATGATCCGGGAATTGTTCTCCTTCATTCCCTCCAACAACCAGGACGACCCGCCCCTGAAGGCCTGCCAGGACGATCCCAACCGCTGCGAAATCGCTCTCAACAAGATGGTCCCTGAGAATCCGAACCTTCCCTACGATATGCAGGAAGTCATCAAGGCCGTGGTGGATGATGGTCTCTTCTTCGAGGTGCAAGAGCACTTCGCTAAGAACATCGCGGTGGGTTTCTCCCGCCTGAATGGCCGTTCCGTAGGCATTGTGGCCAATCAGCCGGCCTTCCTCGCCGGGGTGCTCGATGTGGATTCGTCACTGAAGGGCGCCCGCTTTGTGCGCTTCTGCGACGCCTTCAATATCCCGCTGATCTTCTTCGAAGATGTGCCGGGCTTCCTGCCGGGGGTGGGCCAGGAACTGGGCGGGATCATCAAACATGGCGCCAAGCTGCTCTATGCCATCGCTGAAGCCACGGTACCCAAGCTCACGGTGATCACCCGCAAGGCCTATGGCGGCGCCTATTGCGTGATGAACTCCAAGAACATCCGCGCCGATTACTGCGTGGCCTATCCCACCGCCGAGATTGCCGTCATGGGGCCGGAAGGCGCCGTGAATATCATTCATAGGGCCGAGATCCAGAACGCCGCCGATCCCGAAGCACGCCGCAAGGAGCTGGTGGACGATTACCGCGATACCTTCGCTAATCCCTACAATGCTGCCGAGCTGGGCTATATCGAAGAAGTCATCGAGCCCTGCCAGACTCGGCCCAAGCTCATTCGTGCCCTGGAAGCCTGCAAGAACAAACGCGATCGCAACCCTGTGCGCAAGCACGGCAATCTGCCGCTGTAACGAGGAGCTAAGCGAATGTTCAAGAAGATTCTCATCGCTAACCGAGGCGAAATTGCCATCCGCGTTCACCGCGCCTGCTGCGAATTGGGCATTCCCTCCGTGGCCATTTTTTCAGAGGCCGATCGCGCGGCGCTGCACGTGCGCGTCTGTGACGAAGCCTACTGTGTGGGACCTGCGCCCAGTCGCCAGTCCTACCTGAACATGGATCGAATCCTGGAAGTCGCCCAGTTGACCGGTACCGACGCCATCCATCCAGGCTATGGCTTTTTATCCGAGAACGCCGAATTTGCCGAACGCTGCGCCGCCCTGGGCATCACCTTCATTGGCCCCAATACCAAGGCCATTCGCGTCATGGGCAACAAGACCACCTCCCGCGTGGCGGTGGCCGAAATGGGCGTGCCCCTAGTCCCCGGCATGAAGGAAAACCTTCGGGACGAAGCCCACGCCATGGAGTGGGCCGAACGGATCGGCTTGCCCCTGATGATGAAGGCTGCCGCGGGCGGCGGCGGCAAAGGCATGCGCATGGTGACCCGCATGGAGGATGTTCCTGCGGCCTTCCGGGCAGCGAAATCCGAGGGTCTCAACTACTTTGGCGATGATTGCGTGTATCTCGAACGCTACGTGGAAAGCCCACGCCACGTTGAGATCCAAGTACTGGGCGACAAACACGGCAACATCCTTTATTTCCCTGAACGCGAATGTTCCATTCAGCGTCGTCATCAGAAAGTGATCGAGGAAGCGCCCTCGACTATCGTTGACGCCGAGATGCGCCGGGCCATGGGCGAAGCCGCCGTGAAGGCCGCGCGCGCCGTGGGTTACGATTCAGCGGGGACGGTGGAATTCATCGTGTCGGGCAAGACGCGCGATTTCTTCTTCCTCGAAATGAACACGCGCCTTCAGGTGGAACACCCCATTACGGAGATGATCACAGGCGTCGATCTCTGCAAGGAGATGATCAAATCCGCCGCTGGTGATCCCCTGCCCTTCACCCAGGAAGACATCACCTTCGATGGCCATGCCATCGAATGCCGCATCTACGCCGAAGACCCTGATAACAATTTTCTGCCCACGCCGGGCAAGATCATTGGTCTGCGCGTTCCTGGTGGCCCTTGGGTCCGCGACGAATCGGGCATGTATGATGGCCTGGATGTGCCCATTCACTACGATCCGATGCTTTCCAAACTCGCCGTCTGGGGTAGCACGAGAGAACGGGCCATCACGCGCATGCTGCGTGCCCTCGGTGAGTATTCGGTGAAGGGTATCAAGACTACGATTCCCTTCCATGCCCGCGTCATCGGAAGCGAGGCCTTTGCGGCAGGCGATTTCGATACGCACTACATCGACAACCATTTCCGGCCCGCCGATGCTGCACGCCCCATGCCTCACGAGGATGTGGCCCTATTGGCATCTGCCATTCAGGCCTATCGACGGGACAAGGAACGCGCGCAACACATGCTGGGTGGTCATCCCGATGGCCAGGAACATTCCGCCTGGAAATCCAGCGGCCGTGTGCGTTAGGAGACGACCATGACGTATATTGCCACCTACCGAAACCAAGCCACACGTATCCAAGTTCAGGAACACACACCCGGCATCTTCACCGTGGCTCTGGGGGACAAGGACTACACCGTCGATTTCCTGGAACCCCAAAAGAACATCCTGTCGCTCATCATCGAGGGGAAATCCTACGAAGTGGATGTCGATGCAGCCCCCGGCTCCGATACCTTTGGCGTGATGATCAAGGGCGATCACTACGAAATCGAAGTAGTGGAAGAGCGGAAAAAGAAACTCGCCATGAAGCTGGCCGCCGGTGCCTCGGGGCGGCAGGATCTCAAATCGCCCATGGCTGGCAACGTTCGGTCCATTCTGGTGCAGCCCGGCGATTCTGTGACCGTAGGCCAGGTCTTGCTCATCCTCGAAGCCATGAAGATGCAGAACGAAATCAAATCGCCCATCGATGGCATTGTCGGCTCCGTGTCCGCCCGCGAAGGCGTGACCGTTTCCATGGGCGATCCCCTTTGTGTGATCGATCCCCTTCCGGAATAGGAGATTCGTCATGAACAGCACGATCGTAAAACTCGAACGTCAGGGCGCCATCGCCATCGTCACGGTGGATCGTCCGGAAGCACTCAACGCACTAAATCTCAGGGTCTTCGCGGAGCTCGAATCCGTGTTCCTCGATTTAGCACGAGATCCCTCCCTTCGCGCAGTAATCCTCACCGGTGCCGGCAAGGCCTTCGTGGCGGGCGCCGACATCAAGGAGATGGCAGATTTCGGCCCCATCCAGGCCCGCGCCTTCGCCCGTCGAGGTCAGTCAGTCATGCGCCTCATCGAATCCTTTTCCCACCCCGTCATCGCCGCCGTAAATGGTTTTGCCTTGGGCGGTGGTTGCGAACTGGCCATGGCCTGTGATTTCCGCATCGCCAGCGAAAAGGCCAAAGCCGGACAACCCGAAGTCAATCTAGGCGTGACCCCCGGATTCGGGGGCACCCAGCGCCTGGCACGACTGGTGGGTCGTTCCCAGGCCAAATACTTGCTCTTCACGGGCGAAATCATTTCGGCTGAACGTGCCCTGCAGATCGGCCTCTTCGACGAGATCGTAGCTCCCGAGCAGCTCCTTCCCCGCTGCCTCGAAATTGCTCAAACCATCGCCACCAAGGGCCCCGTGGCCGTGTCCTACAGCAAGCATGCGATCAATATCGGCGTTGAAGCCACCTTGGCCCAGGGCCAGGAATACGAAGCCGAACTCTTTGCCCAGACTTTCGCCACCCAAGACCAAAAAGAAGGCATGGCCGCCTTCATCCTTAAACGCCCCGCGGTTTTCACTGGCGCATAAAAAAGACGATTCACCACGGAGACACGGAGAAAAACAAAAAGAAAGATAGGCATGTTCCGACATCCATTTCCACACTCATTCTCTTCTCTGCTTTCTCCGTGCTCTCCGTGCCTCCGTGGTGTTTTTTCTCTTTTCTCTTTTCTCAATTAATCCCAGGAGACCCACATGGACCTGAACACCCGGCTCCAGAACGTGACGGTCATCGGTGCCGCAGGCAAGATGGGCAGCGGCATTGCACTGCTACTGGCCCTCGAATTGGCCTATCGCGCCCTTGAGAACAAGGATCGGACCTACATCCTGAATCTCGTGGATGTCAGCGATGTCTCACTCCAGGGCCTGGTTCGCTACCTCCGCGAACAGGCGGTGAAAGACGCCGAAAAGCAGATGAGTCGCTTGCGCCGCCTCTACGCCGATCGCCGGGATCTCGTCGAAAACGGAGAGATGATCGAGGCCTTCGCCAGTGAAGTGCTTCTGCATGTGCGCACCGGCAAGACCATGGTCTTGGCTCAAGACTCCACCTTGGTCTTCGAGGCTGCCTTCGAGAAGGAAGAATTGAAGATCGGTATTTACAAAGATTTGGCGGCCCTTTGCCCTCGTGAGATGTATATCCTCACCAACACATCGTCCATTCCCCTGCATGTGCTTTCCGAGGCCGCGGGCATGACCGGACGAGTCATCGGCTACCACTTCTACAATCCCCCGGCAGTGCAGAAATTGTTGGAAATCATCACGCCCGATGTCTGCGATACCGAATTGCAAGAGCTCGCCGGCGAACTCGCCAAAGTGCTGCGCAAGACGGTCGTTTCATCCAATGATATTGCGGGTTTCATCGGCAACGGCCACTTCATGCGCGACGGCCTTCATGGTATTCGCGAAGTGGAACGGTTGGCCGGCGAACACGGTTTTACCAAGGCGGTCTATTTCGTCAACAAGACCTCCCGCGATTGGCTCTTGCGGCCCATGGGTATTTTTCAGCTCATCGATTACGTGGGCATCGATGTGTTTCAGCTCATTCTCCGAGTAATGGATAAATACCTGAATGACGGCCTGCACAGCCCACTCATCGATCGCTATTTGGAGCTAGGTGTCAAAGGCGGTCAGACCTCATCGGGCACCCAGAAGGACGGGTTCTTGAAATACGAGAAGGGCGCCATTGTGGGTATCTACGACCCCGATAAGCAGGCCTACGTACCACTCGATGGAACTTGGGATAAAGAGGCCGATGCTCAACTCGGCGATCATCCCGATCCTGCGTTGTCCTGGAAGTCCCTGCAAGGTGATCCCGATTTGGAAACCAAATTGCGCAGCTACTTTTCAAACTTTGAAACGAAGCCAACCCTGGGCGCTCGCCTCGCAACGGATTACTTCCGCGCCAGCCGGGCAGCTTCCCAGCGCCTCGTGGAAGCGGGCGTGGCCAAACACGCCGAGGATGTGAATAAGGTGCTCACGCTGGGCTTCTTCCACCTCTATGGCCCCATCAACGATCACCTGGACTGAGGGATACCACCATGACCAAGCTGCCAAAACCCCTCTACCTTGCTGCAGGTGCCTACACCATGAGCCTTGGCACAGGCCGCCCGGAATTCAATCCCCGTGTGGCTCGCCCGGGTCTCGAACATTACATCCAGGAAGTGGGCCGCGAAGTCTTTGCCCAAATCGATGACCCCGACACCATCGACGAAGGCGTCATTGGCAATTTCATGGCCGCCCGCTTCAACAAGCAGGGTCACCTGGGTTCGCTCATGACCATTGCCCATCCTTCGCTCGAATACAAACCCATGATCCGCGTGGAGGGTGCCTGCGCCTCCGGCGGCTTGGCCCTGGCCACGGCCATCAAGAGCGTGCTGAGCGGCCTCGCCGAAAGCGTACTGGTTATGGGCGTGGAAGTGCAAAACACCGTCAAAGCTGTGTACGGCGCGGATATTCTCGCAGGGGCCGGTTGGTTTGCAGGGGAACGCAAAGAAGGCGGTACGTATTTCTTCCCTCAGAAATTTTCGGATCGCGCCGGCGCCTACGGCCAAAAGTACGGCGTGGAGAAATCCCGTGAGGCCATGGCCCGCTGGTACGCCACGGCCGTGGAAAATGCCCGACTCAATCCGCTGGCCCAGGAACACTTCAACAAGGTGAAGGATCTACTCAGCCAAGGCCTGACACCACCGGATAGCCGCACCTTCTGCGAGCACATCAACCTCTTCCATTGTTCCAAAGTTTCCGATGGTGCCGCCGCCATCGTGGTGTGCTCCAAGGAGGGCTATAAACGCCTAGGGCTGAAACGCAAGGACGTCATCAAGGTCGTCGGCTACGGCCACGCTTCGGCCAACCTCACCACGCCACCTCCGGATCTCACGGAGCTCACCACCAGCCGAAGGGCCTCCGCGGCTGCCCGCAAGATGGCGCGAATCGCGAAAGAGGATTACGGCGTGATCGAAGTTCACGACTGTTTCAGCATCACCGGCATGTTGAGCCTGGAAGCCTTGGACCTCGCGGCACCGGGCCAGAGCATCGATTTCATTGCCGCAGGTGAGAACAAACGCACGGGTCGCTTCCCCACCAACACCGGCGGTGGGCTCGTGGGCTACGGTCACCCCACCGGCGCCACCGGCGTTCGGATGGCCGTGGATCTTTGGAAACAGTTGACGGGCAAGGCCGGGGATTATCAGGTGCCCCTCAAGAAAGAACACGGGATCATGATCTCCATGGGCGGCAATGATAAGACCGTGGTGAGCCTAGTGGTCAAACGCTAGGACGCTTACTTCCCTCGAAAAGGACACTTCCTATGCGCTTTCGGCCTGTCTTATTCGCAACCTGTGCCATGGCCTTGAGCCTCGTGGCCATGAGCGCGGAGCCACCGGCCTCGGCGGTTCAGAAAATCGAGTCCTTCAAGGATCTATATTCGAATGGCGATGTCTTTCTCGGAGGGCAGCCCACACTCGAAATGCTGCGCTGGCTCAAGAGCCAAGGCGTGACCCTGGTGGTCAATCTGCGCACCGAAACGGAGAACAAGGAATTTGCAGCGATGGCCTTCGAGGAAGCCACCCTCGCCAAGGAACTTGGGTTCACTTATGCCACCCTACCCATGAGCGCCAAGGAGCCTGGTACTCCCAAGACCGTGGCTGCCTTTGCGGATCTCCTTGCGAATACCAAAGGCAAGACCCTGCTCCACTGCGCCTCCGCTGGCCGAGCCACCAATCTGTGGATGGCCTACCTCGTGCGAAACAAAGGCCTGAGCCTCGAGGAAGCCGTCACCCTGGGGCGGCAGTTGAAATTCGCCCTGCCCATCGAAGATCTTCTCGGCGGGCAGTTGAGCCTGCAGTTCAAGCCAAAGACCCAGGCCACGCGGTAACGGCGGCACCCATCGTGGGGCACCCCCAAAACAACCCACCCTCCAAGCGCGTGCCCGCCAATAATCGGCTTTGCGTTCAACAGGGTAGGAACCGCCAAAATGCCTTGGAACTCAAACCGGAAGGTTCGTTAACAGGATGGGCAGGATTTGTTCGTCAAATCGCGGCGCCCAGGGCCGGTTTGGGATGAAACGGCCTCCAGCAAACAGGAATGTCGAGCCGCGATCAAAGAGTCAAATTCATAGCCATCAACCAAGGAAAAGAACATCAGCCTGGATAAAAAGGATGAAGGGGATGAAATCAGCAGGATGTCGGCTGAGCTGACTCCTTGGACTCGATTGCAGGACTTATCCGAAGCATCGACGCCATCTGTTCAGGCTGTGCGAAAGCACCAGATGGCTTTCTCCCCTTCATCCTGGCTCAATTGATTTTGGGTATTCCTGGGCACCAAGAGAAAGCACCCTTGGTTTTTCCGGTACGGCCTTTGTAACCATCCCGCTCCAGCTTTTTGAACGGAACTCGGCATTAGGCAGGGCTTGGCGAAGCACAATCATTGACGAGCACAGAATAGATGCGCATGCTTTATACGCATCGTAAATGGAGGCACGTATGTTCACGGGATACCGGATGGATGCCCCAAAAAAACCCGTCAACTTGAGCCTAAATAGCGACCTATTGAAGATGGGCAAAGACCTAGGCTTGAACTTATCCAGCGTTGCCGAGACGGCACTCGCTCAGGCGGTTAAGGTTTCCATGGCTGAACGCTGGCTAAAGGAAAATGCCGAAGCCATCCAGGCATACAACACACGCATTGATACCCACGGCGTCTTCAGTGACGGTACCAGGATGTTCTGATGGCTCAATTTTCTGTCCACGAAAATCCTAACCCCAGGTCCAAGGGTCAGGTGCCATACCTGCTGGATGTGCAATCGGACATCCTGTCTGTTCTTGCCACCCGAATGGTCGTGCCCTTGTATTACCAAGGGGCAGCGCACTCCAAAGCCATGACCCGCCTTACGCCGGTGGTGCGATTCAAGAACAAACCCTTGATCGCCATGGTGCCGGAAATGGCGGGCATACATCAGCGGGAGCTTGGCAACAGCGTTGGCAATTTGTCTGGGGCACGAGGAGAGATCATTTCAGCCATCGATTTGCTGCTAACTGGGTTTTAACCGTCCCCTTCCGGCACGTCCTTCTCACCGTGCTTTTCACAGCCCCACCAAAAACAACCTCGTACGACACAAAGAACTAAGCCTCGAGGAAACCGTCGCCCTGGGGTGGAGGTTGAAATTCGCCCTGCCCAACTCCTGGTCACAGCCCCAACATCCGCTGAACTTCCTCCACGCGCCGCTTGGCGATGGGCAATCGGCCACTAGGCAACACGAGTTCGTCACCTTCGGCGACCTCCAGAATGGCCTCCAGGCGCACCAGAGCGTTTCGGTGAACACGGACGAAGCCATGCCCTTCGAGGCGCTCTTCCCACTGGACCAGGGTTCCCTCCACCCGCTGGGTTCCCTCGGACGTCCAGGCCAGGCAGTCTCCGAGATCCGCCACCAGGGCATCGACGTCCTCGGGCCTAAGTAGACGCCGAGACCCCTTTCGCCGCACCGGGAGACGCAACCACTCCTTTTGGAGCGGGTCCTGCCGGGGCCGCACCCGGGCTAAGGCCTGGGCCACCCCCACACGACTAATGGGCTTGAGCAGATAGTGGATAGCACCGCCCTCGAAGGCATCCAGAGCATGGTCCTTATGGGCCGTGGTGAAGATCAGCGCGGGACGCGGCTCGGGCAGGAGGTGCATGAGCTCGATGCCATCCATCCCGGGCATGCGGATATCCAGGAAGGCCGCATCAGGTTTCAGTTCCGCAACGAGATGCAAACCTTCCGCCCCGTGGGCCGCCTCCCCCACCACTTCGACTCCCGGCAGCTCCCGCAGCATCTTCACCAGATGCTGTCGAGCCAGGGGCTCATCCTCCACCACGATCACGCGAACCATGAATGCAGCCTACCTTACTGGAACGACCAGGCGAGGCCGCCACCAGGAAGGACGTTCAGAAGGGGCAGCAATTCCGCCTCCTTCGCGTATGGCATGTCCTGGGGAAAACCTTCCGGGGGCGGAACAGCGCGGCTTGAACCCGTGGCCGGATCAAGGAGGTACCACCCCAGAAGCACCCGGCGCGGTGCTCGCCTGGCCATGCCAACGGAACCATGGAGTTCCCTCCAATTGAGGAGGGATAGGACCTGCCGGGTGGAAGGGGAAGCCTGGTCGGTCTTGGTCCAGTACCGGAAAAGGTTCGTGTCCAAATCGCGGATTCCGTGGGAAAGCACCAGCACGGTGCCATCAGGACGAGCCAGCATCAAGGTGGGCCTGGACTCGAAGGCAGCCCAGGGCCAATCAGAACGTGCATGGAGAATGCGGCCCTGCCGGTTATCCAGCACCAGCGTGCCAAAACGATCCGCCGTGATCACCAGGCCTCGGGTAGTCCTGGCAATGCGCCAGTCCACGTTGGGCCGCACCGGCGAGCGTTCACCATCGAGGAGTTCCTGAATCCCCATCCGCCCATCGGCGTGCCGTTGGAAGCGCGCCACCCAGCCCTTGCGGCCTCCGAAGGCAAAGGCCTCGCGACATGCCAGGGCCACAAAGTCACCGTTCTCCAGCGGAATCAGGTGGTCGACCCTGGGGTCGAGGCCATTGGCATAGAGAGACCATGTTCGGAAATCGCGACTGACGTAAACGGCCTGGGGAATCTTAGGGGGTCCATCATAAGTTCTGCCGAGTAGGCCAGGGAAGTTGAGGGCGGGATGCCTGCGGGGACCCACGGCCCAGGCGACCCCCTGCCAGTAAGTCAGTTGACGGGAGCCGGTCACCGGAATCAGTTCCGCGGGAAAGGCAAGGCGTTCCATGGGCCCCTTGCCATCCTGACGCTGGAGCCCTGGGCGGAGTTCGGGCTCGTCTATCACCATGGGACGGATTCGGCTGAGGGCGGACAGGCGGAGAGAGGAGGGAACGGTGTTCCACATGCGTTCAATCCAGGAGATAGACGGGGGCGAAGGGATCACACGCTGAGTGGGGGTGTCCCAGACCTGGGCGCTGAGTGGCAAGAGTAAGGCGGCGGATAGAAAGGCGGAACGAAACATGGCCTTCATCTCAGGCCTGGGGGTAGGCGAAGCTCGCCTGAAAACCATCGGCGCTGGGTTCCAGCACCAAGTCCTTGGGACGGGCCAAACGCTCCCGCAGATTGGCCAGGGCCCGGCCACTCCCGTTGGAGGATCGACGCGTGCCATCGCCGGAATCCCGCACCGTGACCGTCAGGCTACGACCCTCCAGGCGTGCCTGGATCCGCACCATTCCCCCGCCAATTTTGGGCTCAACGCCATGTTTGATAGCGTTCTCCACCAGCAC
>JFJP01024576.1_pt1 | contig 25045 bp, 30 predicted proteins | sample 431651 | NCBI WGS metagenome assembly JFJP01 (sample SAMN02602958, study PRJNA72255) | Microbial mat metagenome, whole genome shotgun sequencing project. | biome: fresh water; feature: sink hole; material: water; isolation source: purple microbial (photo- and chemosynthetic) mats found in...
CTTTCAAATATAGTATGTGGTGCATTAGTTTGTATTCGCATGAATATCCTGAGGAACAAACTGGTCACGAGGAGTCTTTGGGGAGCGCTTGCGGGTACCGGGATCTACGCCGGTGTCCACTACCTGAGCGGTCGACACGTCGAGGCGTCGATGGGCGGCTTCCAGCCTGGCAACTTGGCAGGAGGAGGTTCGGACTACTCCATAAACCTGCAGCGAGTGGAGGAAAAGCGGTCAGCCTACCGGTACAAGTCTCGCGAGCAGCACCTGAAAGAAATCGAGCAGACGGCCGAGTTCGACGTGATCGTCATCGGCGGAGGCTGCACTGGCGCAGGCATCACCTTCAACACCTCGACGGCAGGCCTGAAGACGCTCATGATAGACTCGCACGACTTCTCCGCAGGCACCAGCAGCAAGTCCACCAAGCTGCTGCACGGAGGTAGTTTCGGCTGAGCAGGCTACCGCTACTTCCAGCAGATCTTCGAGCCGAACTTCAAGTTCAAGCTCAAGCGAGAGAACTTCGAGTTGGTCAAGGAAAGCGTCGAAGAGCGCGACATCCTGCTCAACAACGCGCCGCACCTCAACCGCTACCTCGGACTCTGCGTGCCGACCTCAAACCTTATCATGGCCTGCTACTACTACGTACGCCTCGCTCACCAAGGTCGGACTCTGGATGTACCACAAGCTCAGTCTGTGCTTCCTCTCCGAAAGAGCAGACTTCGCCTGTCCCTCGCCCAGACTCATCGGAGAAGCCAAGATGAACGAAAACTTCCCGCTGCTCCACCCCAAGTTCAAGTGGGGCGTGCTGGTCTACGACGGTCAGATGGACGACAGCCGCCTGCTCATGGAAACCCTGCTCACCTCGACAATGGAAGGCTACCTGCCCAGTACCTTCAGCTCACCAGAATCTAAACCCGCAAACGTGCTCAACTACGCACGCTTCGACAACTTCGTGAAGAATGCGGAAGGCAAAATCGTCGGCGTTGAGTTCTTCGACAAAGTCAACAACAAGTCCATGGTCGTCAAGGCCAAACACGTCATCAACGCGACTGGAAACTTCACAGACTTTGTCCGACAGAAAGACGACCCCAACTGCAAGAGGAGAATCATGCACGCGCTCGGAACACACGTCATACTCGACAGCACCTTCTGCAGCAGAGACATGGGCATACTGATTCCGAAGACTAGTGATGGACGAGTCTTGTTCGTGGTGCCTTGGCTTCAGTCGACCATTGTCGGAACCACCGATGTCATCCAGGAAAACCCAGCCATTCACCCAACTCCAACTCCAGAATGTAGCTGATTCTCAACTAGGCATACAGTTTCTCAGCAAAGAAACCGGAAACTTGTTCCCTACACTCAACGAAGGCGGAAACCCTAGCCAGTACTTCAGATCTAAGTGGGCAGGGATCAGGCCTTTGGTTTTAAATGAAGAGGTTAGCTTTGACCAGTCACAAGAGAGTCATTCAGGCAAAGACTTCTCGCGAAAGCACCTGATCATCGAATCAAACTCAGGTCTGATATCTGTTATGGGCGGCAAGTGGACCATCTACAGAAGGATGGGAGAAGAGACTCTACTGCACATCCTCAAAAGGCAGAATCCTGAGCTGACAGAAATTCCTGAAGAGCAGTCGACGAGAAACCTGCGGTTCATCGGCGACTTCAGAGACAAGACAGCATCGAAGACGAAGGTTCGCCTGCGCAAAGAGCAAGAGTCCCACGTCCGCAGTCTCGTCAAAGAGCTCTACGCCAGCCACACAGCTCTCGGCCTCCCGCTGCTGAACCACTTGGTCAGAGCGTACGGCATCAGGAGTCTGGACATAATAGACCTGATCGCCGCAAACCCCAAGCTCAGCCAGAAGATCCATCCCGATTTCGAGGTCACCCATGCTGAAGTCGTGTACCAAATCAGAACCGAGATGGTCGTCAGCGTGCACGACTTGCTTCTCCGGAGAAACAGGCTGGCTTTTTTGGACAAGAATGCTGCTCTGGATTCTCTCCCGATGCTCGTAGAGCTTCTCGGCTCAGAGCGAGGCTGGGATGTCCCCAAGAAGCAGGCTGTTTTGACCGACTCCAAAATCGTATTCGAAAAAATGGAATTTTAATCATTTATTAGTTCGAGTGGTCAGGAATGAATTCTGCTGGTTCATCTTCATTCTCGTCTTCCATTCCCAGCAGGTGCTCGATCAGGAACTCGGCGTCTATCGTCTCTGGCAGGACTGTCTTCGGATCGCCTTCTTTGTACAGCACGCTGATGAAGTTTTTCAGCTCGTCGAACTTGAATTTTTCTCCGCGAGTGGTCAGATCGGTGATAAAATCTTCTCGCGTGTAGGGTTTCATCGCGAACTGCGGATCCTTCGACTCGTTGGCCTTGGAGTCGACTAGCACTTTCCTCAAGTCGTCGAGCTTGTCTTTTATGAGCTTGGTGGTGAGGCCGTAGACAGGCCTGTGGTTGATGAAGAGCTTGACGAAGGTGTCCAGTTCGAGACTGTCCTCGAGTTTGTCCGAGATGTGTCGCTTGGAGTAGAGCACCTCGTCCATCATGTTCTGCGACTCCTGCTTCGTCGGGTAGTAGCCCAGCGCTTTCATCATGCGCGGAACTTCGGTGTAGGGAATCTTGCCGTCCAGCTTCTTCGCTTTGGTGGGCTTGTCTGAGTTGCTGTTGATTTGGGCGAAGTAGAAGAAGTCCTTGAGGTCTCGGTAGATCTGGCCGTCCTTTCCTCCTTCGAGCAGGTTCGGGTAGATGTCGAGCGGGTTGACGCCTGCTTCTGCGATCTTCTCCTGTTCTTCGATGGCCGCGTAGTTGACGTACCACATGTTGACGACTCCGATGTCGTCGTAGCCGCTCGTGAAGAGGAATTTGCCGTCGCTGGTGGCAGTCATCGAGGAGATTTTGCCTGGATGCACGATCATGCCCACGGTCTTGTTCGGGTTTCCGTCCAGCGGCAGTTTGATCACTCCAGCGATCTTCATTTCGGTCGTGTAGGCCACGTACTTGTTCGAGTCTTCCTCTTTGCGCTTGAGGTAGAGCATCTTGTTGATCGGCCCTGCGTAGGTCGGACCCAGGAAAGTCGCGACGCACTTCTTGGAGTTGTTTTTGACGTTCCAGAGCTTGAGCTTGTAGTCTTCGGTGGCGACGAGCAGCACTGGCTCTTTCAGGTGGTTCACAGGGTACCAGATGCAGGCTTTGGGCGCGATTTCTTGTTCGATTTTGAACGGCGGACTGTACATGAGTTTGTCGACTCTGGATTCTTTCACGTCGTACTCGACGAGGTACTTGTCTTCTCCGATGGAGTAGAGCATCTGCTTCATGTTGGAGTCTTGGTCGAGCGTTTCGACGAAGCAGATGTCGTTGACGTCGGTCATGTGAGACTTGAGGCGGCCGTTGAACTTCCAGTCGCAGTCTCCTCCGCTGTCCAGCTTGTACAGCGAGACGCAGGACTGGTCGTCCATGATCGCGAAGTACTCTGAGTTCTCCGAGAAGGTGATGTACATGCCTTTGACTGTTTTTTTCTGCGAGATGGTCAGCGGATCTTTCTGCCAGTCTTTCTTCTTGACTTTGTAACAGTGGACGTTGCGCTGGTTCGTGGCCACGATCAGGTGTTCGCCGTTTGGCGAGTACTGCAGGCAGGAAGGACGCTCACCGGGGCTGGACTGGAAAGCTTTGACTTTGGTGAGCTGGTGTTCTTTTTTGGCGAAATCCCACTCGTAGATGGATCCGTTTTCGCAGGAAATGGCGATTTGTGAGGTTTCAGGTCTGGAGCTGATGGAGTTGACTCGGCCTGGAATAGACTCGAGGATGAGGGTCTTGCTGCCCGAGCCTTCGTCTTCGATGCTCGTGCTTTCTCCGAGTTTCTTGAGGGTCATGTCTTGGTTTTCTGCGATTTCGTTGAACTTCGAAGCTTTGAACTCGACGATTTTAGCGTTCTTGTCGACGACGATGAAGTCTTTGGAGTGGAAGTAGTGGCCTCGCTGGACAGCTTCCTGCCTGATCTTTTCTTCGTCGTAGGATTTGTTGCAGAAAGAAATGCTCGTGACTTCTGTCAGCTTGTCGCTCTCGAACCAGCCAAGCACCAGGAACTGGTAGTCGAAGAACTTGACGTGTCCAGCGGTCGTGCCGATGACGAGCATGTTTTTCTCGGTGATGATCACGCTGATGCCGACCTTGGTCTTGTCTTTCTTTCCTCCGCCGTCGATGAGGGGGATGAGTCCGTTCTCTTTGCGGTGTTTGAGGTCGGAGTCTTCCTCGAGTATCATGGAGGTGTCCCAGACGACCACGTGTCCGTCGTCGGTGCCTGTGAGCGCTTGGGTGTTGGACGGGTTGAAGACTGTCTGCGTGTAGGTGCGCTGGTTGCCTGCGTTTCGGTCTTCGTCGTGGTCCTTTTTGCCTTTCTTGTCTTTGATCGCTTTGCCGGTGTCCGTCTTCTTCTTAGGTTTGTCTTTCTTCTCGCGCTTGTCGCGTTTGTTGATGCTGTTGTTGGTCGGCTGGTAGCCTTCGAGTGCGAAGCCTTTGGACGGGTCTACTTTCCAGAAGTAGACTTTCTCGAGGCCAGTCGTGACGAACTCGTCGATGGCCAGAGTTTTCTTACTGATGTGGATGTAGCGCTGGTAGTCGTTGTAGTTGATCTTCTCGATGACCTTGTCGATGCGCCCTGACTGCACCTCTTGGTAGTTGCTTTCGTTGGGCGCGCAGTACCAGATTTTGACGGTTTGGAAGTTGCGCTTGGCTGCTTCTTTGTCTTCCAGGGAAAGTGTAACGATGGTAGAACCGTCGCTGGTGATGTCCAGCGACTCGATGCCGTTCGGGTGAGGGTCGAAGATGGTGTGTTTAGGCGTGCCTGTTTTTACGTTCCAGACGACCATGAGCGAGGACGGTCCGCGGTCTGCGGTGACGAGGATGTCTTTTTCGAGACAGTAGGCGACACAGGTGATCTCGTTGCAGTGGCCTTGGAGAAGCGTCTGCTTCTTGTCTTTCTCTTTGAAGTCGTAGATGACGCCTGTGTTTCCCGAGACGAAGAAGATCTTCTTGCGGTCGTCGTCGATGAGGTTCACGACGCCGTTGACGAGTTTGAAGTTGAAGCCGATGCACCACTCGAGGTTCAGCGCATGGGTCGACTGCTTCTCGGTGACGCGGTCTTCGTAGTCAGCTTCCTCCTGCTCGTACTCGAGCTCTTCTTCGCCGTCGTATTGCGAAGGTCGCAGCGACACGTCAGAAGATCGGTGACCGGAGGGCTCCATTACTAATGATTAAGCGCTTAGCAGTCCGTAATGCAGCAATGGCTCGCAGTAAGAATTCATTATAATTAGTTACTTGTCGACCTACTGGGTTTTCTTCACCGGCTTCAGGCTTCCGCCTGGAAGCGACTCGATCCGCTTCACTTCTTCGCTCTCCTCACCGTCCACGCGCGAGCGCTTCTTCAGGTATGACAGCGTGTAGAGCTTGTCGATGTCCTCCTCGATCGCTCTGCCAGTCTCTTTCGTGACCTCTTCGTGGCTCCTGGATTTGTCCAGAAGCTCTTCCTCTGAGTGAGCAGAACCTACTGTGTTTGATGTCGCTCCAGAGCGAGCCCATGAAGAAGGAGTCGATGCCTTGCTCAACTTTGTTAAGGTTATCGAGCATGCGCTTGTACACCTCGAGCTTGCCGCAGTAGTAGCTCTTCTTCGAGCCTCGGACTCCGGCGTCCGCCAGCTTGTCGACGCTTGACGTGACCAGCCGGAAGGCCTGGCTCAGCTTCTCGAACTCGGGGTCTTCGGGCAAGGCTTTCTTTTCTTCAATCATCGTTTATTATGCGAGCCATGGAAAAGTTATTAGCAGTCAATTAAATCTCGTTCCAATTATTACTTAAGCAGGTGGCGGAACTCGGCCGGTAGAGTCGCCTCGGTGTACTCGACACCGTTGATTCTGTAGGTCGCTGTGGGTTTGTGGTTGAGCTGGAGAGTGCGCGTCGGGGCGTACTGCGTGGTCGTCTGGTACACTGGAGGCTGCTGCTGGTAGTACTGGATCGGCTGTTGGACGGAGACCGGCTGGGGTGGCCAAACCGTGGTCGTGACCGGCTGGGAGATCGTGGTGTGGTACGTGGTTTGGGGTTGGGTTCTGTACACAACTGCAGGTGCTGGCTGAGGCGGAGTCACAGGACTCTGCATGTACACGTGCTGAGCTTGCGGCTGCTGCAGCTTCTCGCGCATAGGAGTAGAGTATTCTTCTCTCGGAGGTTCGTTCGAACGCACTTGCGAGCGGTTCGGTTCGAAGGACGGGGCTCTGAGTCTGCGGAACTCTTCTTCGGTGATGCGGTTCGAAGCTGCAGACAGGGCTAGCGGGTTCGTGTCGTTGTAGTCGTAGGCTTCCAGGTGCTCGACTTGGCCTGGAAGCAACTGAATCTTCGGTGGCAGCACGTTCTGCGTCGGAGACTGCTCTCTTCGTGACTGCGGTTCGGGAGCTGCTGGCTCTGGTGGCCGCAGCGCTTGAGGTGGAGCTGCTCTCCTCATTTCCTGCACCGGCTGTGCGATTTTCTTCGGTGCGAGAGTGGCTGCTTGCTGTTGTTTGAGCAGCTCTTGTTCGAGTCTGCGGTTTTCTTCTTCGATTTCTCGCAGGCGACGCTCGTTATCGTCGATCTCCATTTTCTTCGCTTGGATGCGACGGTCGAGGTCTCCCATCTTGGCCTGCAGGTCTTCGGGGTGGTCTCCGTCTTTGAGCATGCGTTGCAGTTCGAGTCTTTCGACCTGCATTTCTTCGAGCTCTTCATCGCGCATCCTCGTGCGGTAGAGGTTCACCTCGTGTTCGAGCATGCGCACGTCTTCGGTTTCAGGCGCGAAAAGCTGTTCCTGGGACATGCGCGGCATGATCACTTCGGGGTCGAGCACGTCTGCCTCGTTGATGGTGAGCTGCTGCCAAGACGGGTTCTTGTTGCTGTACATCAGCGGTATGTTCAGCTTGTACACCTGCTGCGTGTTCGCGGCCAGCGCACGGTCGTTGAAACCCGGAGGCACGTAGTTCTTGATGTCGTTCATCGGGTTCATCGTCCCCAATTCGAAGTTTATTATTATCCCAGTCGCATGGCCGGTAGCTGCACTCTCAACAGAAAACCCAGCCAAGTCCAAACAGGATCCAGTCTCCCCCACAAAGACAGTCACCGCAGAAAAGCTCGCACCAGCGCACACAAACAGAACCGAAACCACAGACAAACACAGTCTGCAGACCGCTGGACCCGCAGATCACGCGTCTGCCAAAACCCAAGACACCAAGGCCACCAACCAACCCAGCACGACCACCAGGCAGCCTGGAGAGAGCCCTGCAGGCAAGGCCACAACCCCAGAAGCCCCCAACCAACCGTCGACAGGCGACTCGAGAGTGCAACCGAAGATTGATGTAGACCCGTCGAATGAACCAGACGCAAGACCAGCCCGCAGCGCAGGCGAAAGACAAGCTGCAAGACCTGGACGCCGAAATCAAAGACAAACAGGACCACCTGCGCGAACTCAAGACGAGCATCCAAGCCAGAGAACTGCTGCTGACCAAACTCAGAGAGCTGGGAGAGCGCTCCAAACAAGACACGGCCGAGTACTACTTCCGCCAGCTGAACAGACTGAACGACGAACTCGGACTCAAAGACAAACAGCTCGGCATTCACCTCGACAGAATCAAAGACCTTGAACGCTCCCTCACCGTCTTCCGCGCTCAGGCTGCTGAAAGCAAGCAGCTGACGCTCCAGCTCCGCGTAGACGCACCTCACCCCAGAGCAAAGACCAAGAAGTCGAAATGGTCCGCCAAGATCTCGAGGCTCAGAAGAGACTCCTCACACAGGAAACAGAAAAAGCAGACTTCAGGATCCTAGGACTCGAAGAACAAGTCTCCCAGCTGCGAGACGGCAACCAGAAACTCACCCAAGACTTCGCGTACCTGCAGCTGACCCAGCGACGCAGAGCGCAAGTACGCAGACAGCGAAAAAGGAAGACAGCTGCTCCAAACCAAAATGGAAGACCTGGCCAAACAGAACCAGAAAGCAACAGCAGACAGCAAGAACGAAGCGCACAAAGTAGAGTAGCCTTGGCCTCACCAGAAAAATGAGAGACGAGCTTGAAATGCTGCGACTGATCGTCGACTCCGAGAAGAAAAAGGTGAAGGAAGGAGAAACCGAAACCAACAAGCTCTCTTCCGAGCTGAAGAAAGAAAAAGTAGAGAAAAAGTCGCTCCAAGACAACTACGACAAGCTCAAAGCCGACATGGAGAAAATGATCGACTCAGACAGACTCCAGCGCGGACTGCTCGAAAACGAAAACAAAGAGATGCGCGAAACAGTCCACAGACTCCGCGAAACCGCCAACGACCTCGAAGGCAAGCTGCTCGAAGCCCAGAAAGTCAAAAGCGACCCTGCAGACCAGGCCGAACTCGAGCGACTCAGGCAAGACAACAACAACCTGCTCGAAGAACTGCGCAGAAACATGGACGAAATCCTCGAACTCGAAAAGCTCAAGTCGCTCCAAGACCTCCTGCAAGAGCGCGACAACGAAATCGAAGCGCTCAACAGCGACCTGCAGACCCTGCGCGCAGCCATCGACCTCCAAAACACCAAGTTCGAAAACGAAGCCACTCGCAAGTCAGACCTCGACTCAAAACTCGGCGAAACCAACATGCAAAAAGAAATCCTCCTGCGAAAAAACGCTAAACTCGAAGCAGAGAAGCGAAAACTCAAAGAAGACGCAGCCAAGAGAGACCAGCAGCTGGAAGAAAAAGACAAAGAAACGCGCAAAGCACTGGACAACCTGAACAGCGTGAAAGAAGCCAACCTCAAGCTCAAGCAAACCATCGAAAAGCTCAGCAAAGACAAAGAAGACCTGGCCAGAAAGCTCGACAAGGTCCTCAACGACCTCACGCTGCTCAAACAAGCCAAAGACGACGCCGAACACCTCTTCAGCCGCATGAAGGACGAGTACGCCTCCTTCAAAGACACCATCGCGCACAAAGAAGAGTGGATCCTCAGGCAAGGCAACGAGCTCAAAGCCCTCGCAGACCAGTGCAACCAGGCCAAGAAAAAACTCGCAGACTTCAAGAACGAAACAGAGATCGGTAGCTGCAGCTCACCCAGAGTTCGGCAAGGTGCTCAACGACAAAAACACCGAGATCATGGTCCTCAAAGAAATGATCAAGAGCACCAAAGCGATGGTCCGTGCCAAAGACGTCGACCTGGCCCGTCTGAAGAAGAAGTACGCCAACCAAGACTTCGTGGTCAACAACCTCTCGGACGACGACCGCCAGCAGACCGCGCTGCGGCCGGGCATCGCGAAGCAGAAGTCGCAGGTCGGCCAGGCCCGGCTGGCTCCGGTCGGCCTGCTCAAGTCCGGCCAGTCGCACAAGCTCAGGCCTCGGAACCAGCGCGCAGGGCTCGAGGCCGACCCGCAGGACGACGAGCCAGACCGCATCGTAAACCAGACTCACGCAGCTGCACCATAAACTCAGCTCGATCGAAGACCAGAAATACGTGACTGAGAAGCGATCGCTCGCAGACGTCAAGCGCCTGCTGCAGGAAGAAGAGCGCAACCCGCCCAGGTGGACGCGACCCGAAGACTAGACGCAGCCGTCCGCCTGCCACAGACCCTAACTATTACCGAGTTTTAATAATCGCATGGCTAGCAACCCGCAAGACCCCTTCGCCGAAGAGTTCGTCGTCAGCGAAGAAGGCCTCCAGGCCCCACGCCCAGGCACGGCCAACACCGTGGCCCACGTAGACCGCGCAGACAAACCCAAACCAGACCCCCAGAACCAGCCTTCAGCCTCTCCGCAAGAAAAACCAAAAGCTGAAAACGCGCTCCCCAAGCAGACCCCGAAGAAGAAGTCGGGACCGGCCATCTCTTCGCTGAACAAGTACGCGCAGTACGACAAGTACCACCCCCTGAACCAGCCCTTCCCGGCCATCGAAGACTACAAAGGGCCCAAGTGTAGTCTGCACTGACCAGTCGAGCGAAAGCCGACCGACCTGATCGGCATCATCTGTCCCTTCTTCTTCATCGCTGGCCTCATCTTCCACTCCGTCGTCTGTAGGCCTGCGCTGACCAGGCTACAAGTTCGGCTGGCCCACCCAGCTCACCAAACCGCTTGACTTCCGCGCGCAGCTCTGCGGCGTCGACGAGCTAAAAGACCGGCCGTACCTCTACTTCCTGACTCCCTCCATCGACCTCAACGTCGCCATGTGCGTCGAAGAGTGTCCCACGACCACTGGCAAACCCATCAGCCTCTACGAAGCAGACGGCCAGAAGCTTACACCATTCAACTACACCAAAATCCAGTGCGACAGAATCGGCAAGTACTGCTTCCCCGTAGAACCGACGCCCAGGAAGAAAGTAGAGAACTTCCTGACCCAACCGATCCGCTACGCGAAGGCAATCATCGGCGAGCTGTACCTGGTACGATAGGCTTACCAGACCATGGACGTGATGGGTCTGTCGATCATCATTATGAACATCATGAGTTTCCTGGTGCTTTTCGGACTGCGGAAGAAGGCAACGATTAAGCTGATGGTTTGGGGCGCAGTGACGCTCACCGTGATCTGCCTCGAGGTCTTTGGTTTCTTTTGCTACTGGAAGTACAAGGAGGTATACGTGACTGAGCAGATCATCGGCAAGCGATGTCTCTTCGGAGAAAACCGGCATGGTTGTGGAGGCATCACTGCAGCGGTTTACATCATCACAGCGATCGTCTTCTGGTCGCTCGGGGTCTTCTACCTAGGCATGATGGCTTTCTTCTTCAATCAGGTCAACTACGTCATCGGTATCATGGGCGCAGCGCTGAAGGTAACCATGAAGAGCTCGGAGATCAAGTCTGTGCCGGTTTACGGAGGCCTGACGATCTCAATCGTGTGCATCGTGCTGATCTTCGTGGTGATCCAGGCTGGCAGTATCGGCAACGTGAAGAAGATAGACGCTACCAGTAGCAGCAGTCTGACCAGACATTGATGGCCGCAAGGTCAAGATCTTTGAGTTCAACGACTTCCACCTGCAGCTCGTGCCGATCGACTACTTCCTTGCCTACTACTTGATGCTATTCGCAGTCGGCTTTGTTGAGTCCATTACTTCGTACGCGATCTCCATTTGGTTCTTCTCCAAGAAGAAAGACACAACCAAGCTCGACCTGCAGCGCTGCTACAAAGACACTGTCAAGTTCCACATCGGTTCGATCGCGGTCCTCACGCTCATCAAGATCATCTTCAAGCCGATTAGACTCATCTCTCGGCCGCTCTACACTGGCTTCGCCTCTTCCAACCAGAAGAACTTCTTCATCCGCTTCCTGCAAATCCTCTGTATGCCTTGCATCTGGGTGCACCACAAGCTCCTGCGCTTCTTGACGAAGGCAAGTCTGATCCACATGAACCTCTGGAGCTCCAAGTACACCGTCAGCTCGAAGCAGTCCTACTACTTGCGACACGTGCGACACGGCGACCGAGGCGAAGGCAACGAAGAGCTCATCGAGTTCGTCCTCAAGCAGCTGAAGGTAGGCTAAGGCTCAGCAGATGTCGATCTCGCTGTTCGGCTCTTTGCTCTTCTACCTGTACACGATCCTCATCCCGTACAGTCCGACCTTCAAGCTCATCTCCGACGTCGCTGACCCGCTGATCGGCAGTGTCTTCGTCTTTTGCTTCGGCATCTTCATCTCCTCGGCCTACACCGGATGCTACGACATGATCATCCGCACAGTCGTCCAGTGCAACTTCATCGATGAAGAGATGTTCGTCGGAGAGCAGAGGTTCACTGAACCGTTCTTCGACGAGCTCATGAGCTACTGGAAGAAGAACGACGACGACGACCTGATGAACGCGAACGCCAAGCGAGAAAAGAAGAAAGACCTGCTCAAGGATAAGCTGGACCTCGAAGACCAGTACAAGATGGTCCCAGAGGGAGAAGAAGAGATAGACAACGGACCTTCCAGCGAAGAAGACAATGAAGCAGCCAACGACATGTTCGCAGAGAGCAAGAAACGCAAGTTCAACCAAGAGCAAGACTTCGACGACGACTTCCTCAAACCCAAAGCGAAAGAACCTATCAAAAAAGATGCTGCGAAGCCAGACGTTGCCCTCGCTGAAACCACTCTCATCGAAAAGAAGGTCAAAATTAAACAAGAAGACCAGAAAGATGAGCAGCAGCCAAAAGCAGAATTCATCTTTCGTGCAGACGAAGAGAACGATGATCCGAATCGGCCGGCAGTTCACAAGAAGGTCGTTCAAGATGGAGAGAAGGACGCGAAGAAGCGAGTCAACGTCCTTTTCGAAAAGTCGGATGAAAGCTTCGAGATGAAGGACGGAAAAAAATCTGCAGTCATCAGAGTGAATGAAAATGGAACCATCGAACCTGACAAGAAACCGAAGCCAATCCTCAAGGCATCTGGCGCATTTGATGACAATGTCTCGATGAAGAGCTCAATCTCAAAGAAAAACAAGAAAAGCGTGGCAATCAAGGAAGATAAATCAGCCTCACCAGACAAAAACCAAAAACCAGACTTCAAAACTGACACAAAACAAGATGGCAAACCTGAAATCGTATTCCTCAATAACGACGATGACAAAGTCTCCATCAGCAAAGCAAGCAAAAAGTCCTCGCTGAAAAAACGAGATGGTCCAAAACCAGAAGAAAAGCAGCCTGAGAAAGTCTTCAAGTTCAAGGCCGAGGATGAGGATCGTATCGATGACAATGCATCAGCCAAAGTGTCCATCCGGATCAAGAAGAACCAGGACAAGCCAGCATCTCACTCAAAAGATCCAGAACCAGACTCTCACAACCGGTTCAAAGAAGACGACAATACCTCGATGAAGTCCAAATCAAAGAAAAACAAACCGGACCTGCAGCAAAACAACGACAAGTTCCCAGACGACGAGAGCAAGTCGCTCAAGATCAAGCTCAACAAGACGCGCAACCCAGCACTTGCGCCTGAGCCTACCATTCCAAAGCTCCAGAAGGAAACAGACAACCCTTTCGGAGCAATCGAACCACCGAAAAAGCCAGTAGTTGAATTCAAGAACCGAAACAACGACGACAATCCCTTCGTAGGCGACTCGAATCCTGCGGCTGGTGGCAACACAAAACCGCCAGCTCCTGGCAAGATTAGCTTGAACCACAAACCAAACCAGGCTGACAGCTCCAACAAGCAAAGCGCCTTGGAAAGGTTGATGGAAGCCAACAAGAAGAACAAACTCAGCATGGGCGAGTTCGAGGACGACTTCCTCAATGTGGTCGACAAGCCGGATAAGAAGATTGAGATCCTGAACGCTTCGCAGGGTAGTCTAACCTCACGCAGCCTCGAAGAAAATCGACAAGAACAAGAAGTCGCTCCAAATCATGAACGCTTCGCAAGGTAGCTTCGGATGACTGCAGGTGCAAGCATGCTTTCCAAGAAGTCGGCGAAGGACGCATCGGAAGTGCGCTTCAGAGTCAAGGACGACAGCGATGACCAGGAGGACAACTACTTCTAAAACTAACCAGATTCGCTCTCCGCTATCAGTTTCCCCGAATTAATTTGTATTTGAACAAATACGAAAGACTTGCCGGTCTTCTTCTCTCATCTGATGTAACGAAGAGTGCGGTAACCACACCAAAACTCTTCAGTAGGTTAGACCTTTCCTCGAATTAGGATAAACCCAGGCAACTGGTTCACACCTCAAAGGAATATCTCGGGAAAGTCGTTTCGTTGCTTCGCGCCAACCAACTAAGCCTAGCTCTTTTCCGATATCTGCAACATCTACTTGGGGTTTGGGGTTAAAGTTCGTGTCTTGACCCAACCCCAAACCCCAAACCCCGATCAAATTTCGAATTCCGCCGATTTGCTGTGTAGGCGGCCCGCGTTGTTCAGCTGTCTCGATTTCATCAGAGTCTGAGAGAGCTGCCTGACCAGTTTTTTGTTTTTGTTGTTTTCCTAGTGTTGGAGGGGGCTTATCCTATTTGCGCTATGGCTTAACTTTGCTTTAGTAGCGTCTATTCTCTGTTTTGGGATTCAGGTCTATGATGATCTTGAATACAGTACTCTACCTCCCAAGACTGAGTTAAGAAAGAATTTAAGATTATAAATTATCGACCGGCAAAAGATACCGATCCTCCCTCAATTAATCCTGCATTTTAATTAGACATTGCTTCAGTGCGCTGGCGACAATTAGTTAGGCCGTTGGTTAGAGCGACTTGTAGTAGATGCTGATCTGAGGGCCTTTGGAGACTTTTCGGAACAGGTTCCTGAACTTCTTGTCGCGGAACTTCTTCCTCTTCCGACCTGCGCCCTCTTCTGGCTCTTTGAAGTCGTCCGGGTTGTCCTTGGCTTGCCAGCCGCTGATCACCGAGTAGTGCGCAGGGCCTGGGGACTTGTCTCTCTTAGGGTCCATCTGCCGCTCTTCGTTCGTGTAGACTGCGTTGAAGCGCTCAACTTCCTTCTTGTAGCGTTCTTCTGCTTTCTCGTCGAAGCGGTCGCCGACTCCGAGGCCGTTTCCTGTGCTGAGCAGCCATTACCTTTCTTCTTTTTGAGGTCTTTGCTCAGCTGCGAGAAGCGCTGGAAAGTCATGTAGTCTGTCGGGAGCGGCAACGGGTCTTTGGGCACTCCGCCTTTGATCTTTTCGGTGATCTCGCTGATGCGGTCTCTTTCTGCTTTGATTTTGGCAGTCTGTTCTTCTTTTTTCTTCTTCATGAGTTCCTGGTAGTCTTTGAACTTGATGCCACGCTGCTGGATCTCGGGGCCTTTCTTGGGTTTGGGGTCGTCTTTCTCGAGCTCTTCTTTGCGCTTGAGGGCTTCTTCTTGTTCTTTGCGCAGACGCTTCTCATCGATGAACGAGAGCGTCCTGGGAGCCTGGTTCGCGCGCGCCTACCTTCGAGGTGGTGCTGGCTTTGATGCCTGTGTCTTTGGACTCGTAGACGCAGATGGCTTGTTTCTCTTCGTCTTCCACGATGTACTTGGCTGCTTTCTTGTCGAGGAAGTGTTGGCCGGGTCCTGGGATCGGGTAGCCTTTCTTTTTGCTGTCCGTGATGATTTGGTCGATGAAGGTCCGTTTCGAAACCTGATGAAACTGTAAGTACTGTTTTGTCGATTTTGCCTCTGGGTTCTTTCTCGAGCTTGAGGACGACCTGGTCTTCTTCGCCTGTGCGCTTCCACTTGAACTTCTGCTTCTGCAACTTGACTGGCGGGATGTCTTTGAACTTGTTTTTCGGGTGCTGCAGCCACAGGTTGCTCTTCTCGTACTGCCAAGGAGCTGGTTTGGGGTTTTTGTCTGTGTCGCTTCTGCGTCACCTGAGGGTACTTCTCGAGGGCGTCGAAGATGCCGCCTCGCTTTGCCGTCTTGTCGATCGGCTTTTGCTTCTCTCTGTTCTTCTGCTTGCCGACGCTTTTGAGGAAAGCTTCTTTTTCTTCAGCGTGCTTTTTTCCATCGAAGTCGATCTTGGGTACTTTGTATCCTTCGAGTCCCCAACTCGCGGAGCTGCCTCGGATGAGGTCGTACATCTGCGGAATGGTGAAGGAGTCTGGCTGAGTGGCGCCTACGATCGAGCCTGCCGTAGCTCGCCCTGGCAGATTTGCTCATTGGCAGTAATTCTAAGAATTACCTAAGTTACAATATATGGATTCGCTTCTGACCCGCCTCTTCACCAAGACGAACGAGCTGCGCGAAACCAGGAACTCTATGAACGTGCTTTCGCCGACGATCGTCAACCTGTGCATGGACTGCTCCGAAAATAATATGCCGACGCGAGATCCGACCTCGAAAGCGATCCACTTCGACGAAGCGAACCTGCCGAAGAGCCTCATTCTGCTCGAAAACCTGCAGTTCGTCTTGAACGGTACGCCGCTTGCTGCTCCTTTTCCGCAGCCTTCTCCGAGTGCTTACGCCAGAGCTGCTGTGCGAGACCGACCCCAAACAAGCCTCCGAAGCGAGCAGGCTGCAGGACTGGCTCTCTGCCTTCGCGAACGTCTGCATCGCAAACTTGGCCAAGCTGAACCTCCAAAACGACCTCGACCAGGTCTACACGACTACCTGCCTCAACGTACGCGCAGCTGACCCAGACGCTGCGAACCATCTACCAGGAGGTCAAGGTCAGGCCTTATGACGTGTGCAAAACGAAAGAGATCATCTGCGCGCTGTTCGCGCTGACTCAGAAAGAAATGAAGCCTGTGTACAAAAACGGTCTCTTCGCGTACATGCGCAACCTGTTCAAGCTCATCTTGTCGCGTGCGTCGACGAACCGTGACTTCGAGCTGCTCAGTAGGCTGATCTCATCACGAGGAAACAACCGAGCTCTTCACCGAGAGGTTTGATGCGTTCCTCGGCGAGCTGGTCAGGCAGAAAGAGCTCGAGTCAGAGCTGAGCGACAAGCTGGACTTCTACTTCTCGATCATCAGCCATCTGATCCGCCGGACGCGCTGTCTGGACCCTGCCGTGAGCGACGAGTACGACTACATCAAGCAGGTCGAAAAGAACTTCGACCTGAACTACTCCTTCAACATCGCGAGAGTAGCTTCTGTTCACTAGGCCTGCCTCAAACACCGCGACTCGCTGCTCGTCCTGCAAGGCAGCGTCGACATCCTCTACCACTACCTCGAGCTGGTCGAGGCCGCGAGCCTGGAGTTCTCCAACGAGCTCGGCATCAGCATCGGCATCATCATCATGCGCAGGCTTGAAGAAAAGCTCAAGTTCCTCGAGTCGCCCCACGTGACTGCCCAAGACCTGCGCTCCAAGGCCGAGCTGAAGATCTTGATAGACTTCGTCAAGTTCGTGCTGCAGAAAGTAGACATCGTCTCGCGGATCTACCAGCACTACGACTTCACCTGCATCAGACGGCCGCTCATCTTGAACACCCTGCAGGTCGCCGTCAAGGTCTGCTCAGCTGACGCAGATCTTCCGCGCAGTCGAGAAGATGAGTCTCGAAGACAACAACCTCAAGCGCTACATGAAGAGCTTCGTGACCGACTCGATCTTCAAGTTCTACTCCAGGATAGAAACCGCAGAGCAAACCCCAGAAACCCAGCAGCAGATCCTCCGACTGACGCAGTTCCTGGAGAAGCTCGAGTCGATCACCAAGACCCTGAACCAGAAACCGAAGCAGCTGCTCGAGGTCGTCCACGAAGTCTACTCGCCGTACTGCAGCGAGCAAGAAACGCTCAGCCGACTCTGCTACTTTTTGCAGGAGTGTCCGCTGATCGAAGGCGCCAAACTGACCGAAGCACTCGGCAGCGCGGACGAGAAGTTCGAACCCCTGCGCAAAGCGTTCCTCTCGATCGGCGAGTTCAAAGGCAAGGAGATTCTCGAGTCCATGCGGAGTTTCTTCTTCGGATTCTACATGACTGGCGAGACGCAAGTGATCGACCGGGTGATCGGCCAGTTTTCCGAAGAGTACATCGAGCAAAACCCAGTAGCCTCTGCGGACTCAGGACAGCTCATACGAGAACTCGGACAACACGTACTACTTCCTGCACACGATCCTCATCCTCAACACAGACTTCCACAAGAAGCAAGACAAGAACAAGATGAAGTTCGAAGACTTCGTGAGCAGCGTCAAGCGCATCCTGAAAGACAAGCGGCCTCCTGAAGCCGAGCTGCTGCGCGTGTAGGCCCGACTCACGCAGCTACGAAGACGTCAAGGCGCGCGAGATCAAAGCGCTGCGGACGAACGACCTCAAGTACGAAGAATCCATCGAGCTGGAGATCTGGCTGTTCATCAACGAGCTGAAGCGCAGACGCAAAGACGTCTTGCGTCTGGTGCTGCCGCAAGAGCTGTTCGAGGTATACACCAGACTCGGCCGCGAGATCCGCTCGTTCACTTCGCAGCTGCTGGCCGAGAAAATCAACCTGCTCATCGAAGACAACTTTTTCTTCCTGGTCGAGAACAACCAGGGCGACATCGAGGCGGTAGACGGGCTGTTCGAGTCGGTGGCGCGGCAGCTCAGCGCCAAGTCGAACGAGCAGAAGCTTCTGAAGCTGACTGTAGTCGCAGGTGACCCAGGAGCACTTTTCGCAGCTTTTGAAGCTGGAGCAGACCTGCCTGCACGTGGTGCGCAGTCCGACTCTGTGCTGGCTCTACCTGTCGTACTGTCTGTGGCTCAGACGCGTCTGCTGCTTGCTGCCCGAGCAGGTGCGACTGCTGACCGAGCTGCTCGCGCACGCGTACCCTTTCTTCGTGCTGGTGCTGAAAGACAGACTCGTGCTCGAAAACCGCAAGAACATCGCGCACATCAAGAACTGCTCGCGCTTCCTCAACAAAGCCAAGTCCAAAGGAGCTGCGAGCATCTTCGACGTGTTCACCGAGTACATCCGCAAAAAAGACGAGTCATCCGAAGACGACGACGAACCGAACCTCACGAAAGTACCCTCGAGTCAGGCAGACGCGCTCGATAACGAACGCTGCGCAGGAGTCGCTGAACCAGTACGGTCCGCAGAACGTGGACATCTTCGCAGACCTGGTAGCCAGCCACTCCGTCGAGTGCGTCGCGCAGCTTCGCAAGCAGCTCGCTGATTCGGTCCTCGACGGCTCCAGCTTCCACGCGTACTCCTGCGTCGTCTTCTTGGTCCATCGCATGCTTTCCAGCTGCCCCGAAGTGCATTGGAAAGAGTACCTGGAGTTCATGGGCGAAAAACCGACGGCTGAGGAAAAGAACCAGAAGTACGTCAACCGCATCTGCACCTACAAGTCTTTCCTCCTCTTCAAGTCCTTCCTCTGCTTCGTTGATCGCGATGTCCTCGACTGCTGCAGCTTAGACTCCTTGGACCTGTCAGCTCTGGACGAAGCATCTATAGACATGACTCAGTCGCTCGTCGCCGCCGTGAGCGATCGGCTGGCGAGTCTCGAGTCTGCCTCGGAAGCAGCCCTGGCCCGTCTCGTCGCAGCAGTCTCGTTCGTGCAGGAAACCTTGAAGAAGAAGAACATCGACAACGAAGTCGGCCTCCAGACCTGCAGCCAGCTCTTCGCGTGCCACGAGCTGCTGCTTGCGAAGGTCCGCAGCTGCTTCCTCGAAGACCCCGGGAAGATTCCCGGCCTGCACGAGATTCCTCGCGTCGGTGCTGGGACTGGTGCAGGCAGTCCTGGCCGGCGACAGCAGCGCCTTGCTTGAAGTCAAGAAGAAGTTCCTGGTCGTGCTCTGCCTCTTCCCGCTGAACCAGCCGCAGCTGGACGCCTCGGACTTCCTCCAGACGTTCAAGTCGCTCGCAGCGAGTCTCGGCCTCGCGAACCTAGAACCAGAGGAACACCTGAACCTCTCGAGCGTCCTCATGGACTTCTGCTCGCTGCTCGAAGCCAAGAAGACCCGAGAAGAGGTCCTCGAGCTGCTGCTCTGGGTCTGCTGCGCCGACGAGACTCGCACTGGCTCGCAGCTGGCCCACGCAGCCACGTACATGAGCGAAAAGCTGCCAGACCCTAAAACCGAGGCGCTCCTGGAAGAGCGGGCAGCGTACCTGGCCGGCCAACTCGACAGCGCAGCCTCCAGCCTCTTCTCCGACGCGGTCGAGGCTTCCCCGGACCTTCCACAGCGCGTCAAAGACGCAGTCCGCCAGCAGCTGCACCTCAGACAAACCGCAAGTTAACTAAACGCCTATTTAGGAACATTCTTATCAATTTCTAAATTCCATCCGCATGCTAAGAAGGATACTAATTCCAGTCTCCAGTGTCCGAGCGAACCTCAGACGGTTCTCCAGCGAGGCCTCGCAGCAGGCTGGCCCGACCAGCGCGAGCGGAGCGAACCTCTTCGACATTCGGAGCAAGCAGTTCGAAGGCAGGTCGATCTACATGGACTTCGGAGCGACCACGCCGCTCGACTTTAGAGTTCTCGACGCGATGATGCCTTTCATGACCGAGATGTTCGGCAATCCGCATTCTAGGTACGCACGGGTGACCAGGTCGCACCACTACGGCTGGGAAACCGAGAAAGCCATCGAACTCGCTCGAGAAAGAGTCGCAAACGTAATTGGGGCTGACCCGAAAGAAATCATTTTTACGAGTGGCGCGACCGAGTCCAACAATCTGGCTTTGCGGGGGCTGGCTAACTTCTATGGGGCGGACGGCGGCAAGCGCCACATCATCACCACTCAGTTCGTTGGCTTCAGATGACGCTAGGAGCACAAGTGCGTCTTGAACACACTGCGAGTTCTGGAGAGCGAAGGCTTCACGGTCACGTACCTTCCCCTCAAACCAAACGGCTTGATCGACCTCGAAGAGCTGCGTTCAGCCATCCGAGAAGACACGCTGGTGGCGAGCATAATGATGATCAACAACGAGATCGGCACGATCCAACAAATGGAGCAGATCGGCGCAATCCTCAAAGAGCGAGGCGTCTTCTTCCACAGCGACATCGCGCAGGGCTTCGGCAAAGTTCCGATCGACGTGAACAAGTTCAAACTAGACCTCGCCTCGGTCAGCTGCCACAAGGTCGGCTGGGTTCACCCAGATCTACGGACCGAAAGGCATCGGCGCGCTCTACCTGCGCAAAAAGCCCAGAGTGAAGCTATCGCGTAGGCGGCGCGACTAACTCAGCGATAATCCAAGGCGGCGGCCAGGAGCGTGGCATGCGTTCAGGCACTCTGGCGCCTTTCGTAGACTCCACTAAAGCAGCTCTGCGTCGGCTTCGGGGCTGCTAGCCGCGTCGCGCTGGAAGAGATGAGTTCGGACCACGCGCACATCCAGAAGCTGAGCGACCAGCTGCACGACGCGATGCTCAAGATGCCGCACGTGCGACTGAACGGCGACAGACTGGCACGCTACCCAGGCATCATGAACTTCTCCTTCGAGTTCGTCGAAGGCGAGAGTCTCATCATGGCGATCAAGAACATCGCGGTCAGCTCGGGCTCTGCCTGCACCAGCGCCTCGCTCGAACCTTCGTACGTGCTGCGGTCCATCGGACTCGGCCCCGAGCTGGCCCACACGTCGATCCGCTTCGGCATCGGGTAGGCAGCCTTCACCCAGCCGCTTCACCACGCAGGAAGAGATGGACCTGGCCATCAACATCGTCACGGACCGCGTGGCCGTCCTGCGCGCGATGAGTCCGTTCCTGAGCGAAGACGAGGAAGAGCTCAAGGTTGACTGGGTCCACGGCGGCAAGAACCCCAAACCCTAACCGAAAACCGCGACCTGCAGCTCAGCGCGTCCGGACGCCCCATAATTGCCGTCGCACTTGTTAATTGCGCGATCCTAATCCTCGCCCGAGCTTGATTTTTAAATTCGTTACTGAGAGGCCGATGAAAGCCGAAGCCAGCGCCGATTACTCCAACCTCGAGCTGCAGCTGCTCTCGAGCATCCGCGAGTCCTTCAACTTCCACCTGGTGTCCAACGCGACCTTCCTCGCGGAAAAGCTGCTCGCCGAGCGCGACACCGAAGAGACCAGGCTGGTCCTCGCAGAGTGCTACTTCGCCGAAGCCAAGCACAACATGGTCTACCAGCTGCTCAAAGGCAGCCAGTCGCCCCAAGGCCGCTACCTCTTCGCGCTCGCAGCCATCAAGCTCGGCCGCAACGACCACGCCGAGGCTGCGCTCCTCAAAGACCTCCGCGACCAGCCGGACCCCCAAGGCCTCGCCGCCATGGCCGGCTACAACCTCTTCCTCCTGGGCGAAGCCTACGAGCGCTCCGGCAAAGAGGCCGAGGCCGTCGCCAAGTACAAGAAAGCCTTCGAGGTCAACCCGCACCTTTGGGTCGCCTACGAGAAGGTCTGCAAGCTGGGCGAGTCCAAGGACTCCAACCTCGCCAAAAACCCCCACTTCTTCAGCGAAGCCTCGAAAAAAACCGGCAAAGAACTCCTCGCGCCGCTCTCGCTCTTCCAGCAAGCAGCAGACCGCGAAAAAGCCAAGCGACTGGCGAAGCCCGAACCCCAGGCCGAGCTGCTCGCAGAGAGCCTCAAGCTCAACCCCAAGCTCCTCCCCGCGAAAAAGTCGCCGACGCTCGCAGGCCTGGCGCGCGAAAAGCCAGCCGTCCTCGCGCAGAACTCTTCGGGCTCTAATTCGCCGACCGGCAAGGAGCTGCTGGGCCTGCTGCGCGCCTTCGCACTGCCCTACCACGACATGGTCAAGTTCAACAGCAAGACGGCCATCGAAGGCTTCAAAGCCCTGCCCAAGAAGCAGCAGGCCACCGCCTGGACCCACGTGAACATCGGCCGCTGCTTCATGGACATCGGAGACAACGAGCGCGCCGAAGAAGCCTTCCTCGAAGCCTTCGGACGCGAACCCTACCGCATCAAAGGCGTCGAGTACTACTCCAGCTGTCTCTGGCAACTCAAAAAACAGAAAGAACTCTGCGAACTCGCCTTCACCGTCATCGAGTTCAACCAGTTCGCCCCCGAAGCCTGGATCGCCTTGGGCAACTGCTACAGTCTCCAGCGAGACCACGACTCAGCGCTCAACTTCTTCAACAGAGCCATCCAGCTCGACCCACGCTTCGGCTACGCGCACTGCCTCAAAGGACACGAGTACATCTACTGCGACCAGCTCGTCAAAGCCAAGAACTGCTACGAAATGGCCCTCAAGATCGACCAGAACCACTTCCACGCCTGGTGGGGACTCGGCAACGTCTCCCTCAAGCAAGAAAAGTACGACCGTGCGCTCGAGTACTTCAACAAAGCGAACAAACTCAACAGCAAGAACTCGATCATCTACTCCTACATCGGCATCGTCTACGACAAGATGGACAAGAACCAAGAAGCTCTGGCTGCCTTCAAAAAGAGCGAAGAGCTCAACCCCAAAGCCCTGATGACGCGCTTCCACAAGACGCAGATCTACTACAAGCTGGGCGACTACGGCAACGCGCTCAAGGAACTCGAGTCCCTGATAAACCTCTCGCCGAAAGAAAGCCAGCTCTACATCATGATCGGCAACGTGCACAAGCGGCTGGGCAACACCAACCGCGCGCTCGAGTACTACCTGTCTGCCCAAGACCTCGAAAACAAGGAGTCGCAAAGAGTCAAGAACCTGATCGACGCTCTCACGAACAAAAACAACCAGTTCAACAGCTACGAGAACGACTTTAATTAACTCACTGCCTGCTTCGCACTTTTCTACGCTGCGTACAGCTGGGACTCCAGCAGCGTCGCCTGCGCCAGCAACAGGCCCAGCAGGTCCGACTGGGTTTGGGTTTGGAGGCTGGGGTCTTCGGGGCTGGTCCTGGCGAAGACTGTGGAGCCTGAGTCCGGGTCTTGCGTCCGCAGAGGCCGGCGCATCCTGGGTCAGGCGAGTCTACCCTTGGGTCGCCTGGCTAGCTCCTCTGCGCGTCTCTTCTTCTGTTGTGAAGTGCGAGACTCTGACCAGGTCGCTGATTTTGGTCATGTCTTGCAGCCTGGTTGTGGTTTGCTGCGGACTCCGTCTGTCGAAGTCGTCGAAGGATTTGGCTGACGAGGTGATCGACTCGCGGATCGTCGCGATGCGCAGCTCGCTGGCGTCTACTTTGCTCTGGTAGTAAGCTTTTTTAAGCTCCAGGTTCTCTTTTATGCTCAGCACTGAGATCGGCAGTTTGGACGCTCTCGAGAGGATTTCTGAGATTTTGAGGATCGTCTTCGCCGTCTCGGCTATTTCCTGTGCGTCGGCCAGCCTGTCTGCCTGGCTTAGCCTGGGGTACCTGGATGTTGCCTCTGGCCTTGTCGACTTTTTGTTTGACTCGCTGCAAAGCTTCCCAGAGGTCTTGGTACTCTTTCCTCTGCTGGGAGAAAACTGGCACTTCGTAGTCTTTGGAGCTGGCGATTTGGTTGATGATCGAGCTGATCTCGCAGACCAGCAGTGTGGACTTGAGGTCGTGTTCTTCTCTGTACTTCTGGACCAACGCTTGGAGCGCTTGGTTCTCGCTTTGCAGGCTTTCGATTCTCGCAGCAGACAGCGACAGCTGTTCTTGCAGAGATTTCACCTGCACTTCGAAGTTGCTCCTTGCGAGTGAAGTGCTGTCCAAGCTGGCCTCGAGGCTCTGGATCCTCAGATCGGACTGTAGAAGCTTTTCTCGGAGTTGCCTTGGTCATCTGCTCCTACTGGAGCTCAGTTTCTTGTTTGTTTTGGTCGCGTTCTCGCACTTCAGCCAAGGCTTGCTCGGCCAGTCGTTGTGTGTCCAGGTGTTTCAGGAAGTTTCGTGCTGCAGCGATCATAGGCGAAGAGTCCAGCAGACTCTGCAGCTTGTCTTCTACTTCTTGTCTGCGGTCCTCGAAGTCTGCCAGTGCTTCACGCGACTCTAGCCAGTCCTTTGCACAGGTTTCTCCGACCTCGTCGTAGTAGTCTCCGAGTCTGACTACTTCTTTGATGAGCAAAGAGAGGTTCGGCATCTGCTGTTCGATGTGCGAGCCGAGGGCAGGCAGCGCTTTGAAGAGGTTGGTGAACACCAGGATGACGCTCTCGACCCAGACTCCGAAGTCGATCCGCAACTCGAAGGTCGAGGCAAGCGTTTCTTTCACTCTGACGATTTCGTCAACGTATGACTGGATCTCTTCCTGCATGTCGGTCATCTCTGCCTTCATCTGCTCGATCAGGCGATAGTCGATCTTGCCCAAAGTCGACTCCAGGTACTTTGCATCTGGCTGAGGCGGTTCCTCAAGTGCGCTGTAAAGCACCAGCGCGAGAATCTGAAGCGACCTGAGGTCACTTGATTTTATAAAGTCTACGTAGGAGGTCGGACTCTGTTGGTAGCGCAGCGCGAAGACGGTCAGAAGCTCCTCGAGCTCGCGCTCGTCAGTTCTCAGTCGAGAGAAGCAAGTCTTGACTTTGAGGAGTACGGGCTTTGTTTGAGAATACTGAGTCGCGTTCGCCTCGCTCAGATGGTTTGCCGGTTCGTGAAAACCTGGGACTTGCGGTCTGGATCTCCTCACGTCTCCTTCTGAGTCCATTTTAGCTTTTGAACGGTCCGAAGAGTCTCGCAGGAGACTCCCGGCCTGAAGATGGTGTTTGGTGCTGTTTTCCGATAGTTCCGAGTGGCGTTTGTCTTCATGGTGCAAGTAGCCAGTGTCGAACTGGTCGCAGTCTGCCAGCGTGTGTCCATCCAGCGTTGAGCGTCTTTTGGCCATTGTAAATCGCACATTGGAATGGTATTTGTATAGCGGTACTACCGGGGTTTGGGGTTTGGGGTTTGGGGTTTGGGGTTTGGGGTTTGGGGT
>JFJP01037631.1_pt1 | contig 25045 bp, 24 predicted proteins | sample 431651 | NCBI WGS metagenome assembly JFJP01 (sample SAMN02602958, study PRJNA72255) | Microbial mat metagenome, whole genome shotgun sequencing project. | biome: fresh water; feature: sink hole; material: water; isolation source: purple microbial (photo- and chemosynthetic) mats found in...
ACGTTTAATTATCATTCCTCTCTCGGAATTGAAGTACAAATGTATGTAAACGGTTTGGATTATGCAAGGTCTATGGGAATTATTTTTTTTTGGTATAGGCGCTTAGAGCGCTGAATTCTAATTCTTGATTTATAACCATTTAAGTGTTTTTATATGTAAAACAATACAGGAAACCCCTAAACTATATCATAATTTGAAAACCCTGTGAAGGGTTTACTGTGCATAACCCCCAGTGAAGTGAAACGGAACGGAACTGGGGGGTAAGAATGCAAATAAAACTAGAACTCTGTAAGAGTTTACCAAATAGAGAAGTTACTTAGAGTACTGCTAGTCAACTCCTCTGGAGTTGTATCATCGATTTATTCTTAACCCCCATAAAAACTGGGGGTTATGCACAGTCAACTCCTATGGAGTTAAAAGTGATAATTATGTATCAATAATTACAGCGTCCTAAACGCCTATACCAATTTTTTTTTAATGTGGGTTAAAGCTGGAATTTACGGCTAATGAAGGAGAGTCTTCCAATAATTTATTTATATTTCCACATCTTTTTGGATTTGAGTTCTAACCATTACTCGCAGTTACAGAGAATTTCTCTAAATTTGAATTACTTAATCGCGCTAGCACGGATATGAGTTTATACCATTGCTCAGGATATATCTTTTTTATCTTTATTTTCAATTGCTTTCAAAGTTTCTAAAAAACGCGTTCCGGCTACAAGTGTATGATTAAACGTATTTCCGGCATCCGAATCAGTTGTGCTCAATGTACCAACTGTAGTATTGCCTAAAACATTTTCATCAATTGAACTTGACGTTAATGCAATGTTGGTTGGTATAAGTACGCCCAACTCTAGTGCGAAATTTTACGTCACACCGAGCAGATTCATTTCAAATTACAATTAGACCCCTTGCCCTAAGAAGAAATATTTGTTAGCAGGACGCTTAGCAAAATTTAGGCAAAGAATGAATAGATGAAAATGTTTGTATATAAAATCATCCTATCAAAATTCTTTGAATCTCCCGAACATCCGACTTTTTAAAATGCTTTCCGGAAATAACTTGATTGCCAAACGAAGTGTCACCAAAAAAATATATATTGAAATTAGAACCTAAAATATCGGTTTCAATTGTAACACGATGAATCCGACGACGTAAAATAGTTGTTGTTTCGCTAAAAAGACCGAATGGCCCTTTTTGCGTTTTAAAAGCAACTACCTGGTCAGATATAGTCAGTGTTTCAATAAAAAACGGATTTGCACCGTATAAAATGGACGATTCGAAAACTTCTTCCATGTGATTTATGATTTTTGAATTAATTTTTTTGATGCTAAATACTCAATACATTTATCTTCATATTTAGATGCAAATCTACGTGCTTCTTTTTCAAATGGATTATTCCAATAGCCACGCTTTTCAGTAAACTTATTATAGTGTTTGTATTGGGGATCTGTTTTATCCTGTATGTGGTGCTGTATCTCGTGCAATGTAGTGTTTACTATATCATTTACAGTAAGATTGCTGCCCAAATATATTATTATCTTTCCATTATATACACCTGCATATTTTTTATTTTGATAATAATATATTTTAAAATCAGGATAATGTTTGATTTTTTTCTCGTGCAAAATAAATCCTGTATAAAGAATTATTTCATTCACCAGCACTGTATTTGGAACATTTCTCTTCCATTCTGTATCCTTGGAAAATAATGTCCAACACAAAATCACCCCACCTACTATCATTAAAAGTATTCCCATACTAAATAACTTAATTGTAATTTTTATCTGTAAAGCCAATGGCTCTTCTTCGGATAAATACATCCAAATCCTTTCGGGCAATGCTGTTTATTGCATCGTATCCGGTGGCAAACCTTTCATCAATTAAGGATTGTATTTCGAATTTATCTTTTATGTTTCGAATCTGAGCTGGTGTAATAAATGGAAAATCACACATGAATTTATCGGCATCAACCGCCGAAATTTCCGGAAAATGATACTTAAGAATCGATTTCAATACATCAACGGGTGGTGCTTTTATTTCGCTTACCATATAAAACCTGCGGTGCAGAGCAGGATCAAAACTTTCTTGTTTAAAGCTGAAGTTGCTGCAACATATCAAAATGCCTTTAAACTTATCGAGTTCACTCAACAATAGGGAAATGACATTGTTATGCATCTGATCTACAGCTTTATTGGCTTTTGAACTTCTGTTATAAAGTAGCGCCTCCGCCTCGTCAAAAACAATAATTGGTGTAATTTCAAATTTTTTATATGCTTCAGATGCCTCTGCAAATAGCTTTACAATGTTTTTCTCCGATTCGCCTACATAACTGGATAGTATCGTTGCAATGTTAGCAGATAAAACCGACCGGCCTGTTTTTACAGCTACATGATTAATAAACGAAGTTTTACCTACCCCTGGTGCACCTGTTAGTAAAATACTGATGCGGGGAACTTTGCTTTGTATTTTGGTGTAAATTTCGTTACTTAAAATTTTTTCGACAAATTGCAGATCTTTATTATCGTGCATATAGTTATCAGATTTTAATTGCTCAGGTATTTTTAATGAAAACATTTGTGGAATGAAAGGTCGTTTTTCGATGTTTATTTTTGAACACAATACATCAATTGACTTTTCGGTTAATCGCAGCATACTACCAATGTAAAAATCAGTTTCATACGCCAGGTAACCTTCTTTAATAAGTTGATTGGCTCCTGTAATAAATTCTTTTTGAACCGCTAAGTATTTAAACCTGTTATCTACAATAATTTTAAGTGCCTTTTCAAAATCCAATGATTCTCCCAATAACATGAATTCACGTACAGCTAAGTATAATAAAACCTGGTTATGACGTGCAGCAATGTTTCTTTCCATCCACTTTATTTCCCTACAGTTGGAGTATTTTTTTAATAAATCTTCAATTAATTCCGGAACTATATCAGATAGAAAATCCAAATCATTTAATAAAATTTGGTCCAATTCGTTGATAAAATCCTCAAAATCATTTTTCGTAGACAATTTTAAAATTTTTCTATTGTATGTGAGTATAGAATTAAGGCTGTTTTCAGTCAACCTAAATTCAGTTTCGATATGACGACTACCTTCCATTTCTATAAGTCTTTTCTTTTTCAGAACTTGAATACTATACTCTACATCAAGACCCTGGAATGATTTCAAACGCATTTGGCGTATAAGTTTTTTAATACTTAAACCATCACTTCCGGACAGCCTGTTATCAATAAAAATGCACAAAACGACAAAGTCAAAATTGTCATTAATTCCAAAGAATTTTTTTGCAACATCCATTTTTGAAATCTCCTCCTGCGCATATAATTCAAACTTTAACCCATGTATTTTAAATGCATTGATTGTATCTTCGATGTTTTGACACAATTCTTTTGCTTTTTTTCTGTTTGTTGACATATAATCTTGCTTTTTTGAGTTAGTAGTGTTTGATTAAAATCTGAAACCTATTGCTATAAAAACAATAAGTTTCAGGATGAATTTACTTTCTTAAGTTCGAGCCTTTTTCAAGCGTTCAATTTCCTCGAATGTAATCGAGATCAGTTCAATACCGGCTAAACGGTAAGCTGTTTCTTCATCAACAAAATTTTCTGCACGCTGATATCTGGCCAAACGATTGTTTTCGGCTTTTAAAACGTAATTGAACTTGCCCATTTCGGACAGATAAAGTTCCTTCAACAGATTCCCTCTTGTATCAATTTCCTAAAGATAATCTGTGTATAATGCTTTCCCAGCTACTTTACGTGGCATTCGACCATGTTCTTCCACCAATTTTGTGTTTTGTGGGTCAGTCTTCAGTTGCTCCAGTGCAGCTTTGCTGATTTTTCCGTTAAAAAGTACTTTTCTATCAGATGGCAAATACCAGATTCCTGCACCAATCAGCGTTTCTAATAGCGCTTTTTGTACATCATTTGCATTCTTGTAAAGCTCTGCAGTGAGTGTAATTAACTGTGAAAGAACTTCTGTCTTTTCATTTAAAACCTTGTAATTCATAATGTTATTTTTTATTTGTTGTTATTTTAATTCAATCAGCACTTCACCTTTTTCATAAAAAAAATTGTATGCTTCTGGAAGTCTGATTTTTTTGTTTTTGTCCATATAAATATTTCGGGCAATTATACAGCTCAGAATATCTTCCGGTGTTGCTTCATCAAAATCGTAACTCCGACCATAAAATGTAATTTTATTTTCTTCTTGTTTATACCAGCCACCTCCTTTTACACGGGTTTTATTGGTAGCCAACTCTTTGTGAAAGGTAACTGCTGACATAATCAGACAGTCACCTTCTACAATAAATTTAGGATATAGATTCTTTTTCATAGTTTTACTATTCAACTGAAGCTATCCAATAAGCTTCTTCTTTATCCTCCGTGAATTCACCTTCTTTATTTATAGAACCTTGCTTGCCGTTAAAAACCCCAGTTACATACTCGTCAAGTCCGATACTATCAATGGTTTCGAATACAGGTTTCGAAAACTCAACCCCGTCGGTTACGCCATAAAGACCATCTTTTTTAAAGATGGATATTCCATTGACAAAACTATATTCACCATCTACATAAATATGATCAAACTGCAAAGGTGTTGATAAAATGCCATTAACATCAATATAACCCCATTTATCACCTTTGCGAACAACCGCCATATTACCTTGAATAGGATTAATATAATCGTACTCCAACTCATGCACGATGGTATTTTTGCCATCGGCAAGTACAATACCCCATTTGTTATTCAGGCAAACAGGAACGTACGATTGCTCATTTACCCAATGTGGGATAAAAGCAATGTCGTTGTACAAAGCAGGTACAAGCACTTTGCCGGTGGTTAATTTAATGCCGTACATACTGTTTTCCTCATAAAAATCTGCATTCCAATCGTAACTATTCATCAAATCGATGTACTCGTCATTTAAAAGCCCATACTCTTTTGAGTCAATGCTTAAAAGATCAATCTGGTCTTCTAATGCTTCGCGTTTGGCGAATTCAAGCGCTGTGGCTTTGGGTTTTGTTGTTTCCATTTTTTATTGGGTTTTTAATTGATACTATTTGTTTAAAAATACAGCGCAAAGTTCGGGATATTTTATGATTTTGGGGTTGTTTTCTCAAGCTTGAATTTTTACCATTCCAATTTGATAAAATCAAGATTTATATTTTTTTTCTGCAAAGATAATTTCAAGACATCTCAAAATTAAAACATTGTCAAGCTTGAAATTAGACATAAAAAAAGCGCAGAAAATAATTCCACGCTTTAATAATCTTCTTTGTATTTTTATTATGAATTATTCTTTTAAAGTCACATTTAAACCAATGATTCTGGCTGTCTTTACCAGATTGATAATTCTTTCATCTTCACAAGTTAATAATAATCTGTCAAAAGTCACCCGATTGCGTTTTTCATTATATAAAATTTGGTATTCAACACCAAGCTTTCTTAATTTAATTTTTTTGTTAGTGTGAGACCGATATTGAGCAAATTGGTCTCTAGCCGAAGTTGTTTCATTAATAAGTCTCAAGAATGGATTTCTATCAAGTCTTCCATTTGAGTAAATGCTGTATAATCTGGTCAATAGATCAATTTCTTTTGAATTTATATCATTTTTACGGATGCCATTTTTATGCAATAATAGAAATACATAAAAAGTAAGTTCAGCGGGACCTAGATCAATTTTAAATTCCTTCTGATCATTTCCTACTTTTTTGACATAAATGCCATATCTATCCAGTTCTAATTCATACCTAATTGGTAGGTCTTCGTCATTGATTTCATCTTCAAATCCGTATTTATAATTTTTAAATACCTTTCGTACACCCTCAAATATTGTTACCAAGTGTCTCAATACGGATTTATCAATACTATCTGACTTGATTTTTTCTAAACAGGTCGGACAAATATCAGCAGATTGAATTTTATGTATAATTGTTCTTTTATCTCCACAAAAATCATTGACGCAGGCAATCGGTTCTCTGTGTATATATTTCCAGTCGATATTATTAATGTCCAATCCCATCAATGTTTGCAATATATTCTCGGCTATGGAGTATGCAATAGAGTATTCGGCTGGCACTTCGGTGTATCTTTCCCATTCATCCGTGTGTACATAAATATTTTTCTTGCCATCAAATGCACTAAACCAATTGTTATATGAAGTTTGGGTTAAGAGTACAACAAAACTTTCTGTATTGACATTTTGTTTTTTTCGAAAATCGGTACAAACCCTGAAGATTTCATCATGAGATGATATGTCTCTCAAGCTATATCCTTTATTTTCGATTAGTTCGAATTCTATCTTGCCGGATATGCCGTTTAAAACATCATACGTTTTTTTTGTCAGATCCAACGAACTGTTTACTGTTCTTAATATAATGACTTTCATGACTTTCAAAATTAGTATTAAATTATATATATTACAAGATTTCTCTAGACAATTCAAATTTAAAAACCTCAACAACTTTCAGTAAGTGATTATTGTATAAAGAATTTTTACGATAAAGCCAACCTAAAAAATGTTCTTTCAAATCAGTTTCAGTAATAATCTCAGTTACATTTGGGTTTTCTAAATATAAATTTATCACATTAGGCGAACAATCAGTAATAACAATTACTCGTTTTACTCCAATAAGTTTTTCCAAATCAGTTTTTGCTTTTTCTTTACTTGGACCTGCTGTGACTTGATAAATTCCTTGATAGGAAATAAAATCCATTCCTCCATCATTTGAAAATGAAACTGAAAATCTATTTAAAGTAAATCCGAATGACTCAAAATAAACTTTTAAAATGGAATATGACAAAATTTCAAATAATTGTCCAAAATTATGAAAATCTTTATTTTTAAACAGGTCCAAAACAAACTGGTAACATTCAGCTGGGTGGGGATTATCAAGTAATTGTTGAATCGTATCTTGAAATTCTCTGTATCGATTATTGTTGTTGCATAGTAAATCAATAATCCTCTGTTGGTAATTACTTAGATCATGTAGATTTTCATTATTGATGATTTCGGGTTTTAGAAAATACTTTCCATTCCTTTCATAATAATAACCTTTGTCATTAGCTTTTCTCTGAATATAACTTTCGTAATAATTTTTATTTGAGGAGAAAAGATCTTTGTACTCATCATAAATCCTTTTAATTTCGACTGATGATATACCTTCAAAAGTTCTACCAGTTTTCAAGCATTCAATATACTCATGTAAAACAGCTAAAAACGATGTAAGAGTTGTAAAGTTTTTCTTATTATTTTCAATTATTTCTGCAATCATAATAATGTGTATTTTTTCTTTTAAATAGATTAATGATAAAACGTTAATGTGGGTTACTAACCTTGTAATTACATTTTTTGGTGAACCTGAAAAATAAGTTTAACCTACTTCTGGCATAAGTTAAACTACATAATCCCCTAAAATATAATTTAAGTAAAAATTGGTTTTGAAAATTGAAATTCATGTTCTTCTCATTTGTCCTGACACACAACGGCTGCATTTATAGCCACTTCCGTATTTCCCTTTGTGATTATTTAGGCAAGGTAAACATATTCTAAAACCACATTTGTCACACATCATCCATGTCCATTCACTTGGAATTTGTTTTCCACAATTTTGACAAGGTATATAGCCCATAATTTGAATTATTTAATTTTTATACAAAAGTATTGCTTTTCTCTAAAGTATTTTCTTTAAGTCAAGCTTGAATTATTAAATATATATTACAATTAATCCAACCACTCAAAAACCTCTGTACAAGGATTACATTTAAAACCAAGCTTTTTCCCTACGCAATACGCTTTCCCGTTCTTATTAATATGAACATAAGCCAAATCTATTTCTTCTTTCAACTTTTTCCCGGCTGAGTCAATACCTTCCAAAAAGATATGGTAAAACTGTTTATCGTCTGTCCGTTCAAAATAGACCTTTGAAACCTTAACAAGCAGCTTTGGTTCATTATCGCAACAAGCACACCAGATTATAATTTCCGCTTGCTTTTGTAAAAAGACGGTTGCCTTTTGAGCTTGTTCTTTTGAAAGATAAGCCAATTGATCTGCTTTAGAATTAGCCAAAGTCGAAAATAGAATTAACATCAATAAAATAGTTTTTCTCATAATGTATAATTTAAGTTGCAAAGGTAATATTTAAATGCCCGTAAAATTATTTTTTTCAAGCTTGAAGACAACTAATTAATACCGGAATCAGAATTACTCACAAATTTACCATGAGTATCAAAAGTGAAACAACTTATCCTATTCTCACTATCGGAAATGCATAACACATAAAACAAAATTTTGCCAAAAGCAGGAACCGAACCATTAAAAAGGTCGTAATGAGTTTTTAAGCAAGCCTTTACCACCATTAGTTGATCTCTTTCGTTTAGCTTCAGAAAACTCTGAGCCAGTACTATTGTTCGTAAATCGCCCAACTCATCAAACAGTTTTTGATTGGTAGGTATTTCATTTTCACATTTAGCTATTATCTTCAGATTTTCCATTATTTTCTTGAATAAAAAAAATTATTTACTAAAAATTATATCTAATTCTATTATGCTTTGGGCGAAAGGTTTTTTATAATAAATACCCGTTTTACTACCGCTTCTTACCCCTCTTAGGAACACATAAATAACTCCGCCAAAATGAATGTTATAATCAAAATTGGGTATCTTCTGCGCTAAGTAGCGTTTCAAAGCTACAGTATATATTAAGTATTGTAAATGATAATTACTGCCTTTCATTGCTTGTTCCATACCGGCTTCGTTATAGCTTTCGGTAGTATTACCCAGATGATTTGATTTCCAATCGAGGATGTAATACTTCCCGTTGTGCTCGAAAACTAAGTCGATAAAACCAGTCATTAATCCTTCAATATCAGCTTCGCCGTTCAGTTCTGCTTCTGTATCAAGAATCTTGGCAACAGCAGTTTTATTTACATTTTCAATTGAAAAAAGAAATTCCAGTTCAGGGAATTTTTGCTCATTACTTATACATTGCAAATTAAACCTTTCATCAGAATGTCCTATCTCAGTTGTCATTACTTCTCTTACCAATTGCAGAAAATAAGGTATTGCCTCCTCTTTGATAATATTGGAATAATACTTTGAAGCATTAATAATGGTTTGTTCCCACGAAGCGGGATCACTAAATTCAAGGCGTTCAAAAATACTGTGCAATGCCGTACCAACATTTGCACCTCTACCGAGTGTCTGAAAGATAAACCTGTCGTAATCTCCATTCAATTCTTCTTTGGTAAAAGGTGCTGTAAAATGAGACCTGCTTAATCCGCTGAAGCTGTGGATACCAAAGGTGTTTTTAATTTCAATATTGGGCGTTTGGTGAGGTGAAAAGATTTGTTGATTATTCGACGGTGGGCTATATTTACTCACAGTTGGCTCTTTCTCTACATTATGTTCAAAAAGTGGAGATTGAGCTTCCAAAAATGGACGAATCGAAGTACCATTTAAATGATTGTTAATGCAAATATAGTTTTTATACTGAGCCCTAGTCAAAGCAACGTAAATTAAGCGACGGTTCTCCTGCTCGTTTTGGGCAGTGTACAATTCCATCTGCTCGTCAGTAGGGGTGGCTGTAAATTTATATACATCATCTTCTCTGAAATCAAATAAATCAGCATCTTTTTTAATCTTCAAATCAAGAAAAGGAGCAAACACAATTTTATATGTCAATCCCTTGGCTTTATGCACTGTTGATATTTGCACAGCATTATCTTCTGATTCTATTCGCTGTTCGTAACCTTCCGCTTTAGTATCTTTCTCTCGTTGCATCCAAACAATCAATTCCTCCGGACTGTATTTTTTTTCTAAAGTCTTTTGATGTAGAAGTTCCGCTAACTGATAGAAATTGGAAAGCGTGCGTTGTCCATTTATTCCATTATTGAGGCAGTTTGTACGAACATTATAGGTGTCGAATACTGAAGATAACATATTATAAATACCATTGTCGAACCACTCATTTCTGAAAGCACGAAAGAGTTCTAAATGTACATCATCATCACAAAAACTAATTGCCTCCAGATTATAACCGAATGCCTTATTAAGTAATATTTTGTTTATACTTCCTCTATTAGGTTGTAACACTCCATTCATTAAAGTCAAAATCAGTTGTGTTTCATCCGACTGCAGTATTGATGACTCATCAATCGTAATCGATGGAATGTTGATTGCCGAAAGTGCATTTTTTATGTCTTTGGCTTGTCTGTTGGTACGTGTAAGCACTGCAATATTGGCTGGCCGTATGCAAGCATTGTTTATCTTAATGTTTTCGTCAGTAAGAAGTCTGAGTATTTCATTAGAAACAAAGTGAATGATTTCATCATTGTTTTCGAAATGATTGATGGATACAGGAATTACGGGTTGATTGCTTTCGGTCATTTCACCTAAATTGGTAGCTCCATTTTCAACATTTGTATAGTCAATTTCGGTATCATAGAACGGATCCACAATGCCAAAGAATATATTCATTCCATCAATAAGCTCTTTTGTAGAACGAAAGTTGCGATTCATTGACAGTATGTTTTGAACATTATTTCTGGCTTCTTTATAGGTATTAATATCAGCTTTTCGCCAACCATAAATAGACTGTTTGGGATCGCCAATATAAAATATGGTGCGTTGTTCATTGAAAAGCCGACTAAATATCTCGTATTGTTTTCGGTCTGTATCTTGAAACTCGTCGATAAATGCTGCGTCATATTTTTTAAGTAATGCTTCATTCACTCGATTATCAAGTATGGCATTGTGTAGTATAGTAATTAAATCATTGTATGTAATAATATCTTTTGCTGATTTTCTCTCTTCAATTTGTGTTTTTACTTTTACTATTAATTCTGAATAAATTAGGTTTGCATACGTTTTAAAAGATTCATCATTCATTTTTGATGCATCATTTAATGCAGTTGCCAATGCTAACTCGTTTGGAAAATGAGTTGGAAAATACTTTGGTAAATCCTTCGCCTTTTCTCGAAATGCTACTTTAAAAGATTCCGGATTATTGTTTTTGACAATAAAATTAAATGCGTGTCCTTTATTGCCAGCTTGGTCTAAAATTGCATTCCAATTAGTATTGATATGATAAACATAAGCTTCTTCTGCAGCTTCAAAACCGCTAATTGATTTTGCAATTTTATCCAATACAGTTTGTTTGTCGGCTGCTTCAAATACAAATTCCTTCTCGTCGAGCGATTTATAGACAACATTCTTTATTTTCTCTCTTGTTAACGTTTTTGTCAAATACCTGAATACTTTCATGTCATACAATGTATTTAGCTCCGACCTCCAATAGTTATTCACAAAGTGCATGACTAAATCATTTGTATCTGTCATTAATTCAGCTTCAAACGACTCTTTTGTTTCGAAAGGATATTGTGTAATTACCTGCTGACAGAAACTATGAATAGTCATTACCGAAAGACTATCCAGACTTTGTACTGCATCGCGAAGTAATCTTATTTTTTCAATATCAGCATCACCTACCACTTCTATTATGGTTTGATCATCTATGGGGATGCCACAAGCAAATTGATATGCTTTTCGCACAAACTTGCGAATACGCGATTCCAATTCGGCTACGGCAGCTTTGGTAAATGTTACCATCAGTATTTTTTCAATCGGAATTTGTTTTTCCAATATCAGGCGTAGTACCAAAATGGCAATTGAATAAGTTTTACCTGTTCCTGCACTGGCTTCTATTAAATTCGAACCTTCAAGTTGAACATGTTTTACATCAAATGGAGTATTTGTTGGCATGGCTTAATCTACTTTTAAATTTAACAAACTGACAATCGCTTTTATCTCTTCTAAATTTACTTCATCAAAATCGTTGAAATATTCCTCTTCGAATAATCGTAAAAGATATGGATCGGGGGGTAAGTTATTGTACGAATTTCCATTTGCCTGTATCAGTATCCTATCAAAAACATCATATACTGTTTTTTTAGGATTTAAAGCTTCTTTACCAGCTTCCAAGGTAAATTTTAATGGATTTAAACGACCCATTTTTAAATACGCAATCAACTCTTTTAGCTTAACTATTGCTTCATCGGATGTTAAACAAGGCAGGTCGGAAACTTCACCTTTCAAATTGATAAATACAGCACTATCAATCTCATTTTCTGCACATAAAAAAAGCATTTTTAGGTAATTAACCACTTTATACCTAAGCCCATTTTTAGAAACTGTATAAGCTACATATTTTCTGTCAAACACATTATTTATAGTCCCGGTAATTCTTACACTATCCATTGTGATGTCTAATACAACCGTTTTTTCTACTTTATCGGCAATCAATGAATCATACTTCGTTTTTAACTCAAAAATCGTATCCAGCTGTTCCTCTATGGTTAAGCGTCCCCTGTTTTTCAAAGGAAGTTTTCCTTGCTTTATTTCTCTGTTTAAATAAAGTTCGATATCGTTTTCGTGCAAAAGATCTTCCTTAACAACCCATCCTTCTAAGCCATTCAAATCAAACAATTCTGTTTCAGGCAGGTTATCTGTGTCATTCTCATAAAAAACATTAAGTACTGTATTGAAATACCACTTGATGGGATGTTCAAAAAATTTCAGGAAAGAATTAAGTGTTACTTCCGTCAATTCTTTTATCTTGGGGTCTTTTGGTTTAAAGGAAACAGCTTTTGGAGAATAAAGGTAGGTAAACAAGCGCTCATTAGTTGCCTGATATTTTGCACCAAAGCCATGCAAAGGATGCTTAAGAGCTTCTATTTTGGTGTAATCTAACAATGTGTCCAATACAATAGAAGGTGGAATTTCTGTATTATCCTTGATACTTTGTCCGATATAACTTAGATATAATTTCTGGCGGGCTGCTAATAAAGTATCCAAAAACAACAATTTATCGGTATCTTTTTTCGAGCGGTCGCCTTTGGTATAGTCTTCCATCAAATCAAATCCCATATAGCTGTCATGACGAGGAAATACTCCATTGTCGAGCCCCAGGAAACAAATCACTTTGAAAGGTATACCTCGTCCTGCAATGGGCGAAGTGATAGTTACTCTACCCGTATTGAGTTTTATTTCGCCCGATTCGGTAAATAGTTTTGATTTTAGTTCGGACAGAAACATGGCAAAAGGCACTACTTCCTGCTGCTCCAACTGGTCGATAAACGACAATGCCTTGTAAATGGATGAAATTTCGGCACGGTCATCTTTGCTGAAATCGTCGGTAAAAATCATTTTGCCAATCACTTCATCAAATAAAAATAATTTCCAGTCTGCTAAAGTACACTCTGTTCTTTCAACTTCCAAAATACGGTATAAAATGTCGAAAAAATCTTTTAATCTGAACAAATCATAACTTACAGAGGCTTCTGCATCTTTGAAAGGATATTTACCATCAAACTCTTCGTCGGTAAGCATGGCATATCCCAACAAGAGCTTTTCAAGGCCATAGTCCCAACTAACAAATCGTGTGTCGTCGTCAGCATTATTCGATTTGCCAAAACGGATGTTGGACTTGTTGACAACAGTACGAATATAACCGCAATCGGCAATCTGAAATTGCTTTTTAATCCTCTTTTCTTCCAGCAGGCTCACTACTTTCTCAGCGCTTAAATCATCCATAGTAAACGTGAGAATTTGCTCTAAGGTTGTTACTATATTTTCAATACTATTGTTTGTAGCACCCGACACTTGAAAAGGAATTTTAACTGGAGCATTTCGAAATACAGCTTTCACAAAAGGGGAGTATGTATCAATATCGGTAGCCATAACCAATACATCACGTGGCCGCAGCGTAGCATCTTTTTCGAATAAATCCAATAAATAATTATACAAGCATTCCACTTCGCGCACCGGCGTATAACAGGAATTTACCTGAATTGTATCGTCTGGAGTAAATTCTATTTTTTCACCACTATTTGCGTATATGCTGTTTTGTAACTGTCCCAATAACGTATCGTCATTTGAATACTGAATATTCACTTCCGTTATTTCGAGCAAATCAATCAACTCTTTTGCTTTTGCTCCGTAACTGATTAATAGTTCGTTTTTAAACTCGCGGGGATCTGTTGGCAGGCAAAGATAAACTTCAACAGTAGTGCATTTGGCCAATGCATTGAAAAAATCCAAATGAAAGGGTGTGAAAATTGAAATTCCAAACAAGCTAATACGTGGATAGCTTTTGCGGATAAGTTCTTTATTAGCATCTAATGCGTTAATAAGTTCTTCTTTTCTTTTAGCTTTCGATTGCACTTCTAATTTTTTCCAAAGCCATTGTTGCCAATTTTCAGCTGCATGATTAGTGATGCAGCTGTTATTATCCCACGCTGCTATCATTTCAGGCCGATACAACTGATACTGATCAAAAAGGTCGGCAATTTTAGTAGCCAACTCAAAACGACGCTTGGAATTATCGGTGTAATACTGTGCAATGTTCGGATATTGAGAGCTAAAGGCTTCGTTGCTCAACAAATCGTAAATAGAATATTTATTGTTGTCGAACTGATTGGTAATTGATTTGCCAAACAATAATTTATATAGTTGCGCAAACATCCCATCCTGATTTTGAAATTCGAATTGCGCCAACACCCCGTTGCGTTGTGCTAATTCAGTTTTGAGCCAGGCATTCATCCCTGCAGTTTGGGTAATAATTAGTTCTTTTGCAAAGACTCCAGCATCTGATTTCGAAATATTAGCTGCCAACAGTTGACACAAATCCTCTAAACGATTGGATACATTTTTTTTCATATAAATCAGATATTTTTTAAACGTTGTTCTAATCCCGATGATCGCAACACTTCATTTTCAACACAGTACATTAAAGTTTCTTCGGATGTTTGGAGCAGCACTTTGGTTTTGGCGCGTGTAACAGCAGTGTACAATAACTCTCGCGTTAAAAGTTTCCCCGTTGGTTTTTCCGGTAGAATTACTACCAGATGTTCAAATTCAGAGCCCTGACTTTTATGAATGGTCATGGCAAAGACCGTTTGAAAATCATTCAAATAACCAGCCTGAATCTTTTTTATTTCACCATCTGCACTTTCGAAGTGTGCAACAAGTGTTTCTCCAACCTTTCGCACCAATCCTACATCTCCGTTAAATATACCGAGGTCGTAATTATTTCTGGTAATAATAATGGGTTGGTTGTGATAGAATCCTTCCTTTGGATAAAAAACATTCCTGTCATTTATGCTGGTTTTCAGAATCCGTTCTATACGTTTATTTGTTTCGGTTACACTGTGTTTATTGTCACGGGTAACACACAAAAAACGAACTTGATTCAATTTATTTAAAGCAGCTTTTATGTCCGACTCTCTGATATATGCCAAGTATTCCAAGGCGTATTTTTCGAAAAGTCGATCGTCGTAAGCAGTGTCAATATTCATTTGCTCATCATTCGAATAAGCTGCTGTACTATTCAAAGTGCCCCCAATTAGTTCTTTACTAAATTTACCAATTCCTTTTTCCGAATCGAATCGATAGCTTTTAGTTTTAAATTCGATGGTTTTTCTCAAAAATGGGACTTCGTGTGCGCGACAAATATCGCCAAACACTGATCCGGCTTCCACTGAAGCCAATTGGTCTTTATCGCCCAGCAAAAATACTTGAGTAGTATCCGATATGGCATTCAGCAGCTTAGCCATCAATGCACCATCAATCATCGAACATTCATCAATAATGACCACATCGTAAGGTAAACAGTTCTTTTCGTTGTACTTGAAAAACACACTATTTTTCAGATAGCCTAATAATCGATGAATAGTTTGAGCTTTAAGCCCAACAAGAATTTCTCGTATGCTACTGTCAATATTATTTTGAGCGTTTTCAGCAAAATTTTTTATAGATTCATTCACACGTACAGCAGCTTTACCGGTTGGTGCAGCCAAAGCCACTTTCAACTGCGGATTTTGGGTAAATAAATTAATTAACTCTATGGATACACCAAAGGTTTTACCTGTTCCTGGCCCCCCTGTAATAATTCGAAAGGACTTTTGTAAACGACTTATATTGTTGATTATCTGTGTTTCGTACACATAATACCTTTGTAGATATACTTTTCCATTATGAATAACAAAAGGCTTCAACTCTGTTAAATTCTCCGTGAGGTATTTGCTGTCCTTACACTGTTGGGCAAACGCTTCAGCTTTTACCTGATAAGGACATTCAGGCTCCTCAATTTGGGATAATTCAGTTTTATAATTCTCAATATCCACTGCAATATGACCTTCGGCAAGTTTACCTGATAGTGCATACGCCAAGGCCTCGGAGCCTTGAAAATAATCTGCAAAAATTTTGTGTATATCCATAATAGTTTTTTTTCAAATACTTTTGTATATTTCTAAAACTTAAACTTTTCAAAGCACTAACCTTTCTTTGCAGTTATCACATTGTTTCAATTATTTAGCGATACATTTGACCGACTTGAAGCTACCTTAAAATATGTTTCTAACTATGGATACTTTGCTTTTCAAATCAGATTTTTCTTGAAATATATAACATTCCATATTATATAAATCTTTTTACTTACTTTCCATTTATTGGGTAGTTCATTAAAAGAATCAAACATTACAATAAAACAATTCTCAAATAAAACCGTATTTCTTTAAATAATAGCATCAAAATTAAGTTGAATATATTTTTGAAAAGTATTTTGAATTTCAGAAATCATGTTCAATTGAAAATACTGCTCCATCTCAAAAGTGGAATCTATACAATAAGCCTGAATCTCATCAACTAAAACATCCTGATGATATCCCATATCTATCAGCTTTTCATTAAATTTATGAACATCGTAAGCTGAGATAATCTGCTCAACTTCTTTCCGATAACTCTCATTCAAATAAAACAAACCATGAGCAGTTTCATGAACTATTGCACTTTGACCGAATGATGTTTTTTTTAAAGCACCAATAATATAAAAATCATTCCCGTTATTTTCAAAAAAACTCAGAAACTGTTTTTCATTTTCTGACAAGGGGTTGAAAGTTCCATTATAAAATGGTTTTAAAATATACGATGGTATATTAAAACCACTCCAGTCAGTATAATAAGTAAATGTTCCATATTTTTTTCCATTCGGAGATGTTTTTATATACCAGTCTTTAAATTCATCCAATGTGAAATACTTACCTTTAAAGTGCGGTGACTCATAATGTTCCTGAAAACGCAGAAAGGTTGATGTCAGATTTATCTGATTATCAAAAGTCAAAAGATGTATCCTGTCAACTATTATTTGATGGTCTATTTTCATGTGTAAATATTTTTTTATAGGTCACGTGGAACTCGGATACCAGTTTGTTTCTATCTTTGATAAAGCACTGTTTTCATGCTTGTTGCATTCGTTTTTTTTTAATATTGTTTATTTCAAATATTCCTCCTGCACACATTTAACTGAATCCATAGATTCGACATTCAGCATCAAATATTCCTTTTTGTCAAATAAATAAAAGCATTCTGTTTCGGGTAATCCTTCAAAACTACCATCAACAGCGGGCTTAAGTTCCGGTAGTGTAGTTATCCATACTGCGCGATGAGATATCCCACCAACCAGTGTTATCTCAAGTAGCCCGTCGAAACTGTATAAATCATGGGTTGCAATAAATTGCATAAATGCATCTTGTGTCATATTATTTTATTTTTAATGTTACTATTCTTTGTCCTACATTGCCAAATCCAATACAAACCAATATATTTATCGGCCACTAGTCCACAACCAAATACCGTTTAACCAACCAGGTGTTCGTCTTTCCAAAAGGATTTGTATTCTCTGTTTTGAGCTTCGAACTGGGATCTAATAAAAAATATTCTTAAATATATTACTTTTTCAATTTTCTGATATCCTCTTCTATCTCTTTTAAGCTTTGCTCTTTTTCTATTGATTGTTGAAGTTCCTTGTATTTCTGAAATTCATCGGTCGATTTTTTCAAAGCTCTATCATGGCTTATTTTTCCTGCATGTGAGAGTAACTCCCTGCCATTCAATTGCAAAATTACATCCAGACGTTGAAGCCAATCTGCCATATACATAGGTGTTCGCTGTTGTGCCATTGTTTCTGCAAAAGCCAAAAATTGTTCAACCAATAAACCCAACAACTTTATTTCATCTTCTTTTAAATAGTTTTTGGCAATGCTAATATCCGTTTTCTTTACCGCCAATGTGTTCTTCTTATCTAAAGACTGCATACCCATTAAAGGCAAAGATGCATCCACCCTGCGATATACTAATTCGGCTGCTGTTTGCTGGCTGATAGCCCAAAGTAATTTGTTTTGCACCACCTTGAAAAACTCAATCGTTCGTTCATCTTTTGGATCATAATCAATACTGGTGGTGTATATGTCTTTAATTTTCTGATAGAAAAACCGTTCCGAAATGCGTATCTCCCGAATGCGTTCCTGCAATTCATTGAAATAGTTCATCGAACTGCCTGACTTGAACCTTTCATCATTCAACGTAAACCCCTTAATAATATATTCTCTCAACCGCTGTGTAGCCCAAATTCTAAATTGTGTACCTTGAGGTGATTTTACACGGTAGCCAACCGAAATAATAACGTCAAGATTGTAGCCATTCACTTCTGATTCTTGCGTTTTCCCTGCGATAGCACCGTGTTGAGTGGTTGTTCGGAATTTCCGAACAACCACTTGTTCATCCAATTCACCTTCTTCAAACACATTCTTTATATGCTCACTAATAGTGGCTTTCGACTTCTGGAAAAGTTCGCACAGTTGAGCTTGCGTAAGCCAAACGCTTTCTTCCTCCAAACGCACGTCTATCTTAATGTTGCCTTCAGAATTTTGATAAATCAAAATTTCACTGTTGTTCATTTTCTTATTCTATATTACTGATTGTTAGTAGTTAATATGCAAAATTTATCTTTCCAAACGGATTTGTATTCTTTGTTTTGAGTTTTGGGAATATTTGTTTTTTGTTTTTCTTTATGCTATTATTGACGATTCTTTCCATCTGTTTTTAGCTGTCTAATGTGTTAATATTATTTCAAAATTTTGAGAAATGTAAGCTTCTGATTTAAGTTTTCAATATCTTTTTACGATTCTGTAAATCCCTCCTTTTTCAAGAGTTCCAGATTTTTCTTGCAGCCCCAAGCTAAACAACTATCTAATGGATGGCTTACTAATGCAATTTCATTCATTACAGCCATCATTACCAACCATTAAGAATTTTACGGGGTTTATCCCAATCAGCCATTTTTTTTCAGTTCAGCAGTAATTCCGGAATCGGTATTGCTTGTTTCGGTTGTAGTTACTTCTACTCTTGTTTGTTTTCTATTTTGTTTCTCATTTATTTAAAAGTCCCGACCAGGATTAAGCAACCTGTTAAATCTCCAATATATACCAGTTGATATCTGCTGAAGGACCGCAACCAAATTGCGTACTTATCACTTTAAAGGCTGCCCAATCATCATTGTCAAAGTGAGTTAGGAATTTTTCCAGCATTGCTTCATAATCGGAATACATATATACTCCAACCTGACTGTCTTCCTCTGAAGCTATAAATGCTTCATAATGAATGTTCCAGGCTTTCACCAGTTCTTCGTCAAATAAATCAGGGCTTTCTAAAATTTCATGATTCCAAACCCCTTTCAGGCTTTTTGATGGTGTATTTATTCCATTGATGGCATCAACGATTAATTCTCCTGTCGCAGGATTGTAAAAATTGCCCGAAGGCAATGAAAGTTGAATGATTTCCATTTGCTTAAATAATTATTTCAGAAAAAGTAATGAGTATTTAATACCCAAATGTGTTTTGTCAGGTAATTTCCTGGTATTATACCAATCGACGGAAGACACTTCTTTCCTGTCAGGATTAAATAAAACTTTCAGGTCAGTAATATCAATAATAAACGTTTTCCACCTGAAAACAAATGGAATATAGATAGGAGTAACAACCAAAACTTTATCAAAATCAATTTTATTAAATTCTTTTTGCATATTATGAAAAATCTCTTCCTGACATTCCCGCCTGGCACATCTAAAGAAATCCTTTTGATCCTTTTTATCCATTTTTCCTCCGATAACGCTCCAATATCCTTTTTGCGGATGAATATTTCTTTTGCCTAATAGTATTTCTGTACCGGTTGGTGTTTTGCGGATAAATAAGATACCTGCTCCTTTGTACATTTTCTTCATAATCATTATTTTTAATCAGGATATAAGTAATGAGAATAATAAAAAGTCTCATTTTAAAATATGTAATGTGCTGTTTATCTTCCTCTTATTAAATAGTAAAAGGTAAATGTTTAAATGGGAAATACTTTGTTACTTAATACACAATTATTATCCACAATATGTAATACAGCCCGACCACAGCCATCATCCACATCAAATGCTATCCATTGATCAGTTTCATATTGTTCTATGAACGAAAGTAGAATATCCCATGTTGAACTTTCATCCGATTTTTTACCATGTGTTTTATTTTAAGACTTCCATTCTTTTATGAAAGTCTTGTTATTGAAATACAAATCTTCCCAATTCTCCTATACCCAACAAGCTATGGCCGATTTTGCTTCTTCGTGATGAATATTGTACTCTATAACATATTCCCCGGTCACTTTATTGATTGTCTTATTCGCTTAATGTTGAAAATTCAAATTTCATTGCCCGACCTTTTATTCAGTTATTTCAGCAAATACTCTTTTAAAAGGCAAATAATTACCCTCTTGATTATGCTCTTTACCCGCATTATGATCATCAATAATGGCAAAAGCAACTTGACGAAAACGGTTTTTAAATTCCGGTTCTTCAAATACTGCCTTAAATAATTCCGCAACATGTTTTGGTGGATTACAATAAGCACCACAACCAAAAGCACTCAGCACCAAACTGTCGTGACCATTTAATCCCGCTATGCGAAGTATCGTTCTTATTTTTTCTTTGGTGGGCTCTATTAGGTGATTCGCTAACTTAAGTTCGCCATTTACCACAATGGTTGCAGGACCGTTCATAGCCGCAACGCTTACCACCGACACTTTATAGGGTTCAGCCAGTAAGTCATAACCTTCCGTTTCTTTTCCTCTGAACACAGTTATCCCGGGTGAATAAACACCTCCCGTATTTCTGTTCAATGGATATTGGTGTACGCTTTTCTCAACACCATAACTCTCGGCATATTCGGCATACTGATACAACGAAACATACAAATTTGACCTTCTGAATAAGTTTTCTTCCTGTGCTCCAGAACCATTACGGACACCACCACCCGGATTCTGACGACTTGCCATATTTAATACACAAGGATTATAGCCGTTTTCGATTAAGGATTTAGTTACCACCAGGCAGTCATCATTTACAACCACAAACTGAGTTTGATAGCTCATTTCTGCAGCAACAAGCCTTTGTGGAGCATCGTAAAAAACAGTACGCTCCGTTACATTTTCGTTTGACAGAATAACTTCTTCCCCTTCAAACTTATATCTTGCGTTTTTGACAATACCACAAGTTTCCCCGTAAATATCTTTTCTCAGTTCACGGATGGCATCTCTGTTGGGCGCACCCTTCGAAAACAATTGAAGCCATTTTTCGGTATTGAAACTTCCACGTTTTTCAATTGCGGACTTTACTTCTTCGAGTCTATCAAAGCTCAATCCTTCTAACCATCTCCATTTTCCTTTTGCTGTATCATCATCCGTTATTTCTATGATGCTCCATTTCTTATTTTTTAATAGCGCCACATGAGAGATGCCATCCACACTATTGAATGGAACAATGTCATCAAACTCTTCACATATTACCTTTTCGTTATAATCCGCTCGCCCCATGCCATGCACTTCCGAAACGGTAAACAATTCGTATTTACCAGATTTAGTCTGTTTTATAACCATGTGCACGAAGCTGCGGTCGGTGCAGTGGCATTGAAACTCACGATACTGATTGAGAAGGTTTTCTGCTGAGGGATTAATTTTTGATGCTGACATAGTATGTATAATTTAATTCTGAATAATGCTCAACGCTAATTAGTTTAGTGAATACCAATTCTATAATCTTACAATTTGATTTATTTTTTCTTCCACTATTGGTTGACGCTCCGTGATTATTAATGGATGAATATGTGCTGAAAGAATTTCACTATAACTTGAACTATGGCATAATTTAAGTAGTTGCATTTGAAGAAACACTTTTATTTCTGGAAGCGTATTTTTTACTTCATCCACAATACTTGTTCTATTGTCAATAATGTATATAATATCTTCAAAATCATGGCTTGTCCTATAATCTGTCCCTCTATTATTAAAGGCCTCAAATTTAGTCGCCAAATAGCAGGGTGCTGACAATATATGTATTTCTTCATCAATGGCTTTCACAGTCCACAAATCGGCAAAACCTAATTTATACCACTTATTTGCCGGACCCAACGGACCGTCTTCGGCTGGCATGATATCCACAGGAATATCCTTGTATTTGTAGCTACAGATTGCATGACCATAAGGATCGGGATGAAATCCTAGTTTGGATAATTTTTCTTGTATCTGCACCCATTTACCTAAGTTTATTATATTCAAGGTCATATCAATATCAGCAGTTGGCCTAATTTCATCCGCTGCTGGATCGTCTGTGTATAAACTTACCACAGCGCCACCTACAAAAACCACTTGATTTTTCAAATCTTTTAATGCTTGAGCTACTTCGGCTACAACACTTATATTTATCGTTCTATTCTCCACCTAAAATACGTTTTTTCAATTCTTGAATAGCCATCTCTTTTTCTCGAACTCTTCCCACTCTAATGGCATCTACCAAGGCAAGTAATTCATATAAACTAGCATCTTCTTTTATTGCTACTGACACCGATGAATATAAGGGCAAAATACTTTGACCTCTTAATGTGCCAGTACCAGATGGCCAAACATAATGTTCTTCACTTTGAATTACAGCATTTAGAGGTGGTGCAGAATGTGCAGTGGGCACTCCTCTAACCAATGCGCCAGGTTGTTGTGGAAACACATATCTGATGCCATATTGCAAAAACTCCATCAATGCCAATCTGCTCACTTTTTTGCCAGAAACATCTAGTAAGCCCGCATATTTTGAGCGCATTAGCGATTTACTCACCTCGGATTGACTGATATGTAATGATTCCGCCAAAGTATTTTGGAACCAAGCTGTATTACCCAAAGCTATTATTTTGAGTAAAATAACTATGTCTTGTGGACTAATTATTTGTTGTTGTGTTTTCATTTTTTTTTAATTTGCACCATCCCTAACTTCACCCCATCCGTCTTTATAAGGAATGGGGTGAGGTTGGAATTTGTTATTTCACAATCATTCCCTCATGAAACATATTACTATATTCCATATTAGAATATGCAAAATTAGCATATATTTATCTATAAACCTACACTTTATCAAATTATATTCCATATCGGAATATAGAATATAATTTTCTGTTCAACTCAACAAATTAAATATAATGTTTTATACTATTGTGTGCTTTAAATCTTCGTAGCCTAATACTATCCTTTTGTATGGATAATATTCCTGCATGGAAAAATATATTCACCCCTCAATATACCTTCTTCCCAGGCACAACACCTCTTCCTCCACCTCTGGAGTTTTCAACGTCTCCTGCATATCGAGGTATTAAATGTACATGAGCGTGCATCACCGTTTGCCCCGTGGCTTCATTTATATTATGCCTACATTAAAACCATCTGGCTGGTATTTTTTGTTGATTATTTCTTTGCAACGGTTTGTCAATAACCACATAGCGCGCTGTTCGCGCACCGTTAAATCGAAAACATGACCTGTTGAAACGGGAAAACTATCATAAAAAACGACTGCTGTTGATTTTTAACTTGTTGTTATACAATCCTTTATCATCTAGTAAGTCCAACGCATAATCATACTTTTAACTCCACCGAAAGTGAAACCTTTACCAAACTGAAAGGCTGAAGCAGATACAAAAACCAATGGCTGAATCAATACCTATTCCCACACACCTCACAAAACATCTTATTCTCATTTGGTACATACTCTTTACCACATTTAGAACAAAATATTACTTTCAGATTGGTTGCAGAAATATTTATTTTTGCGTCCTCGTTTTCAACTTTATGTATTACAGCATTTACTACATTGACAGTATTTGCCATTGAATTCATATCATTATTAATAGCTTGTTCGTCGTAAGTACTAACTCTGCCATCCTCTCTTAATGAGCCATAATATATACGACCTAATCGTAGAGCTTCTGCCTTGTCGATTCCTTTAAGAGCAGCTTCATAATCAGATTTAATTTTTCGTTCTCTTTCTTCAATCTCATTTTGTTTTGCAGTGTCATATTTCCATCTCCAAATCACTAAAGGTGTCATAACAGCAAATAATAGAATTCCAAATATAGTAGCGTCCATAAATTTTAGTTTATTTATTAAACATTTCCTTTATCCCTCCAATCGAGCTCAACACTCCAGTAGCTTCATACGGCAGATAAATCACTTTGTTATCTTTTCCGCTTACCATATCTTTTAATGTGTCGATATAACGTATTGCCACCAAGTAATTGACTGGGTCAGTTTTTGTAGAAGCAATTGCTTTTGTTATTTTCTCAATTGCTTCGGCTTCACCCTCGGCAGTTCTTATTTTGGCTTGCGCTTGTCCTTCAGCTATCAGTATCATAGCTTGTTTTTCGCCTTCCGCCTTGTTAATTTCAGATATTTTCAAACCCTCCGATATTAATACTTTTGAGGCTTTTGAACCTTCTGCTTCAAGTATGGACGCACGTTTAGACCGTTCAGCCTGCATTTGTTTTTCCATGGCTTCTCTAATGTGTTGTGGTGGATTAATATCCTGTAATTCAACACGATTTACTTTTACACCCCATTTGTGCGTTGCCTCGTCCAATACCGCTCTTAGTTTGGCATTAATGGTATCTCTGGAAGTAAGCGTAGCATCCAAATCCATTTCACCAATTACATTTCTAAGCGTAGTTTGGGTCAGCTTTTCGATGGCATCTGGTAGGTTAGAAATTTCATAAACGGCTCTTACCGGGTCAGTAACCTGAAAATAAAGTATGGCATTGATTTCTGTTACCACATTGTCTTTGGTAAT
>JFJP01034093.1_pt1 | contig 25044 bp, 20 predicted proteins | sample 431651 | NCBI WGS metagenome assembly JFJP01 (sample SAMN02602958, study PRJNA72255) | Microbial mat metagenome, whole genome shotgun sequencing project. | biome: fresh water; feature: sink hole; material: water; isolation source: purple microbial (photo- and chemosynthetic) mats found in...
CGCTTTGATCTGGTCACCTTCCGGGCGGTGTTTCCCTTGGACGCCAAACTGGTGAAAAAGCTCAAGCGCCTGCTGAACCCCGGAGGGGGCATTGCCGCCTACAAAGGCCGCCGCGAGGTGATCGATGCGGAGCTGGCCGCCCTAGGGGCCTTGGCCGAAGAGGTGGAGGTCATTCCGTTGAAGGTGCCGTTCCTCGACGAGGAACGGCACTTGGTGATTCTCCGCTGACCGTTAGTTTTTCAGAAGAACGGTAGCCTGTGCCAGAGTGATTCCCAGCTCCCGGCTCCTGCTGTCGGGCTGTCCCGTACCGGCCCACAACCTGAGGGCACCGGCGGCGAAGGCCCGTTTGCCGTCCTGGTGCACACTCGCGATTTGGCGAGGTGTCAGCGTCAGTTCGACGGTTTTGGTCTCTCCCGCTTTCAACTCCAGCCGCTCAAAGCCCGCCAGTTCGTAGTTGGCGGCCTTCATGCCGCAATCCTTGTGCAGGTACAGCTGAACCACATCGCAAGCGCTTTCCCGGTGCGGGTTGTTTACCGTCACTTTCACGGTGAGGCTCTGTTCGGGACCTATCGACGCGGGGGCTTCCAACTTCGTCACGTTCAACGGGCGGTAGCTGAGCCCGAAGCCAAAGGGGAACAACGCTTCGACAGGGCTGTAGCGGTAGGTGCGTTTTGACATGTTGTAATCGTCGAAGGGAGGAAGGTCCTCGAGGCGGCGGGGGAGCGAGACGGGCAGCTTGCCGCTGAAATCCCGCTTGCCGAACAGCAGTTCGGCCAGGGCGGTGCCGCCCTGTTCCCCCGGGTACCAGGAGTACACAATGGCGGCGGCCTTGTCGACGTACGGGCTGAGGTCGATGGCCGAACCGGCGCTGACCACCAAGACGATGGGCTTGCCTTGGTCGAGCAGCTTCATCAAAAAGTCGTGCTGACCCTTGGGCAGGGCAATCGAGGTACGGTCGCCGTAGTCGGCCATGGCGATGGCGTCGCCTTCCTCTCCTTCCATCAAAATGTTGAGACCCATAAAGGCGAGGGTGACATCGAACTCCCGGGCCTCAAAGGTGGCCCAGTCGGTGGTGATTTTCTTTTCTTCGGCCAGAAGCGACCCGTGGCGGAACTCAAATTTGAGGTCCTGGCCCGCCTCCTCGGTAATGCCCTCGACAAAGGTCACCATCCGCGGGCTCAGGCCGTGGTAGTTCCCCAAAAGGGCTTCGGGTGCCATGGCGTTGGGACCCGTGAGATACAGGGACTTCAGCTTTTCTTTGTTCAGCGGAAGAATGCCGTTGTTTTTCAGCAGCACCATGGACCGCACGGCAGTTTCGAGGCTCAGCTCGATATGGGCCTGACTGCGGATCACCGAACGGGGGATGGCGCGGAATGGCACCTTGTCCTTCGAGTCGAACTCACCCAGGCGGAAGCGGGTCGAGAAGAGGCGGCGCAGGCTGCGGTCGATGGTTTCCATCGAGACAAAGCCCATGCGTACAGCGTCTTCCAAGTGGTGGAACAGGTTTCCACAGTTCAGGTCGCAGCCCTTGTTGACGGCCAGCGCCGCCGATTCGACGGGACCGGATGTCACCTTGTGCGTCAAATGGAAATCCTGGAGCGCCCAGCAGTCGCTGGTCACGTGGCCCTGAAAGCCCCAATCCCCGCGCAGGGTCTTTTCCAGAAGGAACTCGCTGCCGCAGCAGGGCTCGCCGTTGGTGCGGTTGTACGCGCCCATCACGCTCTCGACGCCGGCTTCGACCACCAGCTGGCGGAAGGCCGGCAGGTAGGTATCTTCCAGGTCGTAGGGACTGGCAACGGCGTTGAAGCTGTGGCGGTCCTTTTCCGGTCCGGAGTGGACGGCAAAATGCTTGGCACACGCGGCGGTTTTCAGGTAGCGCGGGTCGTCACCCTGAAGGCCCTTCACAAAACGCTGGCCCATTTCCCCAGTCAGATACGGGTCTTCCCCGTAGGTTTCCTGACCCCGGCCCCAGCGCGGATCGCGGAAAATATTGATGTTGGGTGTCCAGAACGTCAGGCCTACGTAGCGCCCTGCGGTTCCTTTGGCGGCAAAAATTTCGTACTTGGCCCGGGCTTCGTCGCTGATGGCGGTGGCCACCTGAAGCGCTAAATCGCGGTCGAAGGTGGCGGCCAGCCCGATGGCCTGGGGGAAGATGGTGGCGCTGCCGGCCCGGGCGACTCCATGGAGCGCCTCGTTCCACCAGCTGTAGGGAGCGATTCCCAGCCTTTCGATGCCGGGGGCCTCATGAAGCATCTGGCCGACCTTTTCGGAAAGGGTCAGACGGCCGATCAGGTCTTCAATGCGTTGGGCCAGGGGCAGGTCGGAGTTGCGGAAGAGTTCTTTCATAGTCATCCATTGTGAATCCATGTCCCGGTTTATGGCTATGCGTGATCTTGATGAAAATGTAAGATCTTGCAATGAATCGTTCCCTGCCGTCGGTTCAATACGGATTCTTAACCCAGTCCTTCCCCCTTCATGAACATCGATTCTGGGAAATCCACCTCTTTACCGGCGGCAGGGGGGGTGTGTTGCAGGATGGGTCTTTGTGGGCTGTTTCTCCAGGGACGCTGACCTTGACCCCTCCTCACCATACCCATGAATTGACGGTGGAAGAGCCTCTATCCTTCTATTATCTGCAGTTTCTTGGCGAGAAAGAGGTTCATTCGCTGTTGGTCCGCCTGGTAGAACGCCAAAAGATCGAGGGTCCTTTGAAGGTGGAGCCAGGGTTGGTTGTTGAAGTCGGGCGTCTGAAGGACAAGCTGGATTCACCCCTTGCCGATCGGGTTGCCTCTGGAGTCCATGGTTTTCTGGCTTGGTTGTACGATCTTGCTGCCGGCCGGAGTGAAGAAGAGCCCGATGGCATCGATCGGGCCTTGGTTTGGCTGAGGAAGAACCTCGACCGGCGTTTGGGGTTGAACGACTTGGCTTTTCAGGCCGGCATGGACCGCTTTGTCTTCTGCCGCCGCTTCAAAACTCGGACGGGCCTGTCGCCCCTGGCCTATGTCCATCGGAGCAAGGTGGAAGCAGCGGGGTTTCTACTTGCCGTCACGGACCTGCCCTTGGCAGAAGTGGCCCATAGGTTCGGGTTTAGCGACGAGTTTCATTTCGGAAAGGTCTTTCGCAAGTGGAGAGGACTTTCTCCGGGCCGCTGGCGCAAGATTCACCCGACACCCGATGAGTCCTCTTTACATACCGTGTAAATCGTAATATTACTTTCTCATAAATACGAAAATCGTATTTTGGAAGGAGATAAGCGATGAAGATCGGATGTGTGAAAGAAATCAAACGGCACGAGTACCGGGTGGGGCTCACTCCGGACTGTGTGCGAGCCTACGTTGGCCATGGCCATCAAGTGGTGATGCAGGCGGGAGCCGGTGACGGTGCGGGTTTTACCGACCAAGAGTACCTAGCGGCCGGGGGTTCCATTGAACCCGATGTCAAGAAAATTTTTGCTGGCAGCGACATGATCGTCAAGGTGAAGGAGCCTCAACCCGAAGAATACGGGTTGTTCCGCAAGGATCAGATTCTGTTCACCTACCTTCACCTGGCTCCCGATGCAGACCAGACCAAGGCCCTCTTAAAAGCGGGGATCAGGGCAGTGGCCTATGAAACCATCCGCACCCCGGACGGAGTTCTCCCTTGTTTGAAGCCTATGAGCGAAATTGCCGGCCGACTTGCCATTCAGGAGGGGGCCAAATACCTCGAAAAGCCCTTCGGCGGACGCGGTGTTCTGCTGGGCGGCGTTCCTGGGGTTCCCCGGGGTAAGGTTGCCGTATTGGGCGGTGGCGTTGTTGGTATCAATGCCGCCAAAATGGCCCTGGGCTTGGGCGCTGAGGTGACCATCCTTGACGTGAGTCCTGGGCGGCTTGCCTACCTCGATGATATTTTTGGGGGTCGGGCAACCACACTCTACTCCACCGAAGCCAACCTTGTGAGGGTCCTGGCCGAAAGTGACCTCGTTATCGGCGGTGTGCTTATCCCCGGAGCCCAGACACCCAAACTGGTCCGCCGGTCTCACCTGAAAGGCATGAAGAAGGCCTCGGTTATTGTCGATGTGGCCGTAGACCAAGGTGGCTGCTGTGAAACAACCCACGCCACGACCCATGACGACCCCGTCTATGTGGTCGATGGTGTGGTGCACTACGCCGTGGGGAATATGCCCGGTGCTGTCGCTCTGACTTCCACCTTGGCGCTGACCAGTACTACCCTCAAGTACGGGCTGGCTATTGCTGACCAAGGGCTGGAAACCGCCCTGAAGGCCGATCCTGCCCTGCTGGCCGGTTTGAACGTGTACCGGGGTCAATGCACCTATGCCGAAGTGGCGCAGGCTCACGGCCTTGCCTACACGGCACCCCTGACGGTACTCTAGGAGCCTGTCGGACTTACGGGCCGCATTTTAAGCGGAGGGGCTGGGATGCCCACCCGGCGCCCAGAATCCCGCTCAAAATGCGGCGGCCAAAGGCCTTTCGGTCCAAAAGGAGGATCTTCCGGTGGAAAAGTCGCGCTTCATTCGCCTCGAATCTCGATTCGAGACTCACTCATCCCAACCTTTCCCCTCGAAATCTCCTCCCTTTGTCTCCGAAACCGTAAGTCCGACAGGCTCCTAGCCTCGTGCAACCCGACGACCTGGACTGGAAAATCATCGAGATCCTCAGCGCCGAGGCAATTCCCAACAGCACCATCGCAGAAAAGGTGGGTGTTTCTGAAGGAACGGTACGTGCCAGGCTGAAAAAGCTCAAGGATGCGGGTGTTCTTCAAGTCCGGGCTCTGATCAACCCCGAGGTGCTCGCTAATAAACAGCTGGTTCTCGTCGGTTTGACGGTGGTGGAAGCCCGCCTGCTGGATTCGAAAGCTCAGGAAGTTGCAGCCCTTCCGGGCGTGCTTTCAGTTTCCATCGCTTCGGGCCGGTATGATTTGATTGTGGAAGTCTTGACCGAGTCCAACAAGGGGCTGGTGACGTTTCTCACCGGCCCCCTGGCCTCGGTGCAAGGCATCCGAAGCTCCGAAAGCTTCATCATGCTCAAGGGCTACAACAAGTTTGTTTGAAAATCCGACGGGTACTTAGCCCAGGGTATTCATTGCCTTGAGCAGGGCGTCTTTCTCGATCAGGTCGATCAAGCGGGCCTCCACAAACTGTTTGGCACTGGGAGTGAAGCTGCCGGCTGTCACGCAAAACCCGCGGCCTGCGTGCATTTCTTTCAGCCTCACCTGCATGTCTCGTAGAAAGAGCTCGCCTACCTGACCGTTGCTGCGTAAAAAGCGGAACACGATGGTGTCATCCCACTTGCTGGTGCTGACTTCGGCAGTGATGTCGGCGTAGTCATTTTTCTCAACGGTGACATCGACGATTTTGATGGCTGCTTTGGGAAAAAAGGTGCTGGTCAAGGTTCGGCACAGGGTAACAAACTCGCTGGTAGGCGCCATCATATAGACCTGAAGGTTCTTGTTGCTATTGAACTCGCTGAGACGGCGGATCTGTTCGGTGACATCACGGTAGCCGGGGTTGATATTGCGGATGTCTTTGTACTGCCGCAGAGCTCCTTCCATGTTCTGTGCCTGGGTGTAGGCGTTGGCGAGGCGGTACTTCATCTCGAGGAGAACTTCGGGGTTGACCTTCTGGTGGCGGACTCCGATTTCCAGATCCTCGATGGCCTTGTCAAACTGCCGGGCATTGTAGTGAATGGTACCGGCAAACAGCGCCGCCTGCGGTCCCACCTCGGGGTCGGGCCTCAGATGGGTGAAAATCTGCACTGCATTTTCTGCCTGACCGAGCTCGTAATAGCTTTGGGCCAAATAGAAAAGACATTCCTTATCATTGGGCTCGGCGTCCATGGCTTTGCGCAGGTAGACAGCCGCATCTTTGTAAATTTTGATCCGGTAGAGGCTCTGACCCAGGAATTTCATGGTTCCCGCATGGTCGGGAGCCACGACGGCTGCGGCCCGCAACACCGCCACAGCCTTCTCGTACGCCTTTCGCTGGTACTCAATGACCCCGAGGTTGTAGTTGACCTCAAAGGCCTCGCCCCGCACCGCTTTGGCAATCAGCAAGGACTTGTAGGCTTCTTCGGCCTGTCCTTGTTTCAGTGAGCACAGCCCTGATCGAAGGTTGATCAGATACGCATCAAGATCAGGATTGCTGGTGGTCATGGCAGAAAGGATATTGTAGGTCTTGGCTGCCTTATCAAAGTCGTTGTCATTGAAATAGATATCTGCCAAGGCCATGAGGGCGTCGGGGTCCTTGGGATTCGAGGCCAGCTTTCGGGTGGCCTCCTTGAATACCGTGGCGCGATCTTTTGATTTTCCTGCGGATGGTTTTTTTTTGGTATTGGGAACCACAATCATGAAGTACCAGCCGGCAATGAGTACAATAAGGAAGACCAGTACTATCAATAAGATCGAGAGGGTGTCGAGCATTCCTTCATTATGGGAGGCCGACTCCGGCCCTGTCAAGAAAAGGCCAAGATTGACAAAGGGGGGCGGGCGGTCTAGTTTGGGGTGGGGGATAGGATTGTGGACAAACCGATGATCGGCATCCGCCAAGCTGACGGGTCTTTCTACGAAATTATGGACGACGCCGACTCAGGGCACAAACGTCTGGTACTATCCGCCGCCAGGGCGGATCAGCATGGGGTTCGCATTGAACTTTTCCGGTCTGAGGATGGTGCCCTGGATCCTGCCGGCGCTCTTGGCACCATCACCTTGGACGACTCGGAAGGCTTGGGCTACCAAGATATCGAGTTTCGGGTAGACCTGCGCGAGGATGGTCAGCTGGATGCTTCGGCAGCCCTGCCCGGCCAGCCTCCTCAGACCCTTTCGGTGGACCTCACCCCGTTCCGAGGTGTTCGAAACGACAATCAGATTCTGGAAGATGACACGCTGGACCTTGGAGAGCTCGACACCCTCGACGACAGCTTTTCCAGCGATCCGGAACCCATGACCCTCGATCTTCCGGACGATCTTCCCCAGGATGAGCTGGAACCCCCGAAGCGCAGCGATGCCGACATTTTGGCCGACGACTCGCTGGATGGTTCCGATCTTGACACCCTGGATGATTTCAATTTTGGTGACCAGGAACTCGAAGCTCCGGAATTCGAGGCGGAAAAGCCCGCACCTTCCCGAAGTACGGCACAGGCTCCCGATTCCTTTGACCTGGACGACCTGGACGCCGGTTTTGAAGATGAACCGTTGGGGGAGATGCCTGCCGCCCCCGCAGACGACTGGGAAAAAATCTCGCTCGACGACATGGAATCGATGGAATTTATGGACACCGGCGATGAGATCTCCGCCCCGACTCCTTCCGATCCCAAAAAAAAGTCTGCGGCACCCGCTTCCCTGGACGACCTGGAACCTCTGAGCGACGATTTCAGCTTTGACGACAGTCCGCCGTTGAAGCTGGCCGAGTTTGATTCGGATCTCGACGATGGTCCAAGCCTGGACGACGATTTGGACCATGACTTTCTTGCTCCTCCCGAATTGACGGAAACCCCTTTGTGGGATGAAGATCCTGAGCCTGTACCCCTGGGTAAGCCTGCCAAGGCCGCCAAAACCCCAAAGGCGGAGAAAACACCGAAGGCTGCCAGACAGACCACTGAATCCGATGAACCAGTTTCTTCGGGCGGCTTGGATAAGACAGCGTTGCTGCTTTCACTGGCGACATTGAGTCTTCTGGTTCTCCTTATCCTTGTTCTGTTGTTCCTGAACATGGTCAAAGCGCCACCAGCCCCCATGATCCAACCGGAAGTGTCACGCTGGAAGCCCGTTGCCACAATGGATCTTCCTTCCGAATCCTCCACGGCGGCGCAGGTAAACCTGGGAGATGCTTCGGCTCCCCCGTTCCTCGCCAACTCGGTGCTGGAAGTACCGTTTGCTTTGCGGTCGGCTGAGGTTTCCCTGGTTCTGGAGCCTGGTGATACAGCCTCCGATGCCGAACGCCGGTTTGGCAGGCCCGCCCTTGACCAAGGGAAACTCCTGTTCTGGTGAGAGTTCTCGGTTCAGTCTGCTTGGCCCTCTGTGTGATCTCTTGCAGCGCAACCCTTTGGGAGCGACCGGCAGTTGCTATCAAGGCGGAACTCGCCGTTGGAAACACGGCCTATCTGTTGGGCCGGTCTGCCAAAGAACTTGCCACCGGCGATCTGGGGGTGCTGGGCGAAGGGGCTGTCTGGAACCTCGGCACCATTTTTTTGCAGGCCGATCGCATCAGCGAAGCGGAAGCGCTCTGGAAACGAAGCTTGGCCAACGAAGGCAGCCCCTGGCGTGAGCAGGCGGGGCGGGATCTTTTCGAACTGTACACTACCCGGCGGGACTGGCCCAAGGCCGAAGACGTGGCCGACCGGCTGATGGGCTTCGACTCCTCCCGACCAGAATTCCAACGCCGTTTGTTCGAAGCGTATTATTTCCAGAAAGACGATGAAAAGGCTTGGAAGATCTTCCGTTCCTGGAAGCCGGGGATGTTTGAGCCCGCCGAGGAACAGGAGAATCAGCTGTTTTACGGTGTGCTTGCCGCCCGGTCGGGCCTTCTGGAAGAAGCCGGCACGGTGTTGCGCGATTTGGTTTTTGAGCAGAATGCCTCTGTGCTTCAGTTTCGCCTGGAAAGCTTCTTTCAAGAGGACGAGAGCCGCTACGAGCTGCTGGGCCCGGGAGGCCGCGAAGCCGTGGCCTTTCAATCACTGGTGTACCGTGGAGTTCCCCAGGAAATCGTGGTTTGGCTCAAAGGGCGCACCCTGCCTCCTGGGTTCTGGAACCACAGAGCCTTGATCGAAGGCCTGGAATCGGCGTTCAAAACCGAGGCCAGGGCCGAGACCGGGTTGCGGATTCTGGAGGGGCTGGGTGGCGGGTTGGATGCCGAGGCTCAATACGCCCGCGAATACGCCCGCGAATACGCCCGTGCCCGGCTGTACCGGTCGCTGGGCTGGTGGCAGCAGGCCCGGGCGGCCTTCCAAAAAGCACTCCCATTGGCCACTACACCCGAAGACCGCCAAAAAACAACGTGGAACTGGCTGAATGCCTGGGTTCAAACCCAACCCGAAGGAGCCCTTGCTCCTTTTCTGCAAGGGTACTCCACCACCTCCGATCCCGGGTATTTTTCCGATGTGTTTGACGACTGGATGACCGAGCTGGTCCAGGGGCGGCACTGGGGGCTTTTGGCCGCCGTGGTGCGCGACCTCGGGCCCCGGCTTGAGTCTGGGGACCGGGCTACGGCTTCTTTCATTGTTTCACGGCTGGCGACTCACGGGTTGATTGACCTGTCCCGGGAGGGCCTTGGTGGAACGCCTGAAAGTCTGCTGGAGCAGGTCATCGGGTGGAAACCGTATTCGTATGAAGCCCTGGTAGCCCGGGCTGTCCTGGGCCGACCGCTGGAATGGCCCCGCGATGCCGGACCGTTGATGTTCCAGCCTGATGACCGCAGCCGCGAGCGTGTTCGATTGTGGGAGAGTATGGCCGCGTTTGGGCTGGGGAAAAAGATGGCCGCCGAGGTGGCTGCCTCGAAAGGGCCCCTCGACCCTTCCTTTGTCGACCGGATTGTCCCCTTGCTTCAGACGCAAGACCTGTACCGACCGAGCCTGCAGATTCTGTACAGACTTCTCAAGGACCCTGGTACCGTGCTCACGGAAGCCCGGGCCCGGCTCTTATACCCCAAGGCTTATGAGAAGCTGGTCGTCGAACGGGCCGAGGCTGAGGGTCTTGAAGTAAGCCTTCTCTTGGGACTGATGCGCGAAGAAAGCTCGTTTGATCCCCTGGCACGAAGCTGGGTGGGGGCGCAGGGGCTGACCCAGCTGATGCCTGCCACGGCTGTCGAGACAGCCCAGCGGTTGAAGATGAAGACCTACGATTTGTCTCTACCGGCTGACAACCTGAAGCTGGGGGCCCGGTATCTGGCCACCATGATCAAATCGCAGGAGCGAATCTACCTGGCTCTTATGGCCTACAATGCCGGTGGCGGCCGTATCAGACCGTGGAAAGAATCCATGGGCAAGCTGCCCGAAGAGATCTTTGTGGAAGCGGCTCCGATAGCCGAGACCCGGGGCTACGTCAAGAAAATTCTCACCTCAACCGTGATGACAGGTGTGTTGCACTACGACAAGACGGTGACCCAGATGGTCAGTTTGATCTACCCCACACTTGCAACGCAGCCTTGACCTGGTTTCGGCGGAACTCGTCGATTTTGCCCGGGGTTGGTCCGTTGAGCCGGTTGGTGAGCAGGGCACCGACGAGGTTTTGCTGGGGGTTCAGATACAGATAGGTGCCTGTGAACCCCGTGTGCCCAAATCCGGCTTCAGGGTACAAGTCGCCGAATTGAAAGCCCAGGCCCCGTCCCGTTCCCCGGTCTTGGCAGGCTTCGGTCACAAGATCCGCCGCTAAATACGCCTCGTCACGCCACAATCCGCCGTTCAGATAGAGCCGCCCTAGGGCGCAAAGGTCGGCCGCATCGCCGAACAACCCCGCATGGCCCGCCACTCCCCCGAAGAAATACCAGGCGTTGCCATCGTTGCAGGCTCCCTGTATCGGCTCATCCTCGGGTCTCCAGGCTTCAAAGGTTAGTCCCAGGTTCTGGACCATACCCTTCTCGATACGGTTGCCCCATTCTGTGGGCGAGGCCCCGTTGCAGGGGCCGTACGAGGTGTGACTCAGCCCAAGAGGTGCCAGTACGAGCTGGGCCATGGCCTCTTTGAGGGGGAGCCTCGTCGTGTGCTCGATGACCCTACCCAGCAGCATGAAATTGAGGTCGGAATACACGGTCTGCCCCGTAGGTGCGTGCTCACGGAAGACGGCTTCGAGAATACCCTCGAAGGGCTCTGGGAGAGGGCCGACCGCAGATCGGCGTTGCCCAGGAAGGGAAGGTTCAAGTGGTCGGCCAGGCGGTCTTCGAGTTTGAGCTGACCCAGGGTTGCCAACCGCAAGACGGCCGTTGTGGTGAACAGCTTGGTCAGCGATGCCAGGTCAAAAAGACGGCTGGGCACGATGGAGGGTCGGTCGGGGTGAACTTCGGCGGTCTCTTCCAGCACACGCCCACCCCGTTCCAGCCGCCAGACCACCTCGGTGAACGTGCCTGCCTCGAAGTTCATGGCGTGCCTGGCACCCGAGGCTTCATCATGAGAATTTCCGTGACCCCGGCGCGGGCGAAGTCGGGCAGTGCCCCGCAGCGGGTATAGCCGTGGCGTTCATAAAAGGCTTGGGCCGGCAGGTTGAAGTCCGAGACCAGCAGGCACCAGGAGCGGCCTACCGCCTCGGTTCTGCGCTCAAACTCGGCCAGCAAGGCCGCACCGACACCACTGCCGCGAATTTGGGGGTCGACCGCGATTAGCCGCAGGTAAGGGGCCGACGAAAAGGCCCCCTTGGGGTCGATCCAGGCGAAGCCGGCGGGTTTGCCCTCCTGCACGGCGACAAACAGGTCTCCGCCGGCATCCAGCGCCTCGGTGAGGGTTTTGGTCATCCGTTCGGCGGTGAACCCGTAGCGTTCCCCCACGACGGAATTGACCACCATACGCGCGCAGGCGGGCGTATCGGCGCGCTCCAGAGGGCGTAGGGTGAAATTCATGACAGGTGGCAGGCGCTCTCGTGGCCCGGTGCGATGGTTCTTAGCGGAGGCACTTCCACGGCGCAGCGGTCAAAGGCCAGGGGGCAGCGCTCACGGAAGGGGCAGCCTTGGCGCTCGGCCGAGGGGCTGGGAACATCGCCCTTGAGAATGAGCCTCTGGCGCTGGCGTTCCTTTTGCGGGTCGGGCAGCGGTATGGCCGACAAGAGCGCCTTGGTGTAGGGGTGCAGAGGATTGGCGTACAGTTCGATGGACGGCGCGGTTTCCACAATGCGCCCCAGGTACATGACGGCAATGCGGTCGCAGAAGTATTCGATGACGGCCAGGTCGTGGGCGATAAACAGAAAGGTGAGGTCGAATTCCTTCTGCAAGTCTTTGAGCAGGTTGAGAATCTGCGACTGGATGGAGACATCGAGGGCGCTGACCGGTTCGTCGGCAAGGATGAGCTTGGGACCCAGAGCCAGGGCGCGGGCAATGCCGATACGCTGGCGCTGTCCCCCGGAGAACTCATGCGGGTAGCGGCCGGCAAAGTTGGCCGCCAGACCGCAGCGGTCCATCAGCGAAGCGGTTTTTTCGGCAATCTGAGCCTCGGTCAGCGACAAAATGCCCCGCCTTGTGTAGATGCGCAACGGCTCAGCGATGATGTCGCCGGCCTTCATGCGCGGGTTGAGCGATGAATAGGGGTCCTGAAAGACAATTTGAAAATTCATGCGGGCCTTGCGAAGGTCGGCGGGGGACAGGGTGCGTAAATCCTGGCCTTCGAGGATGACTTGGCCTGCGGTGGCCGCTTCCAACTGCGCCACGGCCATGGCGGTGGTCGACTTTCCGCAGCCGGATTCTCCCACCAAACCCAGGGCTTCGCCCTTGTTCAGCTGAAAATCCACCCCGTCGACGGCCCGCACGGCTCCCACCCTGCGCTTCCAGACAATTCCCTTTTCGATGGGAAAATGGACCTTCAGACCTTTGACTTGCAGCAGGGGTTCGCTCATACGGGTTCCTTCGAGGCGGTGTGCAGCCAGCAGCTCACGGTGCGCGGTGCCCTGCCCGTGCTGGAGGTGGCAGGCGGATAAGAGGTGCGGCAGATGTCCATGGCCTTGTCGCAGCGGGGGTGGAAGGGGCAGCATTCGGGCAGGTTCACGAGGTCGGGGGGTGACCCGGGGATGGAGTACAGCCGCTGGGTACGCGGTCGGTCCAGCCTGGGAATGGAGTCGAGCAGACCCCGGGTGTACGGGTGCTGTGGATCGTAAAACAGGTCGTCGACGAGAGCTCGTTCGACAATGCGGCCGGCGTACAGAACGCAGACCTCATCGCACATGCCGGCCACCACACCCAGGTCGTGGGTGATAAGGATGACGGCGGTGTGGCTGTCACGCGACAGACCGCGGATCAGGTCGAGGATCTGCGCCTGTATGGTCACATCGAGGGCCGTTGTGGGTTCGTCGGCGATGAGGATTTCGGGGTTGCACGACAGTGCCATGGCAATCATGACGCGCTGGCGCATTCCGCCGGAAAACTGGTGGGGGTAGTCGTTGGCGCGGCGCTCGGGGTCGGGAATGCCGATGAGTTTCAACATTTCGACGGCCTTGGCTTTGGCGGCGGGGCGTTTGAGGTGATGGTGCAGTTCCAGGGCCTCGGCAATCTGCAGCCAGATGGGCAGTACCGGGTTGAGCGATGTCAGCGGATCCTGAAAAATCATGGCGATGTTGCGGCCTCGGTAGGCCCGGACCTCTTCTTCCTCGAGGGCCAGCAGATCCTTGCCGTCAAACAGCACTTTGCCGCCGGTGATTTTGCCCGGGGGCGTTTGCACCAGCCGTAACATCGACAGGTTTGCCACCGACTTTCCCGAACCGGACTCGCCGACAATGCCCAGGGTGCGACCGCGGCCCACCTCAAACGAAATGCCGTCGACGGCTTTCACAAGTCCTTGTTCTGTCTTGAATTGAGTCTGGAGTCCCTCGACTCTGAGAACAATGTCGTCCATGGGTTACCTCGCATTCCGAAGGCGCGGATCGAGCACGTCGCGCAGTCCGTCGCCCAGAAGATTGAACCCCAGCACCAGGAACACAATGGCCAGACCCGGGTAAATGGCCGTCCACGGTGCAATCATCATCAGCTTGCGGGCCCCGCTGAGCATGTTGCCCCAAGAGGGATCGGGTGGCTGAATTCCCAGCCCGAGAAAACTCAGTGCCGATTCGAGCAGAATGGCCACCGACAGCGCCAGCGAAACCTGAACGATCAGCGGTACCAGTATGTTGGGCAATAGATGGCGGAACAGCACGTAGGTCTTGTCGGCCCCGTTGGAAAACGCCGCTCGGACAAACTCCTGGTTTTTCAGGCTGAGAATGGCCCCCCGGCTGATGCGGGCGAACTGCGGAATGTAGACGATGCCGATGGCGATGACCACGTTGTAGGTCTGTTCCCCCAAAATCGCCATGACGAAGATGGCCAAGAGCAGCGAGGGAAACGAGAACAGCACGTCGGCAACGCGCATCAGCCAGTGGTCCCAGCGGCCGCCGAGAAACCCGGCCCAGATGCCCATCAGGGTGCCGATAACGGCGCCCAGCGCGGTGGCACCCAGGCTGATGATCAGCGAGACGGCGGTTCCCTTCATAATGCGCGAAAGGATATCGCGCCCAAAGTCGTCGGTGCCCAGCAAATGGCCCGTCTCGAACGAGGGTGGGTCCAGAAGCCGTTCCATGTCCATGGCCACGGGGTCAAAGGGCAGCCAGACAAACGACACGAGAATGGTTACCAGGTAGAAAGCCACAATGATGGAACCAGAAAGGGCGATGGGGTTTTTGAAGAAGCGGGAAGCGTTCATAGATTACCTGCCCTTCTCGTCGAGGCGGATGCGCGGGTCGACGGTGGCATAGATGAGGTCAGTGATCAGATTGACCAGGACGAAAAGAGCAGCGATAAGCAGAACAATGGCCTGAATGACCGGATAGTCGCGTTGATAAATGGCGTAGAGGGCCAAGCGGCCCATGCCGGGCAGGGCGAACACCTCTTCAATGACGATGGCACCGCCCAAAAGGTAGCCGACGTTGAAACCGGCCACGGTGATGACCGGCAAAATGGCGTTGCGCAGGGCGTGGCGGCCGATGACTACCCAGCGTTTAAGGCCCTTGGCCTTGGCGGTGCGGATATAATCGGACTGCAGCACCTCAAGCATGCTGTTTCGGGTGTAGCGCATAATGACGGCCGCCAAACCGATGCCGATGGCCAGAGATGGCAGAAAAAGCATCTGGAGGTTTTTCAGAGGATCGGCCCACAGGCTGACAAAGTTGCCCATGGGAATCCAGCCCCGGAAGCCGGAAAACCCCAGCACCATCAGGGCGGCCAGCCAAAACTGCGGTAAAGACAGACCCAACAGTCCCACGACGCGAATGGTAATATCGGTGAGTGGTTTTTGGCGGAGGGAGGAAAGCACCCCCAAAGGAATCCCGATGACCAAGGCGAGTGCCAAGGCCATCAGGGTAAGTTCCAAGCTGAGAGGCAACCGTGACAGAAGGTCAGGAAGGACAGCCCGGCCGGTGCGCAGCGAGTGACCGAAGTCGCCCACCAAGATGCGTCCCAACCACTCCACGTACAAAACAGGAACCGGCTGGTCCTCGCCGAACAGCCGTTTCAGCTCGACCATCTGCTCGGGGGTGGTTTCAACCTGCGTGCCCAGGTACATCTGCAGGGCCGAGCCCGGAATCAGACGCACCAAGAAGAACACGATGATCGACACCCCGAGCAAAACAGGGATCAGGGAAAGGAGCCTCCGTACAATGTATCTTCCCAAAACAGTCTCCTTTCCCTTCGTTGCTTAGTTCGAAATCTTGGTCTCAGCCAGGTAGTAAATGCTGCCGTTGCCCACTTGCTTGAAGCCCGTGACCTTCTTGCTCATGATCTGGTTTTCCATGGGGCTGTACAGGAAGATGACGGGAGCCTTTTCGGTCAGCATAACCTGCAGCTTGTCATAGACAGGCTTGCGGTCTGCCACCTTGGTCAAGGAGCGGCCCTGGTCCAGCAGTTTGTCGACGTCGGAGTCCTTGAACAAGAAGTTGTTGACGCCGCCGGTGCTGTGCAGGGTGCGGTACAGGAAGCGGTCGGGGTCCGAGCTTCCGCCGCGGATTTCCACCATGGCATCGAAGTCACGCTTGACCCAGCGGTCGATATAAACGCCCCATTCCACCACGTCGAGTTCGACCTTGACGCCGATCTTGGCCAGCTGGTTCTGAATGACCTGGGCCACATCGAGCCCGCCTTCATAGCTGGAAGCGGTGACAATGCTGAAGGTGAAACCGTTGGGAAGGCCGGCGTCGGCCAGAAGTTTCTTGGCCTTGGCCAGATCAGGCCTGGCGAAGGGAAGGCTGGCGGGATCCTTGGCCCACAGTTTTACGGCGACGGGGAGGGGGCCGCTGGCCTGTCCCATGTTGAACTCGGCGGCCTTGATGATTTCGGTACGGTCGAGGGCGAGAGCCAGGGCCTGGCGGACACGCACATCATCAAAGGGTTTGCGGGTGTTGTTGAAGCCGAAGGTCCGCAGGTTGATGCTGGGTTTGCGCATCACGGTGATGGTATTATCTTTCAGGGCTTGCAGGATGATGGCACCCTGGCTGATGGTAGCCATGTCGAGTTCACCCGATTTCACGCCGGCGTACAGCGAGGCCTGTTCGGGGATGACCCGGAAGATGACCTTGTCGAGCGAGGGGTTGCCCTTCTCGAAGTAGTTGGGGTTCTTCACCAGGGTCATCGAGTTGTCGGGCAGCCATTCCTGAAGCATAAATGGACCGGTACCGACGGCGACTTTCTGCAGGTTGCCTTCTTTTTCAACAACTTCTTGGGGGACAATAGCCAAGTTGTTCGAGGCCAGTCCTTCCAACAGTGAGGGGAGGGGACCGGACAACACGATTTTCACCGTATAGGCATCCAGGGCTTCAATGGCTGTAGCGGTGGCCAGGTACGAGCGTCCCGGAGAGGCTGTCTTGGGGTCAAGAACCCGGTTCAGCGAATACACGACGTCGGCGGCGACCATTTCACGGCCGTTGTGGAACTTCACTCCCTTGCGGAGCTTGAACACGTAGGTCAGATTGTCGGGGTTTTCCCACGACAGGGCCAGGTCGGGAACAATGGACAGCTTGTCATCAACGCGGACCAGCTTGTTGTACAGCAGGTCGACGCGCCGGTGTGACGAAAACGCCGTCACGATGTTGGGATCGAGGCCGATAGCCTCTTGATCCACCCCGATCGTCAGAATCTTATCGGCCGAAAAGGCCGTGGTGGTGGGAATGGCCAGCAACAGGGCCAGAACCACTGGGAACATGAAACGCTTCATCCGATCCTCCTTGGAACGACGAACAATGCCTTAACGGCTTCGTTTACAAAGTCAAACACCCCAAAATGACGGAATCTCTTGCCCCTGTTACTGCGGGCAGATTGCCTGGTCGACCCATCAGCGCTTCGTGGCCCATCACGGCAAAGGCCATGGCCTCGCGGGCATCGTCGGGCACACCCCGCTCGGTGGTGGTGGTCACCAGAATGTCTGAGGGCAACCGCTTGCGGAGCATGTTCAGAAGGGTGGGGTTTTTTGCGCCGCCACCAGCCACGAGCACCTCGGCAATCTTGGTTTTCGGCAAGATAAAATCCTTGTACGCCCGGGCAATCGACTCAGCAGTAAAGGCTGTGGCCGTTGCCACTTGGTCGGCAAACGAAAGGCCCTTGACTGCGGCCTGTGCAACAAAAGCGGCTGCAAATTCCGCACCGTAAACCTCTCGCCCGGTGCTTTTGGGAGGGGTCCTGCGGAAGTACTCGTCCTGTAGGAACTGTTGCACCAAGGTTTCGTCCACCCGTCCCAGCGCTCCTATGGAACCTTCGGGGTCGTATTGGTGCAACCCCTCGCTGCCCAGTTCCACAACGGCATCCATAATCATGTTGCCCGGGCCGGTGTCGAAGGCCACCAGATCTTCGGCTTGGGCGCCGGCAGGTACCACCGTCGCATTGCCGATACCGCCGATGTTCTGCACAATGCGCCCCAGGGTCGGGCTGCCGAACAGAATGCCGTCGACAAAGGGTGCCAGAGGGGCTCCCTCTCCACCGGCGGCCATATCGCGGGACCGGAAGTCGGAAATGACGGCAATGCCAGTACGTTCGGTCACCACCGCCGCGTTGCCGATCTGCAAGGTTCCGGTGACCGGAACCGTTCCGGTGACCGGAACCGTTCCGGTGACGGGGGAAGGGAAGGCGCGGGGAAGCGGGGCATGCCAGATGGTCTGACCGTGTAGGCAAATGGCATCGATGGACGAAGCCGACCTGTTCACTTTGGCTAACAGCGTTTTCACCACCTGAGAATACCATTCTCCGAGCCCGAAATGGGCGTAGACCAGATCATCCAGCTTGGCGGTCTCCACTGAGCACAGGGCGGTGATGGCGGCCCGCATTTCCTGCGAATAGGGCAGGTAGTGGTGGCCGGCCATCGACACCGAGGCAATGGTTCCTTGGGCGGTGGTCTCGATTTTCGTCAGCACGGCGTCCACGCCATCAAGCGAAGTTCCCGACATGATGCCGATCAGCCAATGCTCCGACTTGGCCGCATAGTCTCTCCGGTCAATCATTTCTGGACCTCCTGACCTGGATTCCAGGCATTGATGGCTTGCGACAGATGCCCCTGGTGCTGCGCTTCCAAAGAGGCAGCCTGCTGGGCCGAAATTCTAAGGATGACCATCAAGATGGCAATTTTGGGGCGTTTTTCAGACTGATCAAAGGCTGTTTCCGCCGTCTTGCGGTCGCAACCGGTGGCCTTTTGGATAAGGTTCTTAGAACGCTCCACCAGCTTTTTGTTCACCGGCTTCAGGTCGATCATCAAGTTGCCATACACTTTTCCGATGCGGATCATGGCGGCCGTGCTGACCATATTGAGCACCAACTTTTGGGCTGTTCCCGCCTTCATACGGGTGGAGCCGGTGACGACTTCGGGACCGACTGGCAGGCAGAGAATGTGGTCGGCGTATTGGAAGGTTTGCGATTTGGTGTTGCAGCTGAGGGCCCCTACCACAGCACCCAGGCTGCGGGCGTGAATCATGGCTCCGATCACGTAGGGAGCCTGGCCGCTGGCCGTCACACCGATGAGCACATCGTTCTTGGTGAACCCGATCCGTTCGAGGTCGGCCACGCCGGCCTCGGCGTTGTCTTCGGCGTTTTCAATGGACCGCACCAACGCCCGGGTTCCGCCGGCAATGAGCCCTTGAACCATTTCGGGGTCGGTGCCATAGGTGGGCGGGCATTCGGAGGCGTCGAGCACTCCCAGCCGCCCGGAAGTTCCGGCTCCGATATACACCAGCTTGCCGCCTTTCTGAAACGACTGCACGACATCGTCGACCAAGGCCGTGATCTGGCTCAGGCACCCCGTGATCACCTCGGGAACCTTGCGGTCCTCCGCGTTGATGATTTCCAGAATCTCCCGGGTACTTTTCTGGTCGATATCGCGGGAAAGAGGGTTGGACTGTTCCGTGGACAACTCATGAAGGTTCACGGGGCGACTCCTTGTTCTGAGGATGGGTGGCCCGCATGCTGCGCTCGATCAGCGGAAGGGCGTGCTTGAGGTCCCAGGAAACCAGCGACGTGAAAAGGATATCGACCACGGTGAGCTGGGCGATGCGTGAAATGGTGGCACCAAGCCGGAAGGTCGATTCGACGGCGGGAATGGCCAGCAGGCAGTCGGCCTGCCGGGCCAGCTGGCTGCTCCCCATGCGGGTGATGGCCGACACCCAGGCACCCGACTTTTTCGCCTCGGCAACGGCCCTCAGCATGCTGGCCGTCTCACCCGACCACGAAAGGGCAATGGCCATATCCTGCGGTGTCATGGCGCAGGCTGCCGTGACCTGCATCTCCGAATCGCTCCAGCAGTAACAGGCGATTCCCAAGCGCTGAAGTTTCTGGGCCAGGTCCTGGGCAACGAGGTTGGACGCGCCAACCCCAAACAGATAGACAATGCGGCTTTGGCGGATGCGGTCAACGGTTTTCTGAACCGCCTCGGGGTTGAGAATATCGAGAAGCCGGTCGAGGCCTTCCTTGCTGCGCCTGACCGCTTCCTGGGCCACCGTGGCAACGCTCATTTCGGCTTCCAGCTGAATGTCGGGCAGCTCGGCGGGCTTATCACCCGAAGTGGAGTAGAGATCCTTGGCCAGAAGCATCTGCAGTTCCCGGTACCCCGAAACGCCGGCACGCTTGCAGAGGCGCACAATGGCGGGGGCCGAGCTGGCCGACTGCCGGCTGAGTTCGGAGATGGTGCAGAAGACCACCACTTCGGGGTGGGCCAGGATAAAATCCGCCGCCTTGCGTTCACTGTCCGAACAGGCAGGAAGGATCTCCTGAATCAGGGAGATACCACTTTCCATCGCTTACCTCGAGGGCCATTCTAGCATGCTCTTTCCAGGAGTGGAATAAATTTACAGAAGATTTGTGAAAAAAGTGGAATATATTTATTGACAGGGTTGGCAAGGCCCGACAAGCTGAACCCATGAAACTGACCTGGGAACCTTTGACGCTCGATTTGCACGTTCCCTTTCGGGTCGCCCACGGGGCCAGCCGCCAACGGTTCAACCTTCTTATCCATCTTGACGAAGGGGTGGGCGAGGCTCCTGCCGTGCCGTACTACGGTGAAACGCCCGAAGGCATCATCACCTACCTGAAATCCGTGCCCGATCTGGGGGACGGAATGGATCTGGAAGCAGCGCTGGCCCGTCGCCCCCCTGGTTCCCTCGCGGCTCGTGCCGCCCTCGACGGGGCCTTGCACGATCTGTGGGGTCATCGGCTGGGTCAGCCCCTGTACCGTTTGTGGGGCCTCAACCCGGAAAAAATCCCTCCGACCTCGTTCACCATTGGTCTGGACGAGCCCTCCGTTATGGCAGCTCAAGCCCGTTCCAGCGGTCACCCCATCCTCAAGATCAAACTGGGCGGCCCGCAGGACGAACAGGTTCTCCGCGCAGTCCGAGAGGCCACGACAGCCGTGCTTCGCGTCGATGTCAATGCGGGCTGGAGCCGCGAACAGGCGCTCCTGCTTCTCCCCCTGGCGCAGGAACTGGGGGTGGAACTGATTGAGCAACCCCTTGCTATAGAAGATTTTGAAGGATACCTGTGGTTGCAGCAGAAAAAGCAGGCGCTGGGCCTGTCCATCCCGATCTTTGCCGATGAAAGCGTTCAGAATTCCCGCGATGTGGTCCGCTGGGCACCCGTTCTCGATGGCGTGGTGGTCAAGACCATGAAGTGCGGGGGGCTGCGGGAAGCTCTTCGGACCATCCACACCGCCCGCGCCTTCGACCTGCGTGTCATGCTCAGCTGCATGGTCGAGTCGTCGGTGGGTGTCACAGCCGCCGCCCACCTGGCCCCCCTGTGCGATTTTGTCGATCTGGATGGTCCCCTTCTGATCACCAACGACCCATTTGAAGGGCTGAAATACGAAGGAGCTCGGCTGAGGTTGCCCTCCGGTCCCGGAGTGGGTTTGAAGCGAATCCGGTAGACGCCGCCTCAAGGATTTCTCTCCCGTTCCGATACGAGTAAGGGGAGGGTCTCCATGGAGTCCACTGTTCGTTTTCCTGCCGCAGCGTCCTCGGGCGCCGTGACCATAGGCCTTGCCGTGACCGGTACGGTGATCGCCGCCTCGATGGGCCTCTATGTTTTCGGCCTCGGCGATTGGATGTTCACTGCCCTTCTGGCCTGGCCGGGTGCCTTTCTTATCCAGAGCTTCGGAGTGCTTTCGCTCTATATTCCCCTCCTGTTGGGGGCTTTGGCCTGGATCAACACAGCCCCGGTGCTAAAGCCTGCCCTGTTGGTTCCACTGGGTATCTCCGTAGTGCCGTTTTTGACCTTGGCAGCGCTGGTGCAGGTGCTTGATCCGCTGAGCACCAGCCCGGTTGCCCTCGGTTTGGCCGAAGTCATGGGTCCAGCTTCCCCAGTGTTTCTAGGCCTCCTGACCGTGCTGGAAGTGCTGATCGGTGCCGTAGCAACCCTGGCTGCCACCAAGCCCGCTGTGGAGACACAAACCCATTTTGAAGATGTCGAACCCAGCGTCTTTACCGCACCCTCGGAACCTGAGGTTGCTGAAGAACCCGTCAACTCTGCCTACGAGAATCTCAAAGCCGCCACACAGTCTGAGGCCACCGTTCCTGCCGAGGCCACCGCCGATGTCTTGCGGGTACCCCATATCCAAGAATGGAATACCGCGCGGGCCCTGCGTGACGACCCCTACTTCATCACCGCCGATGAATCCGAATTCCGATCCCCGGCCCTCGAAGCCCTGACGCGTACCTTGGCCGGCATGCCCGTCGAGGACGAAGCCGAGGCGATTGCCGCCATCTTTGACCGCGAAGTGGACACCTATGCCGAAGAGGTCTCAGTGGTCGATTGGGACACCTTGGTGGCAAGGCCCGACCAGGAAGAAGACCTCGACGAGATTTACGAGGAAATGGAAGAGGAATTGGAGATGGAAATGGCCGACCAGGCTGCCGTCGAAGAAGCCATCCACGTTCTGGCGCAGCCATCGGCCCTGATCCGCCCCCTGGAAGGCGGGAATTTCCCCGTGAAGACCATCCACGTTCGTCCCGAAGCCCCTCGACCGGCGGAGGTGGAACCTACCTCGCTGTTGTCCCGGGCGCAGGCGGTGCATACCCCGGTGGCCTCCTCGTCCCCCGAAGACGACTCCCAGGAGGGCGACGCACTTGATTCTGTTGAGCCTTCGGTTGAGCCCGGACACTGGGCACAACGGCCCAAGTTCAAGGGCTGGCATGTCCCTGTCGAGGGCATTCTAACCGCCTACAAAGCCGGCGATTTCTCCGAGATTGACGAGGCTACCAAACGGGCCGGGCATATCCTGCAGATGACCCTCAAGGAATTCAACATCGAGGCGCAGGTTACCGGCATCCGCAAAGGACCTGTCGTCACCATGTTTGAACTGCTGCCCGCCGCCGGGGTGAAACTGTCCAAAATCGTTGCCCTGGCCGACAACATCGCCCTGGGCCTAGCCGCCACCAGCATCCGCATCGTCGCCCCCATACCCGGCAAGCACGCCGTGGGCATCGAGGTGCCCAACCGCGAACGCACCATGGTCGGCTTTGCCGAAATGATCAACAGCCGCGAGTACCAGGACAGCCAGGCGCACATCCCCATCGTGGTCGGCAAAGACATCTCAGGCGACGCGCAGATCATAGACCTGACCCGCACGCCCCACCTGCTCATTGCCGGCGCCACCGGTGCGGGCAAGTCGGTGTGCGTGAACACCCTGGTGTGCTCCATCCTCTACCGCCGCAGCCCCGATGAAGTGAAGCTCATCATGATCGACCCCAAAATCGTCGAGCTGAAGTTCTTCAACGACATTCCCCACCTGCTCACCCCCGTCATCACCGATCCCAAAAAAGCCCTGCAGGCCATCCAGTGGTGTCTGTACGAAATGGAGCGCCGCTACGCCCTGCTCGACGCCATCGGCGCCAAGGACATCCGCAGCTACAACAGCAAAATCGAGAAGCGGCACATCGCCACCGTGCGCCTGCCCTACATCGTGCTGGTCATCGACGAGTTCGCCGACCTGATGGCCACCAGCGGCAAGGACCTGGAAGGCACCATTGCCCGCCTAGCCGCCATGAGTCGCGCCGTAGGCATCCACCTCGTTTTGGCCACCCAGCGACCGTCGGTGGACGTCATCACCGGCCTCATCAAGGCTAACTTCCCCAGCCGCATCGCTTTCCAGGTGGCCAGCAAAACCGACAGCCGCATCATCATCGACCAGATGGGCGCCGAAAAACTGCTGGGCCGAGGCGACATGCTGTTCACCAGCAGCTGGAACCCCTTCCCCAGCCGCGTGCAGGGCGCCTTCTTGAGCGAGGACGACGTGGAACGCGTGGTGGCCCATGTGAAAACTCTGGGCGAGCCCGAGTACATCAGCGACGAAATCTTCTTCGACGAAGAGGAAGAAGAGGCCCTCGATACCGAAGCCTCGGGCGACGAGATGGACCCCCTGTTCGAAAAAGGTGTCGAGATCGTGCGTACCTTCAAAAAAGCCTCGGCCAGCTTTCTGCAGCGCCGCCTGGGCGTGGGCTACAACCGCGCCGCCCGTATGATCGAGCTGATGGAAGAAATGGGCATTGTGGGTCCGCAGAATGGAAGTAAACCGAGAGAGATTGTGCACGGGTGAGCCTTCGCATCGTTGACGCGAAGAGTGATACTGGGAACCTACAGGTTCACGACCTCGGCCACGGTTCTGCCCGATTCTCGAAGTTTTTGTCACAAAAGCACAAGCAGAACCTGCACTTTCCCCGTCTGGTACCTCGAGGTACCAAATGCCCTATTCCCCGCTCACTCATGACTCTGTCTTTTTGCATGTCTTTGGCGAACCTGAAGGCTTGCCGCTATTGGAAAGTCTGATCAACGCCCACTTTGAGGCCGTCGGGCTGCCACTCGTGCACAAACTGCAGCTCCAGCCCCGTGACCTCACGCCTGAGCACCAAGGCGAGAAGCTGGCTCTTGTTGATATTCTGGCCGAGGACGAGACCGGTCGCATCGTCAACGTTGAAGTGCAGACCACCCGCAAACCTGCTTATTTTGAGCGGACGCTGTTCTACTGGGCCAGACTATTTGCGCGTCAGTTACCCGTCGGCGATGACTACGGCAAGTTGCGGCCTGTTATCTCGCTCAACTTTCTCGAGTACGAAATTACCAAGAAAGGTCCGTGGCTGCATCATTTCCGGTTGCCCCACACGACTCACCTCGGCTTCATCTTTGTCGAACTCCCCAAACTACTCCGTTCGCCTGGCCGTCGTTCCCTGTTGAAAAAAGCGGCCATTTGGGGCACTTTTCTAGAAAGACCCGAGATCAGCACCCCCGGCGGCCCCGTCGCGCTGGTCGCACTGCTAGTTTCCGCCCGAGCGCGGATGGAGGCATACATGAGGATTGCACCCGAAGTTTACAACGAGATAGGCGAACTTATCGGCGAAGCCCGAGGTGAAGCCCGAGGCGAGGCCCGAGGCGAGGCCCGAGGCGAGGCACGGCTTACCCAGGAGATGAGCAGAGTTGCGGTTGCCCTGCTTAATGAGGGAATGGATGTTGCCAAGGTCGCCAGCTTGACCGGACTCCCCCGGGCGAAGGTAGAAGCGCTCTCGAAAACCCACAAAAGTTGAACCGGTCGTGACCTCACGGGGGGCAGACCTGGGGCGTTGCGGGGCGCGTAAGCCGAAGGCGTCGCAACGCCGCGAGGCGGCTTAGGCCCGCAGTTGGTAATGCCAACTGCCAGCGTCTCATTCGGTGCCCCGCAGGCGCTAGCGAAGTCTGCGCCGGGTTGCGCAGGAACAAACCGCCACAGCGGTTTTTCCGGAGCGCAGGGCGGGGCTCCGCCCTTCTTGGTGAAGTCACAGCGTGCAGTTTCGACGCCCGTCGAAACTGCGGGCGTAAGCCGCGAAGCGGCGTCGCCGAGATTGTGCATGGGTGAGCCTTCGCCTCCCTGACGCGACTTTGATCTTGGTTGGCATAGTTGAATCTGG
>JFJP01037632.1_pt1 | contig 25041 bp, 18 predicted proteins | sample 431651 | NCBI WGS metagenome assembly JFJP01 (sample SAMN02602958, study PRJNA72255) | Microbial mat metagenome, whole genome shotgun sequencing project. | biome: fresh water; feature: sink hole; material: water; isolation source: purple microbial (photo- and chemosynthetic) mats found in...
ATGATTTTTATACTACCACAATACTAATACAAAGTATTGCAGTAATTATAGGTGTTTTTTTGATAAGCGCAATTGTTTGGTTAATTAGAACAGTGCTTAAGTTGCAAAACGAAAGAGTCAAAATATCAGATGATTTATCGCAAACTAAAATCAAATTAGTCAATTGCGAAAAAAATAACCGATCAATATCCGATGGCTTACCCGATATTATGTTTGTGCTCAATAAAGAAGGAAAGATAATAGAAGCCAATACCACAGCATTGCAAAAGTTAGGATATGCCGAAGAAGAATTGCTTACATTAAATCTCATTGAATTATTGGATAAGCAACGAATACAGTCATTTAGTGAGTTGCTTCATAATATCAATTCAAATAAGAACCAAGTATATGAAACGCTGATTAAGCCAAAGGATGAACCCGGATTTATTGTTGAAATAATGATTAACACAATACAATACAAGGGTTCAGAAGCCATGCTTTCAGTATCTCGAGATATAACTCGGCGGATTAAATCGAAGGAAATCATCCAGAAGCGCGAAAAATATCTTAATGCCTTGGTAAATATTCAATGGTATTTGATGATTTTTGACGAAGGAAATTACTTCCTGCGCATCGTTAAGTTGTTGGGCGAAGTAACTGAAGTGGACCGCGTATGTGCATTCGAAAATAAAACCGATTCGGAAGGCAATCTGATGATGAGTTTAGTTGCCGAATGGACAAATGGTTATATTACACCACTTTCGGACTATGGCATACAAAATTTGTTGTACAAAAACGGGTGGGAACGTTGGGTAGAAGCACTATCGAAAGAAAAGCTAATTCGTGGTACAATCGATCTGTTCCCCAAGCAAGAGCAAAATGTGCTTCACAAGCAAGGGGTACATGCCATACTTGTAATTCCAATTTTGGTTAACGAACGCTTCCACGGCTACCTCCGCTTCGATAGCTGTCAGGCTGATAAAGACTGGGATACCGTTGAAACAAATTTACTACGATCCGCGGCGTCTTCCATTTCTATTTTTGAAGAACACCGATTAGTAAACGATTCGTTGCAAAAAGCTCACCAGCAACTTCGTGCTATTTTTAATACTTTACCGGGTTACATTCTGGTTGTTGACGACGATTTCAATACAATAGACTTAAGCGACAGCCTCTTAGAAATTTACAACCAAACCCGTGAATCTGTAATTGGTCGTAAGAGTTTTGAGCTATTCGAGCCGGCTGTTTTCACAACCCGATTTGAAACAATGCGAAAAGCATTACAAGAGAAGAAATTAATTACACGTATCACCTCCCAACAAGAAGAACGGCAATTAGGCGGTGTTTATAAAATATACACCAATCCGATAGTTGATAAAAACGGGGAGGCTTGGGGTATAGTCGAAGTACTGATGGATGTAAATGATTTGAAAAAAGCGGAAGAACGCATTGAAGAACAGCGCGCTGAGTTGGAAAAAATAATAGATACAATTCCATTGTCAATCTTGATAATTGATAACGAGCATCGTTTACGTATTGTAAATCAATTTTATTCTGATCTGCTCAACGCACCTAAATCTTCATTAATTGGCAGGAAGAATTATGATTTGCTCCGCAAAATTTCAAGCGATAAAATATGGGAATATGATGTAGAAGTGATGCAATCGCGCGAACCCAAATTTAATATTACTGAATCAATCACAACGCCGATGGGTGTTCGGTGGTTTAATACCAATAAAGTTCCGTATATTAGTAAAAATGGCGACATTATGGGTGTGTTATCGGTTTCTGTTGATATTACCGAGCGTAAATTAATGAACGAAATACTCGCCGAAGCCAAACAACACGCCGAAGATGCCAACCATGCAAAGAGTGAATTTTTGGCTAACATGAGCCACGAAATTAGAACACCAATGAATGCGATTCTTGGCTTCTCTGAAATACTTCGCGAGAAATTAGACCAATATCCTCAATACCAAGATTATCTGGATGGAATATCAAAAGGTGGAAAAAATCTGCTGCGACTAATCAATGACATACTCGACTTGTCGAAAATTGAAGCCGGAAAAATGGAGTTTCAAGTAGAACCAATTGACCCTTATATGCTTATTGAAGAAATTCGTCAGATTTTCACGCTCGAAGCACAACAAAAAGGACTTAAACTATTGGTTGAAATAGACAAACATCTGCCACATGGTCTCATGCTCGACGAAACACGAATCCGACAAGTGCTTTTCAACCTAATTGGAAATGCAATTAAATTTACGCATAAAGGTAGTGTAACCGTCAGAGTACACTGCGAACAGGGAAAAGCAGAAGATACAATAAATATGACTGCTGAAATTCAGGATACCGGTATAGGTATTCAAAAGGAGCAACATGATCTTGTTTTTGAACCATTCAGGCAAAAAATAGGACAGCGTGCCCGAAAATACGGCGGTACCGGACTTGGACTCTCCATCACAAAGCGGCTTGTCGAAATGATGAATGGTGTGATTTTGCTCGATAGCGATGTTGACAAGGGTTCAACATTCACCGTTAAGTTTCCAGATATTAAAATGACCGGCTCCGAAATAGTTAGCCAAACCATTGATGTTGACATTACCAGCGACGAGTGGCGTCGGGTGGTCTTTAGCGGACAGACGGTTTTACTTGCCGAAGATGTGCAGTCGAACCGTAAAGTTATACACGATTACCTCGAAAATAGCGATATTAAACTGATAGAAGCTGTAAATGGTCGCGAAGCTGTTGAGAAAGTCCGAATCTATAAACCCAGCTTAATTTTAATGGATTTGCAAATGCCAGAAATGGATGGTTTTGAAGCATGTAACATTTTACGAAGTAGTCGGGAGTATAGCAATATCCCAATTATTGCAGTTACAGCTTCAGCAATGAAAAGCGAAATATCTAAAATCCAAAAGTTTACAGATGGTTTTATATTTAAACCGGTGGAAAAAGAGATACTTATTCGAACCATGATGAATTTTTTGTCTTATACCGTTATTCCTAAACCAGTTATAAAGGAGGATATTCGCGAAAGGATACAGTCATCCATAGCCCAATTATCGCAAATACTTTCAAATCGCTATCCCCAAAATAATATTGAACAATTGAGCGGTATTTTTAATAAGGATTTTATACCTTTGTATAATGAGATACAGAATGAGTCGTCAATGAATACGATACTTAATTTTTCGCACGATATAATTGAAGTTGGTGAACGTTATGAACTTGAACCATTAGTTATTTACGGTAACATTTTACAGGAACAAGCCAATTTATTTAATATTAATAAAACCGGTATTGTCCTCGATTTTTTTCCAGCTATCAATTCGATGATTACGTCGAGCAACACATAGAATACGACTATCAAAATTCAAAAAATATATGAATAATTTAGAACGAAAATATAAAATACTCATAGTAGATGATGTACCTGAAAACATCCAAGTATTAGGAAACGTGCTGATTAGAGAAGGTAAAGAGGTAAGTTACGCTACAACAGGTGAGCAAGCATTGCGCATTGTGGCGCACAAACAACCCGACTTAATATTGCTCGATATTATGATGCCCGATATAGATGGCTATGAAATATGTGGACAATTAAAGCAAAATCCATTAACAAAGGAAATTCCGATAATATTTTTGACCGCTCGTAATCAAACCGAGCATGTGATTAAGGGATTTCAAATGGGCGCTAACGATTATATTACCAAGCCATTCAACTGCGATGAACTCTCTGCTCGTGTCAATACACATCTCGATCTGAAAGTGAAATCGGAGCGGCTCAAGTTAATGAATATAGAGTTGGAACATATTGTTGCCGAGCGAACTAAGGAATTGAATATTGCCAAACAGCAACTTGAAAAATTAGATAAAGCGAAAAGCGATTTTTTGAATTTGATTAGCCATGAGCTTCGTACACCCTTAAATGGCATTGTAGGTTTTTCGCAAATCCTCAAAGATTCGGCAATGTCGTCGCAGCAGGTCGAATTTATCAAAGAAATTAATAAAGCTGCTTTCAGGTTGGTAACATTATCCGATCTTGCGCTACTAATCACCTCATTGCGTGCCGAACGGTATAAAATTAGAACTCAACCAATACTAATCAGAAGTATAATTGACGAATTAAAGCAAAAAATATCCGAAAAATCACGAATGTTAAATATTCAGATAATTTCTAAACTTCACCAGGAAAATCTTTATATTTCCATTGACAAAGGGTTAATGAATAGTTGTCTTGAAATTGTATTGGATAATGCTATTGCACATTCGCCTGCCAATGATGCCGTTATAATTAGTGTATTTCCCGAAGAAGGCGGAGTAGCAATTGAAATAACAGACAATGGTCCTGGTTTTACCCCAAAGGCACTCAAAGAATTGTTTAACTTTTTTGTTACAGAAGATATTGATTACCATTCACAAGGATTTGGCTTAGGTCTGGCAACCGCCAAATTGATTATGGATACCCTATCCGGAAGTATAGCGGTAAACAATAAAGAATCTGGCGGTGCTATCGTGAAGCTCTATTTCAGAGATTTAACTTTTGATATTTGATTTGTAAAATGGCGGACGTGTTATTATTGCTTTGAGCATTTTATTTCGGATATTAATGAAAATCTCCTTGCCGGTTTTGGCATTTTCCGGGTTGATGTAACCCATTCCTATTCCTTGCTTTAGCATGGGCGACATAGTACCCGATGTTACCTCGCCTATTTTATTGCCTTGTTGGTCAACAATTTCGTAACCATGGCGTGGTATTCCGCGATCTATCATTACAAAACCTTGTAATTTGCGACTTATCCCTTCTTTCAACTGTTGCGCATATAGCCCCATATCGATAAACTGTTTTTCGGGTGCAAACTTAGTTATCCAACCCAAACCTGCTTCAATTGGCGAGGTAGTGTCGTCAATATCATTGCCATACAAGCAATATCCCATTTCGAGGCGGAGGGTATCGCGTGCGCCAAGTCCAATAGGCATAATACCAGCACTTTCGCCGGCAGCAAAAATAGCATCCCAAACGGTGAGAGCATCCTCGTTTTTCATATACAGCTCAAAACCACCTGCTCCGGTGTAGCCGGTAGCCGAAATAATTACATCGCTTATACCACAAATTGTACCAACTGTAAAATGATAATATTTGATGGCAGTCAAATCAATATCCGTCAATTTTTGCAAAACTTCAATAGCCTTAGGCCCTTGAATTGCAAGTTGCGAAACAGAATCGGAAGCATTTTCGAGGATTGCACCAAAAGTATTACAAGTGTTACACCATTGCCAATCCTTTTCGATGTTTGAAGCATTGACAACCAACAAATATTTCTCGCTGTCGAAGCAATAAACCAGTAAATCGTCAACAATGCCACCTTTACCATTCGGGAAGCAGCTATATTGCGCTTGTCCGGTGGCGAGCGATGCAACATCATTGGTTGTGATATGCTGGATGAATGGGAGCGCATTGGCACCGCTTACCCAAAATTCGCCCATGTGCGAAACGTCAAACACACCAACTCCCTGTCTTACTGCGGTATGTTCGTCGTTTATTCCTATATATTCGACCGGCATCAAATATCCGGCAAATTCAATCATCCGAGCATGAAATGCCTCATGACGATTTTTAAATGCTGTAGTTTTCATATTGATTTTTTTTCCAAATATAGCATTTTTTAATAAAAGATGATTATATTTAAACATTAAAATTATGTGTATGCAAATTTTTAACTTGTAATTTTTGACTATCCAGTAATTTAGCGTATATGAATATGGAAATTTTAAGGATAAATTAACTATTCCGTTTTTATCTCTCACTTTTTTTTCGATCTTTGCATAACGAAATATCACAGAAATACCCATATTGATTAACATTGAAATGCAAAAAATGAAACGAATTATATTTTTATTAGTCATAGCATTAACATGCTTTACTGTTAAAGCCCAGCAAATAATAAAAGTGGGCGAAAACGATATTTTCGCTGCCTCAGGTAGTGGCGCATCTTCGGGAGAAATTACCATAGAGCAAGATGAGCGAATTGCCAGATTACTAAATAAATATGTGGAATATAACAGTGCCAAAAAAGGGATACAAGGTTGGCGGGTACAAATTTTTCTGGGCGATTCGCGTGAAAAAGCAGAAGAAATTCTCGGAAAATTTAAACGCGACAACCCTTATTGGGGTGCTAACATCAGCTACGAAATGCCATTTTTTAAGGTGAAAGTTGGAAATTTCAGAACAAAACTCGACGCTTTAAAATGTAAAAAAAGTTTAGCTTTAGATTATCCAAACTCTTGGGTTGTTGAAGATATCGTTGAATTTTCAACATACACGCCCACCAGCGAGAATCCCGAATAGTTATTAGCTTTGTGCTTCGATCAGTTTGTTGAAAAAAGATTTGAATTGCAGATGGGGAACCGATACGCAGATACGCGAAAACTGTGTTGCCTCTGCATCGTTGTCAGTAAAAAACTGAAGTCCCACGCTTCCAATATTGAATCTTAGCAACTCGGCTTCTGTTTTATTTACTATCGCAAAAATCCCTACCGGCTCTGAGTTTTGGTAAAATTTTTCGGCAAGTAGATTATTTGTAATTAAGTAGTCAATATTTTGCCGTATTCCATCTAATGTGGTATGCCGGAAAGCTGTAACTGCAGCCTTGCCTTCGGCAGTGGTCAGCAGATTGCGCACCAGTAGCTGAGAGAAGGTATTTGTACCATTTGTGGCATAAAGTAGTCTGATATTCAGCTCAGTTTGCAAATCCTTGTTAGTGCAGTGGATAAAGCCTATCCGCTGTCCGCTCAATCCAATTGATTTACTAAAGCTTTCAATAATTATGACAGATTCACATTTTACAAGTTCGCTGTAAAAAGTATCCTTGTGATCGTAGAAAACACGACGGTACGGACTATCAATAATTGTAACAATACCATTGTCGTTGAGCAGCTTAATAAGTTGCATCAACTTGGTATCATCGTACTTATCGCCTACCGGATTATTAGGATCGCAAATAACAACAGCACTATTGCGCAATAATTTTATGTTCTCTTTCAGCCATTGAAACGATGGATAAACCTGATATTTTTTACCGCGAATAGTCATTATATTCACATACGGTCCCCAATAATAGCGTGCAATATAAAAATTTTCGACAAGCAAAGTATCAAAAACCAGATCGATAGCTCCAGAACCGCCGGTGGTAACAAATAAATTGTCTATATCGCTATGGCTGTGAAAGTAATAATGGTTGATAGCTTCGCGAAAACTTACGATACCCTTGTTTGGGGCATAAGCCTGCATCTCAACCGAATTGAATGGAAGCTGCTTTACCACTTCAGATAAATCAATCAAGCACACCGCATTGATACCTCTATTGAGCATAAGGATATCTTCACCGGTTTGGGCACTGATTTTTTTCAATTTTTCGCCTATACCTACTATGGAGGAGTATTGGGCGCCACTTTGGTTGATTTGCATGGTGATAAACAATTGAAAATTGAAAATACTTAGTATAACTTTGATATTTAAGTTTTTTGCATTTTTGTCTTTGACCATCCTCCTAATTGTTGAATACCAATTCCAAGAATGATCAACATCAAACCCATTATGGTTGTTGGATAAATGGATTCGCCAATTATGAAATGAATCAAAATTAGCGACACAAATGGGGAAATATAAACCAAATTGCTAATTCTAACATTCGAGGTAGCTAATTGCAATGCTTTAAGCCACAGCGTAAAAGTAATGCTTAGTTCAAAAAAACCGACATAAGTTGCCGCTAAAACACCTCTGTAATCAATGTTTGCCGGAAAAGGATCGGATATAAACAAAGCAATAATAAAAGTGTATAAACTTCCGAAAACAAAATTGAGGAAAAGTTTTACTACTTCGTCGCGCTTATCTTTCACATTAAATATCCAAAACAAAGCCCATACGATTGAACTACCGGTTGCCAATAAAACGCCAAGAGGATTTTCAATTCTGAACTCCGATAAATTGCCTTGCGACGAAATAAAAAAAACACCACTAAAACTCACTAAGATAGCGATTAGACTCCTGCCTTGTAGTTTTTGTCCTAAAAGTGGTATGGATAGTAAAACGAGCATCAGGGGCCAGGTATAATTAAGTGGCTGTGCAATCTGAGCCGGTAACAGTGTGTATGCCTTTAGCAGTACCATGTAGTATAAGAACGGATTGAGCAAGCCAACTCCGGCTGAACGTAAATAGTAATTCCTGCTAAACGAAAATATTGTACCTACTTTTCGTTGAAAAACAAGAATTAAAAAGAGAACAATAGTTGAGATTGTACCTGCATACAAAAGAAGCTGTACATAATCAATGTATCGTAGAGCTATTTTAAAGGCACTTGCAGCAGTTGACCACAGCAAAATAGCGGTAATTCCGTAAATGTAGGATTTAGTTACTGGTTTCACTCACTGGATGTATTCCGGTAATTATCGTTTACGCTTAGTGCTATTCGCGCCACTGCCACCATTCAGCGGGTTGCCATACGCCGGACACGAATTGTTTTGTCGTGATATTTTGAAAAGCAAATATACACCGGTAAAAGAATATACATCGTTGCTATTGTCGTATGTGCGTTGTTTTTCGCGCATCGAATGTGAAGGTTTTGGACTTTTTAAAGACGAAAGTTGGTCGAGGTAATCAGTGGTTGTTTTGTGCATAGTCCATTCTACGCCGCCGCTCAACCAATCCGTCAAATTGTATTTAACACCTACCCCCATCGGAATTGCTAATTTCATGCCCCCACCTTCGGCATTAGGTGCAATTAGAAATGTGAGTCCGGTAGTTACATAAGGCGCAATATTTTTTTTGTTGTCGCTCGGAAAAAGGTATGGCAAAAAGCTAAAATCGAGTTGCAAACTGATATCTGAAATAACTGTTTTAAAGCTATAATCTCTAAACGTTTGATAGCCATCATCAAAATCTTCATCAGCACCTTTTAGGGTCGTTATTGTAGTGCCAAAACGCAGGGCATAATGAGCGTTAAAATTATACCGAAACAAACCGCCATACGCTAATTGCGGGGTATAAAATAATTTGTTTCTGTTTACATCACCCATGTAAAACGATGCACCTCCATATACGCCAATATCGGCTGCTAATTGTGCTTGAACTGTTGCGATTAAGGTAATTACGGCGACCACCGTTAATAAAATCTTTCGTTGCATAAACCACGCTTTTACTTACTGTTGAAATAACTTTATCATTCTACAAAACACATTTACATCAAAAAAAGTATGTGCATTGGGGTGTAATTTTATGCTTATAGGCTATTTTTTTTGAAAGATTAAAATACTTGTAGTCGGTTAATTCGTGTCTTGAGTTTTTATCCTCTAAACTTGGGTAATCCGCGACGTGTACTTCTAAGTTTATAGTACACACTTACCATTAAAGTAATATATGAATCATTATAATCATTACCCGAACGGTACACGGTGCCTCCTTTGTTCGGATAGTATTTCTGTCCTTCCCAAGGGATGTGCCGGTCGGCAAAAATTGAAGCCATTCTGCCTTTCTCGGGTCCAAGTTTTTCAGTCATTACCTCACGTATCATGTCGTTATCATAATACGTTCCTCCTACGTCATCTATATAATCGCTTGAACAGTAACGGTTGCTTAATTCCAATCCAATACCAAGTCGTTTATCTAAATTGTATTGAAAGCCAATGCCGATTGGAAAGCTGGCTGCAAAATTTTTATATGGTTTTACACCCGAATTGGGTACATATTGTCCTTCAGTTCCAAATTGTTTTAAATCCCACCAGACATTAAAAAGCTCAGATCGTGGGTTAAAATACAAACCTCCAACCCCGAAAAAAAGATAAATGCTCAGGTTATTTAGTATGGATGATTCTTGCGAAACATAAGTTTTTCCTTTGTCTTTCAGTATATAAAATTCAACTTGAACACTTGTTTCATAAATATTGGATCGGAAGTGCATATTTCTGTAATTGCGCCCTATTTCTTGCGATTCGGCATCATTAGCTTTGATACGAGCATACGACATTCCCAGTTTGACTGCCAGCACTTCGTATAAATAATATCGGGTAGCAACTTGAATAACTGGTCTTGTTAGCGCAAAGTCAATGTCTTTTAACGACATAAAATGCTTGGCTGCACCAGGTCCGCCGCCCAAATCGCCCAAAAAATTATTTGTGCCCAATCCTCCCGAAACATCATATCGCAGTTTTTTCCACATCTGCGACTGTACAAATAACGGTAGGCATAATAATATAATTAATACGTGAAGTGTTTTCATATCCATACTAAAATTTGTTATCCTCGCAAAAGCAAATACTATGCCTGCAAATAAAAAAAACGATGAAGCATGTTCTAATTTCTTTTATCGATTCCCCACATCAATTTGTTGCGTAATGTGGTGAAAAAATTTTGTCCATTAAGCTTCAATAAGCGAATAGAGAAACTACAACGTTTGATAGTAAGGTCAATAGATGAATCAAAAAAAGCGTTGCGCGAATCGAGTGAGGCTAAAAAAGTAGGATTACGTCCTTCGACCCGTAAAGTAATAATGTGGTTATCGGGAACCACAATTGGACGAACCGTTAGGTTGTGTGGCGCAATTGGCGATATTACAAAATTACTCGAATCGGGCATCACAATTGGGCCACCTACACTTAAAGAGTATGCGGTCGATCCGGTTGGTGTAGCCACAATTAAGCCATCGCCCCAATAAGTATTTAGAAAATCGCCATTCAAATATACATGAACGGTAATCATCGAAGAGGTGTCTTTTTTTATTACTGTTACCTCATTGAGCGCGTAATTATGGTCAGCAAAAATATTATTTGGCGTTTCTATTTGAATCAACGCTCTGTTCTCATACGAATATTGGTTTGCCGCAATAGATTGCAGCGCTTTTGAGATTTCGTCTTTTGAGATATTGGCTAAAAACCCCATGCGTCCGCTATTGATGCCCACCATCGGAACATCACTGTCTTTCACCATAGTAACCATTTCGAGAAATGTGCCATCGCCACCAACTGTGATTATCAAATCAAGTGGCGTATTGAGTTTGTTGGTGAAAAAGTCTGTTACTTTTGGATAGAAATGCATCCGTTCTACTATAAAATCGTAGTATGGTTTGTATATTGAAATCTCAATATTGCTAAAATGTTTATAAAGCTCTTCAAATAACAAATGTATTGAATCATAGAAATTCAACCCAAATTCTTTGCCGTAAATAGCTATTCTCATGGTAGTAGTATTTTGCTACAAAGCTACAATGTTTTTTATGTATTCCAATGCAAAAGCAAAGCATTTTTTGGAAGTGTTAGTTACTGTTTTACTATGATGTGTATATGTTTGCAAATGAGCAATCGAATCTTGTGAAACTGAGTTTTTACCTTTGTATTCCAATGTCAGAATTCCAAATTTTGTATGTTTGATTCATAGATGAGTTCAGTTAAAAACCATTCGAGCGGTCGTAACTCTCGATGATTTGATTAATTAAGTAGTTGAGATAAAATAATTGTCAGTTTTACCACTTATGGTTACAATGTGTCGTTTATACTCATATTGGTACATATCATAAACTTAAGAAACTATTAAACGAGAATTCGGCATTTTTTCATGAAGGATGAAGAGTTGTTGACACTTTTTCTAAAAATGACTCTGTGCAACGCCATGTATTCTCTATGTAATTAAACTATTTACACAGAGTTTCACAGAGAAAGCACAGATTGATACAGAGGAAAAAGTGTAAACCGAAAAATGAAAGATGCTTAAATTTTGTAATTTTGATTCATGGATATCAAAATGTAAGTACATATTTCTGCAATTGTGCAATACTTCTTGCGGCTCAATATTGTAATTTTACCCGGCATTTCACTATTTTTGCGCCGGTTTATTTTGTGAGTAAACTTGTTGTTGTTTAACGTTCAAAAAAATTAATGTATCATGAAAAATTTTTTATTTTTAATAACTCTTGGATTACTCGTTTGGAGTAGCTGTTCACCTAAACCAGATGAAAGTACTGATTTACAAGCTGATTCGCTTGCAGCCGAACAGTTAGCAAATGCCATGCTTGTTACACTTGATCCCTCCGAATCGGTGCGCGATATGGCAGAACGAATTAAGCCCGATAGTAGCGCATATATGATTAACTCGCTGGCTAAAGGCGTTATTGGCGATTCGCTGAAGTGTATTGCCATAGCCTACACAGGTTATATGATGCCAGAAACCAATCTCGAAATGCACGATATATGGGCGTTGATTGAGGAACGCGACAAACCATATAGATTTAAAAAATATATGCTCCCAAAAACCGGCGAACAAGGCTACAACGATTGGATGGGAAAGCCTGTATTTGATGCAATTAGCATATTTTTTGCAGATACAGATACCGATTCGCAAAACGAAATGTTGGTTATTGTACATGTTACGGGAAACAGCGTTAGCGCATCAGATAAAACTGTTCAGTACGACAACTACTTTACCGATGTGTACGATTGGAATGGAACTGGATTTGTGTACCAAAAATCAGTCAGCGACCTCCTCGATGGTGCTACTACTCCTGATGAAGTGAATAAAAAATTAGGAATTAAGTAATTGACAATTAACAATGCTGCTATCGTATAAAAATGTTAAAAAGATTGTAATGAAGAATAAATTGTTATAATTGGTAATAAATTCGTAGGTTTGTGGTGATCAAAAGTAAAGTTATTCACTATGATCAATTTAGCTGAGGCTCAGAAATAATCGACCTTACAAAATTTTGTAAGGCAAACATTATCTGGCGATAGCTTCATTGTTAAGTATTCAAGCATCGAGTTTAGATAGCATAACGTATTCCTAAGTAAAGATTTTAAATATCTGAAAACTATACAACCCATCGAGGGGCAACAACTACTCGATGGGTTTTGAGACCAGTATCATTCTTTATTCAATAATCATTATTCATTATGACAAAAGAGCCTATTTTGTATGTTGACGATGAAAACATCAATGTGCTTGGTTTTCAGGCTTCTTTCTGGAATGATTATACAATATTTGTTGCGCGATCGCCTAAAGAAGGGCTTCAAATAATGCAAAGCAATGAAATAAAAGTTATTATTTCAGACCAGCGCATGCCCGGTATGACAGGTATTGAGCTTCTTAAAATAATTTCGAAAGAATATCCAGATTCCATACGGATGTTGTTGACTGCGTACAATGATGTAGATACTGTGATGCAAGCGATTAACGAAGGTGGTGTGTATAGGTTTTTACTAAAGCCATGGAACTACAACGATTTAAAAATTGCAATTGACAATGCCATCGAATTGTACCAATTAAAAAAACATAACAAGCAATTAATTGAAAATTTGACACAAACTAATGTTGAACTGGAAAAACATAAAAACTCCTTAGAATTGTTAGTTGATGAACGTACCTATGAACTACAACTCCGCAACCAACAACTTAAAGAGTTGATAGCGACCAAAGATAAGTTTTTTTCAATTATTGCGCATGATCTGAAAAATCCATTCAACGTAATCATCAATTTTGCACAACTAAGTATCAATTATCTCAACAACAACGACCTTGCCGGAGCAAGTCAATTTGCAGATAAGATATTTACCTCTGCCAAAATGAGTTACAACCTTCTTGATAATCTTCTACATTGGGCACGCTCGCAAACCGGCATCATAACGCCTGCAATTGTTGAAGTTAATATAAAAGATGTGGTTTTAAGCACTATCCATATTGTTGATGAATACGCTCAAAAAAAACAAATTGCTTTGGAAAATTATTGTGTGGACGATTTTTATTTGTTAACCGATAAGAATATTATTGAAACTGTACTACGAAACTTGTTGACCAATGCCATTAAATATACTACCGCAGGTGGTTGCGTTAAGGTGCGAATAAGCCACCAAGCCAATAAAGCTGAAATATCAATAATTGATACCGGCATTGGAATAAAGCCGGAGCATATCCAAAAGCTTTTCAGAATTGATGGGAATTTTGCAAGGGTTGGTACAGAACAAGAAAGAGGAACAGGTTTGGGATTGATACTTTGCAGGGAGTTGATTGAAAAAATTGGTGGAACAATTGGAGTTGAAAGCGTATTTGGAAAAGGTAGCCGTTTCTTTTTTGAAATTTTGACTGATACTACGCACAAGCCAATAGCACAACCCCTTTCGGAGCGAATGATTACCTAACTTTTTCGTAAAAAATGATTTCCTGCCGTCATTTTTTACCAGATTTTTACCACCATAGTATTATTTGTATAATTATCAAAAAGTTGCTATGTGCAAACACAATGGCTGGTTTAGTATACAGTTAAAGATTTAAAAGCTCTAAAAAAACTTTAGAAATAACCGCAAAAAATTTCTACTTTTGGCGTCGTAAAATAAACAAAGACAATAACAGAAATTTCAAAGTATATGCAAATAGCTGATTTTAAAAATCACGTTGGAGAGACGATAAACGTTAAAGGTTGGGTAGCAAACAAACGAACCAGCAAAGGTTTAGCATTCATTATTTTGCGCGATGGTAGCGGATTTTCGCAATGTGTGGTTAGCCAAGAAACTGTAAACGGAGAGCAATTTGAGGTTGCTAAAAGCTTAACACTCGAAAGCTCAGTAGAGTTTGACGGTACTGTGGTACTCGACGAACGCCAAATTGGCGGATACGAGCTACAAGTTACCAATGTTAAATTGATAGCAATGGCTGAGGATTACCCGATTGCAAAAAAAGAACACGGTCCCGAGTTTTTGGCTGACAACCGCCATTTGTGGTTGCGCTCCAAAAGGCAGTGGGCAATTATGCGCACCCGAAACCGGATTATCTACGCAATCCATAATTTCTATCAGGGCGAAGGTTTTGTGCAGATGGACGCACCGATTTTTACAGGCAATGCTTGCGAAGGTACAACCACGCTGTTCGAAACCAAATTTTATGGCGAGCCTGCATATTTAACGCAATCGGGACAGCTTTATGGCGAGGCGATGGCAATGGCAATGGGCAAAATTTACACTTTTGGTCCCACTTTCCGCGCCGAGCAATCGAAAACACGCAGACATCTATCTGAGTTTTGGATGATTGAACCGGAAATGGCTTTTTTCGACCTTGACATGGATATGGATTTAATTGAGAAATTTTTAAAATATGTAGTCAACGATATTCTGACAAATTGCAAACAAGAGCTTGAGATTCTGGAGCGTGATACAACCATGCTTGAAAAAATGTCGAGCAACAATTTTGAGCGTATCACCTATACAACAGCGATGCAGATTGTTCGTGGTGAGATGGATATAAACGGACGCAACACCATAAAAACACTCGAAAACGATTTGCTTGAGGCAACAGCCAAAATAGAGCAATCGAAATCAGATATTATTGAAAAGGAGAAAGCGTTGGAAGGTTTAACTAAAGGACAACGTAACTTTGTTCAAAGCCAAATAGATAAATTGAAAAACGAGGTTGCTGAAACCGAGATTTACGCCAAGAATATACCGCAATGGATTAAATCGGCAAAAAACTTTGAATATGGCAGCGATTTTGGCGGCTCCGACGAAACCATTTTGACCCGTATGTTTGATGTGCCGGTGATGGTTTACAACTGGCCCCACGAAATCAAGGCGTTCTACATGAAACGCACCGATGATGGCAAATTTGCGAAAGGTGTTGATGTGTTAGCTCCTGAAGGCTACGGCGAAATAGTTGGCGGTGGCGAGCGCGAAACCAATCTGGAATGGCTACTCGAAAAAATTCAGGAACATAACCTGCCAATGAAAGCCTTTGAATGGTACTTGGATTTGCGCAGATATGGTTCGGTACCTCACGCCGGTTTTGGATTGGGATTGGAGCGTACAGTCGCTTGGCTCACAGGAACTAAGCATATTCGCGAAACCATTCCTTTCCCCCGTATGTTTGGTAGAATAGAACCTTAAGAATTTGCGATTGGTCGAAATATTTTGTGTATTTGTAATATTAAGTAGCGGTAATTTTCTTATGTGGATTACCGCTTTTTGTTTCGAAATTCACAATTAATGAGAGTAATACGATATGGTTGCTTACAAATTTTCGACACAAATCAGTTATGACGGTAGAATAATTATTCCAGAATATTTAAAAAACTATTATTCTAATCCAGTTGAAATCATAATGCTTTTCCCGGAGAAAAAAGAGGGAACGAATAATGCTTTTGCTAATTTTTACAATTTAAATTGAAGCATACAGTAAAATTGAAGAACCTGAACTGGATATTATTACGAAAACAGATGGAATAATAAACGGCAGTTTGGCTTGAGTTGAGACTGATTTCCACCTACCACGACTCTATTCATTCATCTCAAAATTAGTTAGCTTATCTGTAACCGTATAATCATAAGGTGCATATTCATAAATGGGCATAGTTTGCTCTGTTTCACAAATTGAATACCCGAATATTGTTTCATATTCTTCAGAATCTTCACCCATATCATCTAATTGTTGTAAATACCGATTGATTGATTTGGATTCGATAATCACAACCTTGCCCATTTGGAGAATAATCGGACTATGCTTACGCGAATTATCGTGCTCGAATTCGAGAATACGCCTACCATCGTAGGTTATGCCTATTGTGCGAAAAGTCATACTCTTACCGACACCGGGCATGTTCAGCAAATTGCGATCTGACGATAGAAAAGGTAGATTTGTTTTGTTTTTTAGATATGCTAAATTTTCAACCATACTACCCGGATCATTGTACAATTGTGTCAATGTGGCATATTCGGTTTCGGGAATAGCACCAAATATTTTTTCCTCAGTCATTTCTTGCACCGAGCGCGCATTGGGCGCAAAACTGCAAACATTTTCGGAATAGCCTTTAACCGTAAAAGTGTAATAGGGCAAAACGCCTGCATCGTTGAGCACTTTACGCAGTTTGGCGGAATGCCCACGCCGCGAAGCTGCCGATGTGAAAACCAGTTGGTTAGTTACCACCCAACCAGCCGATATTAGCCGTTCAATTCCTTTGCGTGCTTCGGTGGTCATCTCCATTGGCGATTGAAAATGCGTTTGGATAACGAACTGCTTGATTCCGATTTTTAATGCACGAATCCTAAAATCAGTGAGAATTTTGATCAGTGCAGGTGTTATGCGTTGTGGCAGATACACAGGTAGTCGCGTACCTAAACGCACACGAACCATCTCTGCATGTTTTTCGCCATCTTTGCGAAATTTATTAGCTTTCTTTTTGTTGGCAGTCATCACCAGAATAGCATTTAGCAATTGATTGAGCGACTTATCCGAACTCATCAATGCATCGCCGCCGGTAATTAAAATATCACGTATTTGTGCATCGTTTTCAAAATATTGCATCAAACGGTTTAGTTTATCTTTCCACGTTTCGTTGGGTAGTAGTTTCTCGTGGTCAAATTTTAATTTGCCATTCTGAAAATTGTACATTCTTTGGCATGAAGCACATAAACCGCCACAGGTTCTGCCCATTGTATCCGGAATAAGTATGGAAACCTCCGGATAGCGGCGATGAATATTATAGTGCGAAGGCAAAACCCACCCCGCAGCATTGGGTTTATCGGGTTCAACCAAATCTTCTTTTTCCCAAGCCTTTATATGCCCAAACTCGTCAACCAATTCTCTGCAATATATAACATACTGCCTGATTGCCAAATCGGCAGCCACTACTGAATCTGGTGCATTTACGTTTAATAGCGAAAGGTAATATGGATTGATAAAAAATGGTATGCCCACTTCTTTAGCCTTCATCAACACGCGCATAGTGTCGGGCGATAAAGAATAATCGAGCATCTCGTTGAGTAACTCTGGCGAACGGATGGCAAATTTTAGGTGAAAGAGGCTGTGATCCCACCATTTCTGTACTTGATTGAACTTTTTGCGCTGCGACGAGTTTTGTGCAAATTTATATTTGGTAAAGTTGATGTCGCCACTATCAATTTTTTTTATGATTGTGTTGATTATACGTCGTTTGTTTTCCTCACGGATGCGAATAATTTCAGGGACGAGTCCCGATGGATATCGCTCCATCCAGCGTTCCATTTCGTCGGTACTTGGTCTGAAATGCTTACTTTTGCCGGATAATTGCCTGAACAAATGAATCATATCAATAAAAAAGTCGGGCGTAGCTCCTCCTTTTCCGAGGCGCGCTGCAAGCCAAAGCAGCTTTATCGGATGGTTTTCGAGGATAGTGCCAAAATTATTCATGTCGGTAAATTCACGCTGCGCGTTGGCAATGTAGTCCAGTATTCTGATTGCAGCATAATCTATCCATCTAAGCCGGTTGTAAGCACCACGTCCGCTAACTGCATGATTATAATAATCAATAGCAACCTGATTTTTTTTAAGTATCGTTAATGCCCAATCACTGAGTTTATCAACTGCTGAATTTTCTGTATCGGAGTGATGTAGAATTCGTGCAAGTTTTGGGTTTTCAGTCAGTAGGATATGAAGCAGACGATGCGACTTTCCATCAATATTTATTTTTTCTAACTCGTTGATTCGATACATCGCAAATAAATTTCGTAAATGTTCGTCCACTCGCATTTTTTATGCGGTCATTGCAAATTTAATCATTGATTTTAATACATGCAAGAATAATTGGTTAAGTTATTATGATTTTTAGCAGAAAAGGGTTGGTGATTTTTGATTTTTGCTTGAAAATTTTCGATTAGTGCGACTTGCTTCAAAATATTAGCTCATGTTAACTCTGCCAAACCCATCAGGTTTCGACAGAGTTCACAAAACTAAAACTTCACAACCTCCCAAAACGCTTCTTGAAGTTTCATATTTTGAACGAAAAGTAACGAATAATTTTTGCGTCCTTTCACAGGATAATAGTGGCGACAGGTATTCAATATTGCGTTATTGCTTTACAAATTTGAATGTTTCCTTGTAATCTCGTTTACTTATTTCAATAAAATATATACCTTGTTGTAGATGAGCTACTTCAATCGAAGTATCGGATGCTATCCATTGTTTTATGAGCTGGAGTTTTCCATTGACATCGTAAATTTTGATAATAGCAGTAGCGTTCAAATTGTGTACATACAACAAGTTATCTGCAATGTTTGGATATACTGCAATACCTGATTTCGCCTTAGTTGGTTCAATAAATGTTACCGTTTCAGTTATTTTTGAAGGTCCGATACGTAGTGTAATGTCCTTATAGTCTTTAAGTAAATCAACCAATTTCTTTGTATCTGTTGAACCATAGTGATAGGGGTATAAAATTTTAGGCATCACCATAACGGCAGCGTCTTTTGCCATTTCAGGTGTCATGGTGTAAGGTAAATTCATTGGTATAAACGCAATATCTATTTCTCCAAAGGTTTTCATCTCTGGAATATTTTCAGTGTCGCCAGCCACATAAACACGTAGGTTGCCAAACGTAAGGATGTATCCGTTGCCTGTACCTTTTGGGTGGTATTGCGTATTCACCACATTGTAAGCCGGAACCGCTTTCACTGGCAGATTGTCAATTACTATACTATCGCCATTTTTCATAAGCGTAGTTGCTCCGGTATATTTTCCTGTGTTATGACAAGCTTGTGTGTAAACCATCTTAGTACCGGTTTTTAACACCTTGTTTATAGTTGTAATATCCCAATGGTCTGCATGATCGTGGGTTATCAAAATTATATCTGCTTTTGGCAAAACCGTGTAATTACCCCCAGACTGTGATGCCGGATCAACATATACTATCAATCCATTGTAATCGAACATAACTGAACCGTGCCCGATAAATTGCACCACCAAAGTACCGTTAATATCCAATTTGTTTGAACCAATAGAATTTGCTTGGGTAGGCGCAAACAGCAAAACCAGAATAGCAAGTGCGTAAACGTGTTTCATTAGCATAAAATTTAGATTTTTAATGAAAAATAATAAGCAACATTACCAATCGTCAATCAAAAATTTTATTGGTCTTCTCTTTCGTATAAAACAGAAATATCGCTATTCACAAAATAATGTTGCAAAATTGCATCAAAAGTGTATGATTTAGATGCCATTACAGCAGCTCCAATTTGGCACAATCCAACGCCATGCCCCCAACCTGCACCAATCAGTGTAAACGAAGCTGGTAATCCGTTGCTTGCCATTGCCTTTTCTACGCGAAAAGCAGCGCTATATAAATGCGATTTTGATAGCCATTTGCGTATTTCAAGTTCTTTACCAAAAGTGATGCTTTTTTTCGTTCCAATTATTTTCAGCTTTATTAATCTACCTGATTTACCACGTTCTAAAGGTATCAGGTCAATAATGTTTCCGAAATCTATTCCAGATTTTTTATGAATAAGCTCAGTTATTTCGGCTTGGCTATAAGTTACCCGCCACCTGTAAAAATCAGTCGTTTCTTTGTCGTAGTCGAGTAGCGCTTGCGATAAAACTTCGTGATCATCGGTTTCGCAAAAAGCTGGAAAATCGCTATCAATCCATTCATTGAATTGCATTTCATTCGTTAAATCCCATTCCTGTTCATGTTCGCAGGTTGAAAAGTCGCGGATACTACGTAGATATGGAACTTGCTGTGGCTCCCACACATTCTCAAAATTTTCGGTAAATCCGCCACACGCTTTGTAGAACCTCGCATCGCAAATGTTGCCCTTATAAGTTAGCACCATACCGGCTGTGGCATCAATCGCCTGTGCTGCTTTTGGGGTGATAACTTTGGTAATACCTTGATATCGTTGGCAGTGGTCATCAGCACACACGTCATACGCTGTGTGGCTTTCGCTGTCGTACCACCGGATTATTTCGTCATCTGTTTCAAATGAATGAGCTACTGACGCTTTACTATTCAATTTCAAGCGTTTTTCCATTTGTGCCAATACCCAACTTCGCGAGATAATGGCATGTGCCTTTAGTAGTTCGAGCGCACTGGAAGCACTCATTTCGGATGAGATTACGCTATGCAGGTAATCTTCAACTGGGATAATATTGATAGCTTCAATGCTTTTATTGCCTGAAATGAAGCGAAGTGCGCCTCTGAATCGCTGATCTTCTTTTCTTTGCCAGTGAAATTGAATTCCTATCACTACGTCTTTGATTGTGAAAGAACAACGCTCGTAATTTGCTGGTCGAAGATTGAAATCTTCCGACTTGTAACGATGCAATTTGGGGGTTAGGATAACAACGTATAAATCTTCGTAATACGCTTTGTATTTTCCCGCTGGATATTCGTCGTAGTTTTTATCGTAATACATTCCTTCGAGAACAAATTCTATGACGGGTGCATTAACAATTCCGATACTTACTTCAGGCTCTGTCATTACTGAATAGTTTAATGGTATAAATAATATTTTTTTGCTTTATCGCGAAATACTTCTACGTCTTTGTTCCAATACTCGTTTACGTCGCTAAATTGATGGTTTTTAGTGAATAGCTCACGGATTTTACTTGTTCCGGCAACTTTATCGAACATATTCCAACGGGTTGGCGAAAGTGCAAAGAATTCTTTATCTGGATACAGACTATGATGTACTTCTAACAGCCGAAATTGTATTTCAGTGAGTGCAACTTTTGTATAATCAGTTATATAAACTTGAACACCATGAAGTTGCTTTCCTTGTTTTGGCATATAGTAGGGCTTAAAGGATATGGGACGAAAGGTAACTCCGGGCAGTGCCAGTTTGTTAATGGCAAGAGCCAGCGAATCTGAATTTATCCATTCAGCTACAAAGGTTTCGAATGGCACCGTGTAGCCAACGCCTATCAAATTGGGATCGAGTTCGCCAACAATGCCGGTTGCTGCATAGTAGAACGCCGTTTCGGGGTGGGGGATATGTGGCGACGGCATAACCCACGGTAAACCAGTATCTTTGTAAACCATTGCGCGTGTCCAACCTTTCATTGGCACAACGGTAAGTTTACATTTTACATTGCCATTTAAGTAGCCTTCATTATTAAGAAATTGGGCTAACTCACCACAAGTCAGTCCATAAATATAGGGTATTTTGTATTGACTAACAAACGATTCAAATCCATTTTCTACCAAACAACCTTCAATGCGCTGACCTCCTAATGGATTAGGACGATCAAGCACCACAACTTCAATGTTATTTTCGGCTGCGGCTTCCATCACCAAGCCCATAGTGCTGATAAATGTGTAGGAACGTGAGCCAATATCTTGAATGTCATATACAAGAACATCAATTCCTTTAAGCATTTCAGCATTTGGTTTTCGTGTGCTGCCATACAACGAAAACACCGGCTTTCCTGTTTTTGCATCCACATTCGATTCAACTATATCACCTGCTGAATGATCGCCACGCACACCATGTTCAGGTCCGAAAAGTGCAACTAAATTTAGACCTTCCGCTTCATTGAGAATATCAACAGTTGATACCAATTTGCTATCAACACCGGTTGCATTGGTAACCAAGCCAATGCGTTTATTTTGCAAAACATCAAAATTGCGTTCGCGCAACACTTCGATACCGGTCAAGACAACCGCAGTTTGCGATGAGTTGCTGCTTGCATTTTGGCAATTTAAACCTGCCAGTGGCATAAGCATTGCCAAGATAATTAAAATTTGTTTCATCTGTTAATCTTTTAGGTTTTTAACCACAACAAAGTTTAAAACATGAACTAAGTCTATCAAAAACCGAATCGTCAATTGTAACTTGTTCAAATAGATTGTTTAACATGCGGTCATCCATTTTATCAAAATCTTCTTTGCGCGGCAAAATACAAACTCCCCCAAAATCAACCGATGCCGGACTGAACACGAGTTTATCGTTACCCTCGGCAAAATATTGCCACGGGCGATGCTTTCCACGCGGAAAAATGATGACTCGCCACGCATCGTTTTCAAAATAACTGAGTATGTTCAACATCGGCTCATCTGTCGAATCGCTGAGTTGAGTAGCTGCTCGGTAAAACTGAGCAAAAACAGCAGAAAGTAAATCGCTACTGCTGGATTCAAAAGCGAAGAACTTCCGGCTAAAGTTTTTAACTGCAATAATTTTAATGCCATCAATTGTAGCAACACTTTCTCCATGCGATGTGATAAATGGATACTCGAACTCGATGGTCATAAAACCTTTATTACCAGCTTGAAAATGGAGATGATCGGGTGCTGAGGCGCCACAATTTGCACCATTGTAGAAAATTACATAATTATCGAGTAATTTACTAATTTGCAATAAATCGGCGAATGAGTTTTCTATTCGTTGTGGAATATGGTCAATGTGCGGAATTGTAAAATGCTCGCTAAAAATCGGGTAAGGATTACAGAGCAATTGGTATTTTCCAAATAGGTCAATACCTTTTTGTTCGGCAAACAGGTTTTGCTTGCACAAAAAGCACGGGCGATTTTGAATGCTCACAGCATCAACTTTGGCAGCCGAAGATTTTATGCGGGCAGGATTGAATTGCACCAGCAAGTTTGATCCGCCAACAATAAACTCTTTGGTTTGCACCTCATCCAATGCTTTATAATTATCTGAAAGCAAAGCCCATTCCTTTTTTTGATCTTCGAGTAACTGTTTAGCGTCCAGCGAATATTTACTTGATGGATTGTTAATTATAATGTTATTCATTAGACTTTGGTCAAAATTACGTATAAAAGATTTTTAGCTAAATTACAATAAAATTCGACTTTAGACAAAAATCCTTTTAAAAATAATTATGTAACATTGAATATTTGGTGGGCAAGTTGATCCGAATTATCGGCTGTGAATATTGATGTAAAACTGATGGTGCTCTTTCTTTGTAATCAGCATTAAATTGACAATTTAATGAGCAACAACGTAAATGTACTGCGTCCGGTGTTTTTTTGCGTATCAGCTATTTGGGTCAGGTTAAAAACCAGACAATTGGCATACAATTTTTATTACGGTGTTTCATTATTATCTATCATTTTGTTATCCAGTTTATTAATCAGTTTATCAAAATCCGGTTGAAATAATTAATCCTGAATAATCCGATATTTTTCAAATTCGGTTTCTGCATACGATTTTGTTATTTCATGATGTAATCTTCGTCTAAAAATGCTCCATTTTCCATTCTTTTTCGGTCGAGAATGTATCCTTTTATGGCATATTCTTTCAATACTTGCGTAGCCCATTGTCTGAATTGTGTTGCCCGAACAGAATTTACCCTGTACCCAACTGAAATTATTGCATCTAAATTGTAAAATTCTACATCTCGGTTTACTGTTCAGTTTCCTTCTTGTTGAACTATTCGAGATTTTCGAATAGTTGAAACTTCTTGTATTTCACCGCTTTTATAAAGTTCTTTTAAATGATAATTAATAGTATTAACTTCTACATCAAATAATTCGGACATTAACTTTTGACTAAGCCAAATTGTTTCAGCTTCATATCGAACTTCAATTGTTGACATTTTACTTTGATTTGTAAAAATCAAAAATTCAGCGGTGCTATTTCTAATTTGTATTTTTTTGTTATTATCTATCATTTATTCTGTTATTTAAATCTGAACGGAAACAAATTGCAGGCGTGCCAGCCCTAGTGCGTCGGGCTTTTGTGCGTCAGCAAGAAGGGTTGGCATGGGCGCTATGTTTGATGTTCGGTATTTATTATCAATGGTTTATATTCGTCTATTATGTGTTGAAATACTGATAACAATTCGCCAAGTTCACTCAAAAAATATTTTCGTCGATCAATAGTTAAATCATTTTCTAATTTCATAAATAGCCAATCCTCACCCGTTGTTACGCAGCCGTAAATTTTGTTAATCAGGGCATTATTTTTTTCATTATAAACTTTTGCACCAACCATTTGTGCAGCACATTGTGGAATACCAATGTCAATATCATTCTTTTTTGCCTCTAAGACTTGTATAATAGGAAAATTTATATCGTAAGTTCCAGTATCTTTGGTGATTATAAAATCACATTCACCTTTAAGTCCTTGCGTTTCATCAGCAATTAAACTATCACCCGAGTAAAAAGTTATAAAATTATCGTTTCTTTCCCTTAACTCTAATAACAATGGAAATACAATAGTTTCTGACTTGGATTTTTCACTTCTTACAGGCAATAATGATGCTTTTTGCAACATATTTTTTAACCAGTCACTTGGTTCAATTGGCTGAAACTTTGGAAAAAG
>JFJP01001841.1_pt1 | contig 25040 bp, 17 predicted proteins | sample 431651 | NCBI WGS metagenome assembly JFJP01 (sample SAMN02602958, study PRJNA72255) | Microbial mat metagenome, whole genome shotgun sequencing project. | biome: fresh water; feature: sink hole; material: water; isolation source: purple microbial (photo- and chemosynthetic) mats found in...
CCAATTACGAGCAAATCGGTGATCAAAAACACCAGTACGCTCTAATATCATGATTCGTATGGGTGTTTTATGGCGGTTGTTAAACTTGGGCTAAACGGAAAGTTCCGTTGAACGAATGGAAATGGAGAACAGAAGAATGAACACTCAAACACTCATCAACACAGCAAAGGCCATGGTGGCCGATGGAAAAGGCCTTTTGGCCATGGATGAAAGTACCGGCACGTGTAACAAGCGATTTGCCAACTCCGGGATTCCTCAGACCGAGGAAGCCAGGCGAGCGTATCGGGAGCTTCTCGTATCGACATCTGGCCTCAACGAACATATCAGTGGCGCCATCCTTTTTGACGAAACCATGCGTCAGTGCACAACCGACGGTACATCGTTCATTAAAGTGCTCGTTGACGCGAATATCATTCCAGGCATCAAGGTCGATTTCGGAACCACTGGACTACCCGGATGCCCGGGGGAAAAAATCACCGAAGGGCTGGACGGTCTGGGTACTCGGCTCCAGACATACTTCGGTATGGGCGCCCGTTTTGCCAAGTGGCGCGCGGTAATCGCCATCGGAGATGGCATCCCCACCCGCACCTGTATCGAGGCTAATGCCCAGATGCTGGCACGCTATGCCGCCTTGTGCCAGGAAGCCGGACTGGTACCCATTGTCGAACCGGAAGTGTTGATGGACGGCAAACACACCATTGTGCGCTGCCAAGAGGTAACAGAGGAGGTTCTGCATCAGGTCTTTGACCAGCTCTACCGTCAGCACGTAATTTTTGAGGGGATGATCCTGAAGCCCAATATGGTGCTTCCCGGATTGGCGTGCACCACTCAGGAGACGGTCGAAGAAGTCGCCGATGCCACGGTGCATTGCATGTTGCGTGCTGTGCCTGCAGCCGTTCCAGGAATCGCCTTTTTGTCGGGAGGCCAATCCAGCGAACTGGCCTCTGCCCGACTGAACGCGATGCATGTGCGTTTCAACACCCTGCAAACTAGATTGCCGTGGACTCTGTCATTTTCATTCGGACGTGCGCTCCAGAATGAAGCTCTGCAGATCTGGTCAGGTGCGGAGGAGAACCGGAGAGAAGCACAAGCTGCTCTCCTCCATCGCGCCCACTGCAATAGCGCTGCAGCCCTTGGTGAGTACAATGCCATGATGGATGTGACATGAGCTCCGCACAGGTTTACTTCATTCGCCACGGTGAAACCGCGTGGTCACTTACGAGGCAACACACCGGCAGAACAGACATTGCGCTGACCACTCATGGTGAGAGCGAAGCTCGCGAACTTTTGCCGCGGCTGGCGCACATTGAGTTCTCCAAGGTTTTAGTCAGCCCACGCCTGCGTGCCCGCCAAACCTGCGCGCTAGCTGGCTTGGGGCAACAAAGCGAAATTGAACCGGATCTGGCGGAATGGGATTTTGGCGATTACGAAGGTCTTCTCTCTGCAGAGATCCGGAAAACACGTCCGGATTGGGATGCATGGCGGGACGGGAGTCCCGGCGGTGATACACCAACTGACGTATCGAATCGCCTGGACCGCTTGATCGCACGTTTGAACACAATGCACGGCAACATCGCGCTTTTTTCACACGGACAGTTGGGTGCCTCGCTGGCCGCCCGCTGGATTGGTTTACCGGTATCTGACGGACGACATTTCATGTTGCACACTGCTTCGGTAAGTATTCTCTGCAAAGATGCAAGCGTTCCCAATCTGGGGGTCATTGGACAATGGAACAACGCGCCGGTTGTAAAGGAATGATCATGTATCCATGTTTTGCAGTACTGCGGTGTTCGCAATGCCAGGATTTGAGACAAACAAAATCAAACGATCAATGATCAGTGTCATTATCTTGTGCTTGTCGCCTTGCTTCAGGACCGTTGAAAAACAGCAGCCCGATTGCCACCAGGGCGAGAATGCCAACGACCAGTTGATATGGACGCGGTTCATCGTTCGACGGCATTACAGGGATAATTGAGGGCAAAGAGTTGATTGCCGTATGCAACACCAACGCTGGCAAAACGCTTTGTCTTGTTTGATTGAAAAGCGCGGAGAACACAACGGACAAGGCTACGGCAGATACTGAGAATGTGAGGATCGACGTCTGGCTTTGAGACGTTCCGTTAATGTAGAACAACGGCACGTGCCAGATGCCCCACAATGCCCCTAAAACAATACTCGCCGTTTGCCAACCCCAGCGTTTTTGCAGTTCAGGCAACGCATAACCACGCCAGCCAAACTCCTCGCCAAGCGGCCCTCCTACCAGAAATACCAGAACGAAGTTAGCTGCAACCATCAAACCATGACCAATTGCTGGCGAGGGTGGCATGGTGCCACCCAGAAGGACATGAACAGCTGCCGCCATACCCATGACGATGACCGGCAAGGCTAGGGCGAGTCCGAACCAGCACCAACCAACACGCCATTGCAGACACCGTCCCAGCCAGTGCAGCAATCCGATTCGTCCACAGCAAAACCCAACCACAGACACCGCTGCGATACCTGGTCCAAAACCACCAATCAAAAACAACGCCCGAGCTGTAACCGACGCCTCCGTCTTCATTATTGATGACAGCACCCAGCACGCCCACGACCAGGCAAAAGTCAATGCGAAGAATGAAAAATGAGAAGCGGCAGAATCCCTCTTACCCCGAATCAAATCTTTCTCAAACACGCCGACCTCACAAATAAACGGTGACCAAGGGCAAAAATGAAGGCCTGCTCCAGCTGACTATCAATGCGGCCCCTCCTTTGGCGAATGCCTTTGTATCTGGCCAAAGCCCCCAGCAGCGAGGATGTCCATAGCGCTTGTGAAGAATCTATTCCTGAATGCGATCCAGGGAACCCAAATTTGCTTGTCTTGATTCTCATCCCTCGATCTCGAGACGACGGAATACCGCTATCTTCGCGGCATCAAGCAAGAAGGCGAACACGATTGCTGAAACAAACAAACTTGCCAGAATGCTGACAGGGAGCGCTGTCATCAAGATCCCGTTGATCGCCAGAACGACAACGATCATCAAATCGATCGCAGAGGAAGCCAGCAGCCATCGCCCGGGGCGGGAGCTCCAGAAATGCTGCCGCTCCCTGGAAACATAGAAGACGGCCTGGCCGCTGAATACCAGCGTTACCACCGTCAAGGTACGCAAAGCGGCGATATCAAGGCCGAGCATGTATTTCCCGGTAGCCAGGCTGCTAACACAGAACAGTAGATCGAATAGACCCAAGATGATGCCGGCTACGGTCAACTTGCCGATCCGCCAGACACTCGGCCGTGGCGACGGCCGTACATTGTCTGTTGAGGATGACATGGCAAGGAAATCGCCGAGGACCATCATCAGAACCATGAGCATCGGCGTAAGGATCGCCTGGCCGGTCATGAACAGGCCGCTTGCCAGAAACAGCACCTGAGCAACCTTGTGGATGATAGACCTCAGTGTGTATGTAAAAACCCGCTGGTAGGTCGCTCGTCCTTCCTTGACCGAAGCCACGATACCGCTCAAACCAGGCTCCGTGAGCACAATGCCGGCCGCCGATTTTGCGACGTCCGTCGCCGTGGAAACAGCAATCCCCATATGCGCCTGGCGCAAGGCTGGCGCGTCATTGGCACCATCGCCGCACATGCCGACGATATGCCCACACTTCTGCAGCGCTTTGACAAGACGGTACTTGTCCTCCGGTAGAACGCCAGCGAAAATCGAGTATTTGTTGGCCTGAAGATTCTCCGGCAGCGGGCTCGTCGCCCAGACCGCTCCCGTAATTCCGGTTGAACCCGCTACGACTTCTGCCGTTGTCCGGGCATCTCCGGTGACCATAACCGTGCGTATCCCCAAGCCAGTCAACTCCGCGACAAGCGCCGCAGAGTCTTCGCGGGGCGGATCGCTGAGCGCGATGAATCCCTTTAGCTGCAACTTTTCGGACGGGCCGGAAGCCACGGCAAGAACCCTGAAACCCTTCGCTTCAAGCTCATCCACGATGCACGAAGCATCGGGCTGTGAGCTTGACAACCGCTGCACCGCAGAAAACGCGCCCTTGACGACCCGAATCAGCGCGCCATTCCCCAAGCGAGCCGTCGCCTCGGCAAGTTTTGCGGCAGGATCGAACGGGATAAATGCAATGAGTTCAGGCGCATCGGTGATAGGTTTGCGAAGTGCCGCTGCTCGAATGGCTGCATCGACTGAATCCTGCCCCCCGTCGGAACTCGCCAGAGCGGCCAGCCCCAGCACATACCCTTCATCAAGGCCAGGCATCGGACGGACGGACATCACTGCAAGCGCGTTACAGGTTAACGTTCCCGTCTTGTCCGCACACAAAATATCGATGCCAGCAGCTTCGTCAACGGCCGACAGGCTCGTCGGCAGAACGCCCTGCCGTGCCAGGGCACGGGCTCCCACCGTAGCGGCCAGCGTAAACATCGACGGCAAGGCCACTGGTATCGATGCAAGAACCGCCACGAGAACCAGTGGGAGAATATCGACGATCGGCATGTGAAGCATTAGTGCATAAGCCGTCAACAGGAGGGTCACGGCACCGTTGAACAAGGCCAGGTTACGCACCACGTGCAGAATGGTCTTCTGCTGCGAAGTCTCTACCTTTGCGCTGCGGACGAGTTCCGCCGTGCGACCAAACTTGGTGCGTTCGCCAGTCGCAATGACCATCGCTACCGACTCGCCACGCCGAACCAGCGCGCCTGCATAGGTTTCAAAGCCTGCACCGGCTTCGATCGGCAGAGATTCTCCGGTCAGCATCGATTGATCGACCAGGATAGCTCCTTCGATCAAACGCACGTCGGCGGCAACAACAGCCCCCAGCGACAGCTTCACTAGATCGCCTGAAACCAGCGTTGCTGCAGGCACCGTTGTCCAAATCCCGTCGCGACGGACGGACGCAACGAGCGCCAGGCGCGACTTGAGAGCATCCAGCGTCGCTTGTGCCCTGCCCTCCTGGAAAAAGCCAAGGGCTGAATTGAAAATCAGCAACGATGCGACAACACCTGCTTCAACATAGTCGCCGAGAGCAAGTTGGAGAACAATCGCCGCTTCAAGCATCCATGGTACGGGCGCCCAGAGTTTCAGCATTGCGCGCCGCAGCGGGTGCGGCGCAACGTCAACGATGGCATTCGGGCCAAACTGCTCAAGGCGACGCCGTGCTTCGCCGCTGGATAAACCGGTTAGTGGTGTATCCGGACTGCTGAAATTCTCAGTTGTGGTCATTCAGGCCTCGTACCTATACAGATGGTGCAACGGATCAGAACGCCATCACATGGTGCTTGCTAGAAATAGAATCCTTGATCGTGATGGCGGTTTGAATCAATCACCTTCACATAAATCGATCAAAAAATACCCCGTCATTCCGGGTTTGAGGCGAAATGACGGGGCTGCAACAGCTTCTACGCTGTTTCAAGCAGTTTCGAACTGGCTAATACGGTGCGGACTTTCTCAGCTTCTTCTGCACTGCCGTGAACCATGAGGATGAATTTGTCCACCTTCAATGCAGTTTCGTACTTGATGACCTGATCCTTGGGCACGCCGATCTGTGTCAATGCTGCTCCCAGAGCCGACAAACCGCCCACGACCACGGCACCCTCAAAGGCCCCGACCAGCGCTGTTACTACCGGCCCGGCCATCGCCACCAGGCCAATTCCCGGCAGAAAGAACAGGGCCGGTCCGAGCAACAAGCCCCAGATTCCTCCCCAGAAGGCGCCCATGCCACCCCAGGTCTTGATCTTGTCGCCCACGGTGTAAAAGCCCAGCGGGTGCTCTTCGGAGTGATAGCCCTTACCGATCAATGACAGCTTTTTCACGTCGAAACCGGATCGGCTCAACGACTGAATGGCTTCCTCTGCTTCCATGTGTGTGTTGAATACATAAAACGGCAAATTTACTTTTTCCATGATTTTTCCTGACATAATTTTGAATGATTCAAATTGATGTTTTCAGTTGGCAACGACAAGCTCGTCAATGACCAGCTGAACCCCGGGTGCGCTCCAGGCGGAATGCTCCGCCAACGTCCGTTCATCCCAACTGTGGACAGTTCCGGTGAGCGTGACGCGGTCACCGAAAACTTCGACTCGTATGTTTTTGGCGTCTGTCTTGGCACGTCGTTCCAGTGCGGCCTCGATCCCTGACTTGACTGTATCCAGAGAGGTCTTGGGCTTGATGGTGATCAAATCACTGACGCCCTTCACCCCCATGAGCTGACTGACTCCATTTTTCGCCGCCCGTCGTTGATATTCCCACTCCACTTCGCCCGACAGGGTAATCCAGCCGCCTTCAACCTTGATCCTGACGCCGTCCTTGGGTGAGTACGTCATCCATTCCATGACATTTTCCGCTGCACGGGCGATATCGGCATCAGTGCGCTGACTTGATCCCGGCAGGGTAACGTCGATCTCGACGGCGAGCGCCTTGACGCCCGATACATGCTGGGCGACACGCTCGGCATCCCACTTTTCTGCATAGCTTCCTACATGGCCGGCCAAGGTCACGATGCCGTCCTTGACTTCGACACCTATGTCTGCTGCGTTAACCGAGGGCTCCCACTTCAGCTCGTCGAGAACATCCTGCTGAATTTTTGTATCAGTTTTCATATTCGGTATTCCTCTTCGTTAAGGGATTCCGAATGTGCGCGGATTATGCAACCTGATCTGTGCGCTGGCGTACTGAAGGCAGCATCGATGTCAGCGCGTCAAACACACCTGAATGAATGTTCTTCCCTATGTGGGGTAGCGCACAGACTCCAGTTCCTGCGATCACTACGGTGCGGCTTAGGCGTGATCGGATCGTATCCAAACCACGCTATGCCAATTCCGCACTCGATCATCGCCCTGCTCCCCTAGTTTGGAAAGCCACAGATGAAAATCGCCGTATTCAGCGCAAGGGCTTACGACCGTCAATTCATGAACGCAGCAAACGCAATGGCGGGTCATCAACTCTGCTTTTTCGACGCTTCGTTGGAGCGGGACACCTGTGCACTGGCTGCCGGGCATGAGGTGGTCTGCATTTTTGTCAATGACACGGCCGATGCTTTCGTTCTCGAAGCCTTGGCATCCGGCGGGACGCGGCTCGTTGCCTTGCGTTGTACGGGGTTCAATAACGTTGATCTGAAGGCGGCTGCGCGACTCGGATTAAAGGTCGTTCGAGTCGTATCCTATTCACCCTACTCCGTTGCCGAGCATGCCGTTGCTTTGCTCCTGACAATCAACCGGAAGATTCACCGGGCCTACAATCGAACCCGCGACTCCAACTTTGAACTCGACGGCTTGATGGGCTTCGATCTGTACGGGAAAACCGTTGCCGTCATCGGTACCGGCCGGATAGGGCGTGTTTTTGCCAAAATCATGCGAGGGTTCGGCTGCGAGGTCCTCGGACACGACAAATATCCTTCCACCGAATTTGAAGCTCTGGGCGCCCGCTATGCCGATCTGGCTGAAATTGGCGCAAAAGCCGACATCCTCTCCCTGCATTGCCCGCTGACACCGGAAACACACCACATTGTGAATGCGGAGATGCTAACCCGGCTGAAGCGTGGCGCATTACTCATTAACACCAGCCGAGGTGGACTGGTTCAAACCGAAGCGGTTGTCGAAGCTCTCAAGAGCGGGCAACTTGGCGGCTTGGCCCTCGACGTCTACGAGCAGGAAGCAGACTTGTTCTATCGCGACTGGTCGAGCACCGTCGTTTCAGACGATGTTTTCGAGCGATTACTGTCCTTTCCGAATGTAATTGTTACGGGACACCAGGCCTTCTTCACGCGGGAAGCCATCAGTACCATTTGCCAGACAACCATTGATAGCGTTAGCGAGTTTGCATCGGGTCGAGCACTAACCAATGAACTTTGTCTCGCCTCACCAGATCATGAACCGTGATCTCAGCGGCTTTTGAAATCAATGTGCGACAGCGCACAGAACAAGCAGCCGCGGTTCAGCAAGATGAACTGACTGATTGTGACCGATTGAGCAATCAGTGCAGGAAACACCCGAAATACTCAGATAGCGTGCTGTCGTGGCAGTCCGCCTGTTGAACGTTACTGGGAACGATTTCCAGGCAAGGAGATTCAGGATGCAACTCGGAATGATCGGATTGGGGCGCATGGGCGCCAGTCTGGTTCGACGTTTGTCGAATGACGACCATGATTGTGTCGTCTTTGACGTTAACCCCGCTGCAGTGAGCGGGATCACCAACGGCGGGATTCAGGGCTCTGTATCAATTGCTGACTTGATATCAAAGCTCGCCCGTCCACGCATTGTCTGGCTGATGGTTCCGGCAGGTGTAACCGGAGGTGCCGTCGAAGACGTAGCGTCGCACATGGAGTCAGGAGACATCATCATTGATGGCGGTAACAGCTACTACCGTGACGATGTGCTGAGAGCGGCATCACTGAAGCACGCAGGCATTCATTACGTCGATTGCGGAACCAGCGGCGGCGTCTTTGGCCTGGAACGGGGTTACTGCCTGATGATTGGTGGTGAGGATGAAGTATTCAAGCACCTCGAACCGATCTTCAAGAGCATTTCTCCCGGAATCGACGCGGTGCCGCGTACTCCGGGCAAGGATGGCGCTCCCGATATGGCAGAACACGGCTATCTGCATTGTGGCCCCTCTGGCGCTGGCCACTTTGTGAAGATGGTGCACAACGGCATCGAATACGGCCTCATGGCGGCTTACGCCGAAGGGCTGAACATCCTGCGTAACGCCAACATTGGCAAGACAACGCACGAGACGAATGCCGAAACATCACCGCTACGCAGCCCCGAGTATTACCAATACGAGCTGGATCTGCCGCAAATAACCGAAGTCTGGCGTCGAGGCAGCGTGATCAGTTCCTGGCTACTCGACCTGACGGCTGCCTCCCTGATGAACGATCCAGACTTGAAAAACTACACCGGCCAGGTGTCGGACTCCGGCGAAGGGCGATGGACAATTGAAGCAGCCATTGACGAAGCCGTCGCAGTCCCCGTACTAAGCGCCGCGCTCTTTGAACGTTTCAGTTCGCGCGGCGGAGCGGATTTTGCCAATCGTGCCTTGTCCGCGATGCGCAAGCAGTTTGGCGGACATGAAGAAAAGCCGAAATGATCAACGGCAACAGGCCGTCTATTAAAGAAAAATTGTGATCGCCGCTTCCCATCCGATTCAATCAATTCTGGAGAAACAATGAATTCAACGACTCAGCAACTCCACGACCTGGGGCAAAGCCTCTGGCTCGACAACATTTCGCGTGACCTGCTGACCAGCGGCACGCTCAGCCGCTATATCAACGAGTTTTCGGTCACCGGGCTTACGTCCAATCCAACCATCTTCGAACATGCGATTTCCAGCGGTGATTCGTACGATGAAGCCATTGGCAGACTAGCGGCAGAAGGCCTTTCCGGTGAAGGTTTGTTCTTTGCACTGGCCCTGGAAGACCTGACTCAGGCTGCCGATCTATTCCGGCCGATACACGTCGCGACGGATGGCCTAGACGGCTGGGTATCACTGGAGGTGTCACCCTTGCTGGCAGACGACACCGCCGGCACCATCAAGGCAGCAGCGCAGCTTCATGAGCGCGCACAACGCGGCAATCTCTTCATCAAGATTCCCGGAACGCTGGCAGGCATTCCCGCAATCGAAGAGGCGATCTTCGCGGGCATCCCCGTAAACGTCACCTTGCTGTTTTCGTGTGACCACTATCTCGCTGTAGCTGAAGCCTACATGTGCGGTCTGGAACGACGCATTGCCGCTGGTCTGGCTCCGGATGTTGCTTCCGTGGCATCGCTTTTCATCAGTCGCTGGGATGTCGCCGTCGCCGACAAGATCCAGAGCGAGTTCCAGAACCGTCTGGGCGTTGCCATTGCCATGCGCACTTACAAAGCCTACCGCGATCTGCTCGCCACACCGCGCTGGGTGAAACTGGCCGCTGCAGGTGCCCGGCCGCAACGCATGCTGTGGGCCAGCACCGGAACCAAAAACCCGGCTGTTCTAGACACACTCTATGTCGAAGCACTGGCGGCTCCGGATACCGTCAACACCATGCCAGAGAAGACGCTGCTCGCTTTCGCCGAGCATGGCAAGATGAACGAAGCGCTGCCGGATGACGGAGGATATGCTGAAGCGGTGATCGCTGAATTTAACCGCGAGGGCATCAACGATGACGCGCTCGCCGCCGAGCTCCAGAGCCAGGGCACCAAAGCTTTCGCCAAGTCATGGAGTGATCTGATGTCACGCCTTGCATCGAAATGCCTGGCTCTGGCGAAGACCGATCAGCCATGAGCATCCTAGGTGAATGACTCCAAAGCGATGACAAGCCCTCTGGCCGGCAAACCGGCCACGACAGCCCAACTTGTCGATATACCCCACCTGATTGCGGCCTACTACACCACTGTACCGGCGTATTCTGTACCGGAACAACGAGTTGCGTTTGGCACCTCGGGACACCGGGGGTCGCCCTTCCTCGGGAGCTTCAACGAATGGCACGTGCTCGCCATCAGTCAAGCAACTGTCGATTACCGTAAACGACACGGCATCAGCGGCCCCTTGTTTCTAGGCATTGACACCCACGCGCTGTCGGTGCCGGCTTGTTCAAGCGCACTCGAAGTGCTGGCCGCCAATGGCGTAGACGTAATGCTCGCTGTCGACGATGAGTACACGCCAACCCCGGCCGTTTCCCTCGCCATTCTCGCCTACAACCGGGGCCGTTCGACCGGACTGGCGGACGGCATCATCATTACGCCGTCACACAACCCACCGGATAACGGTGGCTTCAAGTACAACCCACCGAACGGCGGCCCGGCCAATACCGGAATTACCGACGAAATTGAAGCCCGGGCCAATTCGCTTCTGAAAAATTGTATCAAGGGCGTCCAACGGCTTTCTCACCAGAAAGCACTCTGCGCCAGTACCACTCACCGTTACGACTACTTAAACCACTACATCAATAATATTGTTCATATTATTGATGTAGAAGCAATTAAATCTTCCACGATCCGAATGGGCGTTGATCCACTGGGCGGCGCAGGCGTTCATTACTGGGCTCCAATTGCCGAGCGTTATGGCTTGAATCTCACCGTCGTCAATGATGTGGTTGACCCGACTTTCCGCTTCATGACTGTCGATTGGGACGGTCAGATTCGTATGGACCCGTCTTCAGCCTACGCCATGCAGGGCCTGATCGGTCTCAAGGACCGCTTCGATATTTCCTTCGCCTGCGACACCGACCACGACCGACACGGCATCGTTACGCGCAGCTCGGGTTTGCTGCCACCCAACCACTATCTTTCGGTCGTCATTTCCTACCTCTTCCAGCATCGCCCGAAATGGCACAAGGACGTGGCGGTGGGCAAGACGGTCGTCAGCAGCCAGATGATCAATCGCGTTGCGGCGAAACTTGGCCGCACGCTCTATGAGGTACCCGTTGGTTTCAAGTGGTTTGCGAATGGACTGCTTGATGGCTCACTGGGTTTTGGCGGTGAAGAGAGTGCAGGGGCCTCCTTTCTGCGACTGGATGGTAGCGTGTGGACGACCGACAAAGATGGCATCATCCCGGCCCTGTTGTCTGCAGAAATCACCGCACGCCTTGGTCGCGATCCCGGCGAAATCTACCGCGAACTGGTACGCGAATTCGGCGAACCCGTTTATGAACGTATCGAAGCACCCGCGACGGTTGAGCAAAAACGCAGACTGGCCCAGCTCTCACCACAACAGATACGGTCATCGGAACTCGCCGGTGAGCAGATTCAGAGCATTCTGACTAACGCGCCGGGCAACAACTCACCCATCGGCGGGTTGAAAGTGACGGCTGAGAACGGATGGTTTGCGGCACGTCCCTCTGGTACCGAAGACATCTACAAAATTTACGCAGAGAGCTTCCTTGGCGCGGATCATCTGCAGCGCCTTCTGATAGAAGCACAGGCCATCGTCAGCGAAGTACTGGCAACGCCTGCATCGCAGCCAAAGCCCGAATCTGCGACTGATTCCAAGGAACTGCCATGAACCGGAAAATTCGCGTCGGCCATCCGAAAACACACCTTTTGGTCACTGATATCGATGGATTCGACGCTCTGACCGAACTTGCACTGGATATGCATTCTTCATGGAACCACGCTACTGACTCGGTATGGCGTCAGCTTGATCCGGTCCAGTGGGAACTGACGCGGAATCCCTGGATCGTTTTGCAGACAGTGTCACGAGAGAAGCTCCAGTGTGCTTTTGCCGATCCCGCATTCCGGAAAGTCGTGGACGATCTGGTTCAGACCAGACGGGACGCCGCGGCGGTGCCTGCGTGGTTTCAGCAAACGCACAAAAGATCGGCATTGAACTGCGTTGCCTATTTCAGCATGGAGTTCATGTTGGGCGAAGCCTTGCCCATCTATTCTGGCGGACTGGGTAACGTTGCCGGGGATCAACTCAAGGCGGCCAATGACCTGGGCGTCCCGATCGTCGGTATCGGGCTGCTTTATCAGCAGGGTTATTTTCGCCAGGAAATCGACAGGGACGGCGCGCAACAGGCGCTTTATCCGTATAACGACCCCGGACAGTTGCCTATCACCCCGTTGCGTCACGAGAACGGAGAATGGCTGCGCCTGGAGATTGCTTTGCCGGGATATTCGGTCTGGTTGCGAGCCTGGCAGGTTCAGGTCGGCAGAGTCAGACTCTATCTGCTGGATAGCAACGACTCGGCCAACTACCCGGCGCATCGCGGCATTACCAGCGAACTGTATGGCGGCGGTTCCGAGTTGCGCCTCAAGCAGGAACTGATGCTGGGGATTGGTGGCTGGCGCCTGCTGCAGGCACTGGGCATCGCACCGGAAGTCTGTCATCTGAATGAAGGGCATGCGGCCTTCGCGGTACTGGAACGCGCAAGTGATTTCATGAAGGAAACCGGACAGCCCTTTGATGTCGCTATCGCCGTTACGCGAGCCGGAAACCTGTTTACCACGCACACCGCGGTCGCCGCGGGCTTTGACCGCTTCGCTCCGGCACTAATCGAACAATATCTCAGTCGATATGCCAAAGAAAAACTTGGCTTGTCGCTTCACGAATTGCTGAGCCTTGGCCGACAGAATCCCGATGATTCCTCAGAAGCATTCAATATGGCCTATCTGGCCATTCGTGGGAGCGGCGCGGTGAATGGCGTAAGTCGCTTGCATGGCGAAGTCAGCCGCCAATTGTTCGCTCCCCTTTTTCCGAGCTGGCCGCAGGATGAGATTCCGGTCGGGCACGTTACCAACGGCGTTCATATGCCGACCTGGGATTCTGCGGCGGCAGATGATCTGTGGACTGAAATCTGCGGCAAAAATCGCTGGTTGGGAACTTCAGAGAAACTCGAGCAGGATATCCGCTCCATCTCCGACACCCGGCTCTGGGAATTTCGTACCGACGCCAGCAAGGCTTTCGTCGAATTCGCTCGTGATCACTTGTCCCGGCAACTCGCCATATCCGGTGGCTCGTGCGACGAGGTTGACTGCGCAAAGCGCATGTTCGACCCCGGCGCCTTGACCCTGGGTTTCGCACGCCGTTTTGCCACGTACAAGCGCCCTAATCTGCTGCTGAGCGACCCGGATCGACTACTGAAAATACTGAACAATCCTCAGCGCCCGGTACAACTGATCATGGCCGGGAAGGCGCATCCAGCGGACCTCTCCGGGCAGGCACTGATTCAGCAATGGACACATTTCATTCGCCGGGCCGAGGCACGACCGCATGTGATCTTCCTCAGCGACTACGATATGCACTTGACCGAACATCTGGTGCAAGGTGTCGATGTCTGGCTTAACACGCCTCGGCGCCCCTGGGAAGCGTGCGGAACAAGCGGCATGAAGATGCTGGTCAATGGTGGTATCAATCTGTCCGTGCTCGATGGCTGGTGGGCAGAAGCCTATACCCCGGACGTGGGTTGGGCTCTGGGAGATGGCCAGGAGCACGGCGACGATCCGGCCTGGGACGCACGTGAAGCCGAGGCGCTCTACGACCTGCTTGAGAACGAGGTCATCCCCGAGTTTTATTCGCGCGACGAACGGGGAATACCAAAGGCCTGGGTAGCACGGATGCGGGAAAGCATGGCGCGCCTGACCCCTCGCTTTTCAGCAGATCGTGCCGTACGCGAATATACCGAGAAGTTCTACCTGCCGGCGGCCACCGCCTACCTTGACCGAGCGGCCGATAAAGGCGCAAAGGGAACAGCGGCAATCCATTGGCGAGATACGCTGGAACAACACTGGGCCGCGCTTCGTTTCGGCGATGTCACCTCGCTCACTGACGGTGATCAGCTCGTCTTTGAAACGCAAGTGTATTTCGGTGACCTCGACCCGCAGTTCGTGCGCGTCGAACTCTATGCCGATGGTCACAACGATGACGTACCGGAGCGAGTGGAGATGAAACGCATGCAGCATCTGGCGGGGAGCATAAACGCCTATGCCTATCGCGCTGCCGTACCGGCAAATCGTCCTGCGCAGGACTACACGGCTCGGGTAATTGCGTATCACGATGGTCTTGCCATTCCGCTTGAAAACGCTCGAATCCTGTGGCAGTGATGATTCTGCGAACCTCGATATCCGACATTAAAACCATATCAAACACGAAAGCCCAATGATGAAAACCAGCACACTCTCCCCCGAACTTCTCCAGCAGATGGATGGTTACTGGCGTGCCGCCAATTACCTGTCGGTCGGCCAGATCTATCTCTGTGACAATCCCCTGCTAAAGCGAACACTCGAACCCTCGGATGTAAAACGCATGCTGCTCGGCCATTGGGGTACAACCCCCGGTCTGAATTTCATCTATACGCACCTGAACCGGGTCATCAAAAAATACGACCTCAGCATGATCTATGTGGCCGGTCCCGGACACGGTGGCCCGGCCCTCGTTGGCCATACCTACCTGGAGGGGACTTACAGCGAGATCTATCCGAAAATCAGCCAGGATGAGGCCGGGCTGCAGATGCTATTCAAACAGTTCTCTTTCCCTGGAGGCATTCCCAGCCATGTTTCGCCGGAGTGCCCCGGCTCGATTCACGAAGGGGGTGAACTCGGCTATTCACTTAGCCATTCGTTCGGCGCTGTGTTCGACAATCCCGACCTCGTTGTCGCCTGCGTAATTGGCGATGGCGAGGCCGAAACCGGACCGCTGGCCACTTCGTGGCAGTCCAACAAATTTCTCGATCCGGCCACCGACGGGGCGGTACTGCCCATCCTGCACCTCAACGGCTACAAGATCGCCACGCCGACGATCCTCGCGCGGATCGAACCGGAAGAGCTGGACCAGTTGCTGCGTGGCAATGGCTGGACGCCTTATTACGTCGAGGGCCACGAGCCGGCGCTGATGCACGAGTCCATGGCTGCGACGCTTGACCTGGTCGTAGAGGAAATCAAACGTATCCAGCACGAAGCACGCGTCAACCGGAACACCGTGCGTCCGCGCTGGCCAATGATTGTGCTCAGATCGCCGAAAGGCTGGACCGGCGTGAAATGGGTGGACGGCCTGCAAATCGAAGGGACGTTCCGCGCGCATCAGGTTCCGCTCTCCGATCCGCGGGCGCATCCCGAACATCTCAAACAGCTAGAAGCGTGGATGCGCAGTTACCGACCGGAGGAGCTCTTCGATGAACAGGGCCGGCTACTGCCCGAACTGGCCGAGCTCGCGCCCAAGGGAGAACGTCGCATGGGCGCCAATCCGCACGCCAACGGTGGCCTGCTGCTGCGCGACCTCGTCATGCCGGATTTTCGCGACTACGCGGTGGACGTTCCGTCCCCGGGCGCGGTGAAGGCTTCCGACGCCCATGAACTGGGTCGGTTCCTGCGCGACGTGACCAAGCTCAACCAAGAGCAGCGTAATTTCCGCATTTTTGGCCCCGACGAAACGCTTTCCAATCGCCTGAACGCTGTCTTCGAGGTGACTGAACGGCAGTGGGACGCACGCACCCAGGATAACGACGAGTTCCTGGCCCCGGATGGCCGAGTTATGGAAATGCTGAGCGAACATCAATGCGAAGGCTGGCTCGAAGGATATTTGCTCACTGGTCGGCACGGGCTTTTCAATAGCTACGAGGCGTTCATCCACATCATCGATTCGATGTTCAACCAGCACGCCAAATGGCTGAAGGTCTCGGCGGGCTTGCCCTGGCGGCGAAAGATCGCGTCGCTGAACTACCTGCTGGCTTCCCATGTTTGGCAACAGATGCATAACGGTCTGAGTCATCAGGACCCGGGCTTTATTGATCACGTGGTAAACAAGAAAGCCTCCGTCGTGCGGGTCTATCTGGCGCCGGATGCAAACTGCCTGCTCTCGGTCTGGGATCACTGCCTGCGCAGCCGCCACTACGTTAACGTAGTGATCGCCGGCAAGTATCAGGCGCCGCAGTGGCTGACAATGGACGCCGCGGCAAAGCATTGCGCTGCTGGAATCGGCATCTGGCAATGGGCGAGCAACGATCAAGGCGGCGAACCCGATGTCGTCATGGCGTGTTGCGGTGACGTGCCTACGCTGGAAACCATCGCCGCTGTCTCGATCCTGCGCGAGCATTTGCCTGACCTGAAAATTCGCGTGATCAATGTCGTCGATCTGATGAAGCTGGAACCGCAGAGCGAACACCCCCACGGTTTGAGCGATGAGGCTTTCGATGCCCTCTTCACCAGGGACAAACATGTCATCTTTGCCTTCCATGGCTACCCGTGGTTAATCCACCGCTTGGCCTACCGCCGCACCAACCACGCCAGAATTCACGTCCGTGGCTACAAGGAGGAGGGCACCATCACCACGCCGTTCGACATGACGGTGCTTAACGAGCTGGACAGATTTCACCTCGTGATGGATGCAATTGACCGACTCCCGCAGACCGGTAACAAGGGACTGGAAGTTAAGAAAATGCTCACGGACAAGCTTTTGCAGCACAGGCAATACATCAACAGGCATGGTGAAGACATGCCGGAAATCCGGAACTGGACGTGGACATCAAGTCAGAGTCATCCGCGTTAAAGGCCGAAGATTGTCGGCGACGGTGCGTGAATCCAGACGCGGAGTCGCTTGTCGTCAAAGACCATATTTTGCCGAAAACAGGCCATTGAACCTGTGCACCTCGCACCCGCGGTGAGGCGCACAGGTTGCCAGAAAAAGGCCGCTCGTTTTCGCATCACCCGGTGGATGATGCGAAAACGAGCGGCCTTTCTCCAGCTTGCCCGCTCAGAACCAGTCGGCTACCGAAAAACCCAAACCGATAACGGTCTGGCGGTGGTTGTAATCGATCAGGCTTTCGCCGTAGCCTGAAAACAGCTGCACATAGCCCTTCAGGTCACCGGCGATCGGGAACGACCAGGCCATCTGCGCCGACCCGCGCGAATTCTCACCACCACGCAGGCTGTGACGCGCCTGCAAAGAGAATACGTTGCCGTTCCACTTCCGTGCAACCGTAATCTCGCCGCGCCCGAGGTAGTTCTCAATATCCGGATTGTCATCGGAACTGTCACTCTCTGGCATGCGCCACCATGGACGCAATGTCACCATCCAGTCGTTGCGTTCAAAGCCCACCTGGGCGATGACCCGGTTCCAATTGCGTGAAAGCGGCAGCGCACGGCCATTGGATTGGTGATTGACACCGATGCTTGCCATCGAGCCCTTGAACCCCAGAAACTCGTAGTTCGTCCGGAAGACCAGCATGGCTTCGGGCTCGTAATTGGTTTCGCGGAACGGACGAGACCCTTCCTTGTTATAAACCTGCCAGCGCGAGGCCTGGGTGTACCCCAGCCATAAATCGCCATTGTCACCAAACAGATTCTCGACGGCCTTGGTTTTTACGCTGAACTGAAACTTGGCTTCAGCGGCATCCAAATGACTCGGCGAAACCCCGGTATGGCCGGGTGCCGACGATGATGGCGACTGGTTGACCTTGTTCGTAAAACTCAAGGGCATGATATAGATCGGTTTATAGGTGCGCAGCACGAAGACGCCACGCTTGCTTTCTGCATTCAGTTCCCAACTGTCAGTCAAGACCAAGCCATTACTCCCTTGCCGCTTTATTTCGTCCGACGTTTCGGTGACCAGTTTGTTCTTCAAGCCATTGTCTTCCGACGAGTTGTCACCCTTGACAGCAGAGGGGGTAGGCGAAATCCGCCGGGCCGCTTTGTCGTAACACGCCAGGCGCTCCGTATTGATGCTGATGGATTGACAGCCTGCCTCCTGGGCGCTGGACAATGAAGGTACCCCGGCCGCAATGGCAAGGGCCAACAAGGGGAATAACTTGTCAGGATTTATAGGCATAGCGTGCTTTCAAGATCTGTCGGAAGTTTTGTCGGTCGTGGATTCGTCGTTTCGCCCATAATAGATCAGTGTATCCACTCGAAAAAAACGGTAGCCAGTGGAGGCAAAGTCAGTGAGATGGACCATTCGCGCCCGTGTGCCGCAATTTTCACGGCATCCACCCTGCCCCCCTCGTTGCTTACATTGCTGCCGCCGTAATTCTGAGAGTCGGTATTGATGCGCTCATGGTATGCACCCGGGCCAGGGACCCCGATCCGGTAAGCACTACGAACCACCGGTGTGAAGTTGCAGACGCAAACGATAGCACGCGAACGGTCACGACCGCGGCGGATGAAAGATATGATGGAATTATCGGAGTCGTTGGCCGAAATCCACTCGAAACCGGCGGGTTCAAAATCGATCTCGTACAACGCGGGCGTATTCCGATAAAGCGTGTTCAGATCTCTGATCAGGCTGCGTACGCCATCATGCTGCGGGAAGGTGAGCAAATTCCAGTCGAGTGAGGCGTCATCGTCCCATTCCTTCCACTGAGCGAATTCGCCGCCCATGAACAGCAGCTTTTTGCCCGGATGTGCCCACATAAAGCCATAGAGCGCCCGCAGATTGGCAAACTTCTGCCAATAATCACCGGACATCTTGCTGATCAGCGAACCCTTGCCATGCACGACTTCATCATGTGACAGAGGCAGCACAAAATTTTCGGTGAACGCGTAGAGCAGGCCGAAGGTTAACTGGTTGTGATGGTAGCGGCGATGAATCGGGTCGTGGGTCATATAGTCCAGCACATCGTGCATCCAGCCCATGTTCCATTTGAAATGGAAACCCAGCCCACCCACGGATGGCGGGCGGCTTACCGCCGGCCATGCCGTGGATTCTTCGGCGTAGGTCGTAGCTCCAGGGCATTCCAGTCCGATCACTTCGTTCATGCGACGCAGGAACTGAACGGCTTCGAGGTTTTCCCGGCCACCATGGATATTGGGGATCCATTCACCGGCAGAACGGTCGTAGTCGCGATAAAGCATCGAGGCAACAGCGTCGACACGCAGGCCGTCAACGCCATAGTGTTCAATCCAGAAGAGCGCGTTTCCGACCAGAAAATTGAACACCTCATGGCGTCCAAAGTTGTAGATCAGCGTACCCCACTCCAGGTGCTTGCCTTCGCGCGGGTCGCTGTACTCATAAAGCGGCTGACCATCGAAACGGGCGAGACCTTGCTCGTCAGTCGGAAAATGTGCAGGCACCCAGTCAATGATGACCTCAAGCCCTGCGGTATGGCAGGCCGCCACGAAGTCACAAAAGCCTTGAGGAGACCCAAAACGTGAAGTTGGGGCGTACATGCCGAGCGGTTGATAGCCCCATGAGCCATCGAACGGGTGCTCGGATATCGGCAACAACTCGAGGTGGGTAAAGCCGAGATCGCTAACGTAGGGAATCAGTGTTTCGCTGATGCGTTGCCAGTCAGGAAAACCGCCATCTTCAGCGCGCTTCCATGACCCGAGATGAACCTCGTAGATCGATACCGGTGCGTTCAATTTGGCCGCAATGGCAACGGAGGCACGCGTTACCGTTTTTGGCAGTTCGCAAACGATTGATGCTGATGCCGGGCGCAGTTGTGCCGCAAAGCCATAGGGATCGGCCTTGAGCGGAAGCACATGGCCATCCTTTGAGCGTATCTCGTATTTGTAGCAGGCACCCGCAGCAACTCCTGGAAGGAAAAGTTCCCATACACCACATTCACGCCGGAGACGCATCGGGTGGCGACGGCCATCCCAGGTGTTGAAGTCACCCACGACACTGACTCGCTGGGCATCGGGCGCCCATACGGCAAAAGCCGTACCCTTGACCCCATCGATTTCCCTCAGATGGGCGCCGAGGCGTTCGTAGGGGCGGAGATGCGAGCCCTCGGCTAGCAACCAGACGTCGAGTTCGCCGAGAACCGTTGAAAAGCGATAGGGATCATCGACCTCCTGTATGCCACCCGGCCAGACGATGCGCAGGCGATAGTCGAAGGATTTGCTGCGGCCGAGAATGGAGGCCTCGAAGAAGCCTGAAGATTCTCCCAAAACTTCAATCTTGCGTTGAGCTAGTTCGACCAACACCTCGCCGTTATCGGCATCAATGATGGACACTGATTTCGCGCCTGGTTGCAGACTGCGCAACCAGATTCGACCTTTGGAGTCGGCGTGCAGCCCGAGAACGGCAAACGGGTCGCCATGTTCGCCACGGCAGAGGGAGATAACTTCAGCTTTACTGAGCATGTCAGGCTTTCTTTAGAGGTGAGCCCTTGTTCAACGCATCAACGGCGTTGTCCGAATGGTGGACTTTCGCGCAAGACACCGTTCTGCATCTGTCTGCTAGCGCACAGAACTCGCCGAATCTCTTGTCTATTCTATTCACCGAGAGCGTTGGTTTGGTGAATAGAGCGCTCCCAAATATCATCAACCATCAATAAGGAGTAAGCCATGAACAAGGATCAAACTAACGGTCGTATTGCCGAAGCCAAAGGCAAAGTGAAAGAAGTCGCCGGAAAAATCGTCGGCAACAAGGATCTGGAACTCAAGGGCAAAGTTCAAAACACGCAAGGTAAGGTCCAGGCCGCGTTTGGTGATGTAAAAGCAAACATCAAGTCAGCCAAGAACAGCAAGTAGCTGCAATGAAGGGCTGGCCCAATCTCATGGCCAGCCCTTCCGTACACTTGTACCTCCAAGATTGATTGCGAAAAATCGTATTTCCCGCAAGCCCGTGACCATCCTTGCAGCTTGCTTATAGCGAGCCTACTCAATGGAACATCCTGGCAACGCCGCCATTTACGTAATTACGCATCCACTGGCGTTTGTGCTTCAAACCCTGAAAGGCTTCAAGAAAAACCAGGGAATTCTGCTCGCAGGCGCTATCGCGTACTACGCATTGCTGTCCATCGTACCCTTCCTTATCTTGACGGTTGTCGCTCTTTCACATCTGGTCGAACGCACCGAATTGCTCGGCACGCTGGCGCGATACCTGGAATGGCTGATCCCGAGTCAATCTTCGGCATTGCTGATCGACTTGAACCATTTTCTTGAAAATGGAGCAGTTATCGGCATAGTCTTGTTGGTAACGATGGTGTTCTTCAGCTCTCTCGCGTTCTCCGTACTTGAAAAATCGATGTTAGTGATTTTTTTCCACCGGGGGATTGTCAAGCAACGCCATTTCCTGACCTCTGCATTGCTCCCCTATTTACTGGTATTTTTCCTGGCTGCCGGCTTGCTTGTAGTAACCGTCGTTTCGATAAGCCTCGAAGCAATGGGCCTGATGAGTGTTGATTTTCTGCTGTGGCACTGGTCGCTGGGCGGTCTGTCGAGAGCACTTCTCTACCTGCTCGGCCTGAGTGCGGAGACTGTCATTCTTTCTTCGATCTACTACTTCATTCCTGTCGGCCGCACAGCGCTGCACCACGCCGTAATCGGTGGTATTTTTACGGCTTCTTTATGGGAAATCATCCGCCACCTGCTGGTCTGGTACTTCACGGCGATGTCGAAGGCCAGCATCGTTTATGGATCGTTGACGACGGCCGTAATTGCGCTGTTCAGCATGGAAATTATCGCGACCCTGCTCTTGCTTGGCGCGCAAGTCATTTCCGAGTACGAAAGGCTTGAGCAGAAACAAGCGGCTGTTTCGTGATCAACCGGGATCAAGGCGGATCATCCATCCTTGTCGAGACATGAATGTGCCAAACCGCGAGAAACATCGCGGCAATCACCGGCCCTATAACAAAACCGTTAATACCCAACACCGCCATGCCGCCGAGCGTCGTAATCATCACCACGTAGTCGGGCATGCGCGTGTCCTTGCCCACCAGTAGCGGGCGCAGCAGGTTATCCACCAGGCCGATCACGAGTACGCCATAAGCCGTCAGCGCAACGCTTTGCCAGATGGAACCGGTAACAAACAGGTAGATCGCAACCGGCAGCCACACCAGCCCTGCCCCGACAGCCGGCAGCAAGGATAAGAAGGCCATCAGCACGGCCCACAGCAAAGCGCCGGTCACGCCAAGAAACCAGAAAGCGAGCCCTCCGAGCGCGCCCTGAATTGCCGCGACCAGCAGGTTGCCCTTGACCGTCGCCCGGATCACGGTAGTAAATTTGTCGAGCAGTTCCTGCTTGTTCGATGAGGAAAGTGGAATTGCGCGCTGAATGGCTCTAACGACTGTTTCACCATCGCGCATCAGGAAAAAAGCAAGATAGAGCGTGATGAATAAACTGGCAATGAATTCAAAGGTGTTCTGACCAATGCTCAGTGCCTGAGTCGCAAGAAACTGGCTGGCCTGCGTTAGCGCCGAGGACAAACGGCGTTGCAGGGCTTCAAAGTCAACCAGCCCGAATCGGTCGAGCAAGGACGTCATCCAGTCGGGCAACGCGGCAAACACTCCCCGAAAATAGAGTGCAGGATTCAACTCGCCCGACTGCAGGCGTTCGTAAATAAGCGTCACCTCGCGCGCCAGCGACGCAGTCACAAGCGCAAACGGCAGAATAACGATGAGCAGGACGAGTAATAACGTGAGTAACGCTGCAGGCGTGCGCCGCTGTTTCAGTCGCAAAAGGATCCAGCGATACAACGGTGAAAAGAGCAATGCAATGATCGCTCCCCACAGGATCGTTCCGTAGAACGGCAACAGAATCCAACCGAGGGCGACAGAGACAATGACAAGCAGGACCATGAGCGCCCTGCTCCCCGGAGTCGAGGGACTGGCTTCATCGCTGGATTTCATCAACTACCTCAGAGAGTGCAAAAAAGAATGCAAAGGGACATGGTGTAGCTCCTGCACCCAGGATACGGCGGATGCATAGCGTAGGTCTGTGCGCTGTCGAACACACCCCAAAGCGAACGAGCGGACCGGAATTTTTCGGGTTTCCGGATTATCGGAGAAGCGAGCCTGATTTCGGATTCGTGCTCGCTTGATATAGAGGCCTGCTCCAGTGGGGACAGGTTTGCCCCAGGAAGTATCACCGAGATTTCCACATTTCGTACGGCGGCGCTGTATGCCAAAAGGCATTTGGTGCAAGTTCGACTAACTCGGTTGTCTCAGTTGGACCCAATCCCATCATTCGGCTCCATGAGCGCTTTATGGCAGATTACTGATTGGAGCCAACGTTCGTAACCGAGTATCAACTACAGTGGCGACCTGAGCAGTCGTAGGTGCACGGCGCCGCCCTTACAAGTGCACGCTACCCATGGTCGCCTGACTTATTACCGACTCCTGCGGCATTGGAAATCTCGACATCGAGCACATGATGATCGCCAACGGACACGCTGCGCCCGTTGTTTTGAGGTCGTAACGGGCAAGATGGCATCACCTACCTTTGCCTCCTGGTACAACGACGAGTATCGCCATAGAGTCATCGGCTTCGTCACCTCGGCAGAACGCCATGTGGGCCTGGACGCCGGGTAGCTACACAAGCGTATTGACGTCTATGATGCCGCCAAAAAAACATCCAGACCAATGGGGCGGCACCACTCGGAACTGGCAGCCCGTCGGTGCCGTTCATTTGAACCCCGATCAACAAGAGGTGACCTCAGGGCTCAAAAAAAGCCGCCAAATGCAAAACTTTTGACGACAACTAGTAGTCAGTCACTAACAAGGCAATGGATAACCCTGCCATTCCGGGCTTGACCCGGAATGGCGAAGTTCTTATGTTCATTTGTTTCAACATGACTGACTACTAGATTGACAATTGCCGCCCTTGAAAGGGGAGGAGTTGATGGTCTCGGCATTCATGCGATTCCTCGGCACGTGGAGCATCCTCAGTCCATGCGGCAGAATACATGCTATAAAGTTGCAGCCTTACCGGAAGAATTGTTGCCCCGATTTCGGTACCCCAAACCAACGCAACCTTGAGATTTCCCTTTACATGAACTGTTTCCGCCGCTCCACCGCCCTGCTCTCCGTTTTTCTCCTGCTCAGCGCTCCGCTCCACGCGACGCCGGTAAAGCCTGGGATCAGGGCGGCCAGTCCGGCTCGCCTCGACGCGCAAGCAGCCGGATTTTCGTCGTATGTGTTGCCGAACGGTTTCAAGATCATCCTCGTCCCCTACCCTTCCGCGGCCAACGCGCGCATTGAACTGCTCATAAAAACCGGCAGCAAGCTGGAAGGCTATGGCGAAACCGGCATGGCGCATTTGCTCGAACACATGCTTTTCAAGAGTGCCGGCAAGCGCGCCAATCTCAAGAGCGATCTCACCGCTCTCGGTGCAAGCTGGAACGGCACCACCAGCGCGGAACGTACCAACTACTTTGAAACGCTTGCCGCCGAACCCGCTAAAATCGATGAAGCCCTCCGCATTGAGGCTGACCGCTTCATCCGGGCTAGTTTCACCAAGGAAGACCTCGCCAGTGAAATGAGCGTCGTACGCAATGAACTGGAGCGCAATGACAGCGACCCCGGCAGCCTGGTGATGCGCGCCCTTCAGCGCCAAAGTTACTTCTGGCATGGCTACTCGCGACCGACCATCGGCGCGCGCAGCGACATTGAGGACGCCCCCTTCAGCGCCTTGCAGGCTTTCCACAAAAAACACTATCGCCCCGATAACGCCGCGCTCATTGTCTCCGGCAATTTTGATCCGCAGCGGGTTCTGAAATTGGCGAGTCAGTTATTCGCCGAAGCGCGCAACCCGGCGACCGCCAAGGTCGGCAACTGGACGCGCGAAGAAACGCGCGCCGTCACCAATCGCAGCGAACTGGCTCTGGCGGCTGGCAAGACGATGGTCGCCAGCGCCTGGAAACTGCCCGGCGCAACCGACCGGCAGACCTACGCGCTTGATCTGGCATCAAGCGCCCTATGCG
>JFJP01011144.1_pt1 | contig 25039 bp, 22 predicted proteins | sample 431651 | NCBI WGS metagenome assembly JFJP01 (sample SAMN02602958, study PRJNA72255) | Microbial mat metagenome, whole genome shotgun sequencing project. | biome: fresh water; feature: sink hole; material: water; isolation source: purple microbial (photo- and chemosynthetic) mats found in...
CGGCTCCCGCGGCACACATCGAGACCTGGACCGAGCCCGCCTCGGCCCAGTTCCACGGCAGGTTCGTCGTGCGCCATGGCGCCGGCGACTGCGAAGCCTGCCACGCCGCCGACCTGCGTGGCACCGGCGCCGTCCCCGGTTGCTATGGCTGTCACGAAGGTCCGGGCGGGCACCCGGAGGGCTGGTCGGCACCGACGGCCCATGGCGACGCTTCGCGAGCGCAGGGCACCGCGCTCTGCGCCACCTGCCATGGCCGCGACCTGCTCGGTGGTTGGGCGCGCGTGTCGTGCTCGGCCTGCCACACGGGGCCGCAGGGTGCGCACCCGATCGGTTGGTCGGCGCCGGACATCCACGGCATTGCTGTGTTGGTCGAAGGCGGGGGCGCGTGCGCCGTTTGCCACGGCTCCGACTTTCGTGGAGGCGCGGCCCGGGTGTCGTGCTACAAGTGCCACGACGGACCCGGTGCGCATCCGACGGGGTGGGCCGGCCCTGACGCCCATGGCCCCGCGGCCCTCGGCGCCGGCGCCGCCGGTTGCGCCCTGTGCCACGGGGCCGACTTCCGCGGCGATTGGACGAACGTGTCCTGCTACCAGTGCCACGGCGGTCCCACCGGCGGCCACGACGAGGGCTACGCCGATCCCGACCGGCATGGGGCCGACGTGATCGCCAACGGCGTCACGACCTGCGTCCGGTGCCACGGCGAAGACTACCTGGGAGGCCGCGTCGGGGTCTCGTGCTACCAGTGCCACGACGGTCCCGGGGGCCATCCGGCCGGCTGGCGAGGGCCCCGGCACCATGGCGCGGTCGTCGCGGTCGAGGGCGCGAGCACCTGCGCCGTCTGCCACGGCGCCGACTACCGGGGCGGTTGGTCCGAGGTCTCCTGCTACACGTGCCACGACGGCCCGGGCGGCCACCCCGCTCTCTGGGCGCTCGACACCATGCACGGCCGCGCCGCCGAGGGCAGCGGCGCCGGCCAGTGCGTCGGTTGCCACGGGACCGATTTCCGCGGGGGCTGGTCCGGTGTCTCCTGCTACCACTGCCACGATGGCCCCGGCGGCCGGCACCCGGACGGCTGGGAGGACCCGTCGCAGCACGGCGCCGTCGTCGAACGTGATGGGCCGTCAGCCTGCGCCGCCTGCCACGGCGCCGACTATCGCGGCGGCAACAGCGGCGTTTCCTGCTACTCGTGCCACTCCGGCCCGAATCCGTAGCGCTGTGTGCAGATGGTGGATGCGGGAGCAGGTGCAGGTTGATCACCTGTTCGAAGCCTGCATCCACCAGCAGCTTACCCGCCACGGTGCTGCGGTTGCCGGTGGCGCAATAGATGAACACCGGTTCCTGGCGATGCGCGGCGAGTTCGCCGATACGCTTCTGGAACTGCTGGATCGGCAGCAGCGTGGCGCCTTCGAGGTGGCCGTCGGCGAACTCGCCGGCCGTACGCACGTCCAGCACGAACGGCTTCAGGTTCGCGATGATCTGGGCCGCTTCCTTGGCCCCGACTTCGCGGAAAGCGGCGGCCTGGAATTCGATGACCTCGATCGTGCCGGCGAGTTCGCCCACCCTGAACGGGAAGCGACCGGGTTCGGTCATCTTGAGGTACGGCTTGCCGCCTTCGGGCACCGGCCAGGTCCACGACAAATCCAGCGAGTCGATGGTGACGGTGAACGGTTCGCCCGTCGTCAGGGCCATCTGGACGTAGTCGCCGCGGAAGACGCGGGCCACCGGATCTGGCACGGCCGGGTCGATGGTGACGATGCGCAGCCCGCCCTCGAGTTTTCCCGAGGCCTCGGGTACGGCAGCGGCGGCGGCCGCCTTTTCGCTCTTCGCGGTCTGGCCCTGGCAGCCGCCGGCAGCCATGAGCACGCACAGGACGCCGGCAAGCAGGTGGGGATTCCTCAGGCTCATGGGTTTCACTCCGTCGTGTTGGCGTGGTCGGTGGAGGCGTCGATGACTTCCCGGATTCCGGCTCCGCAGGCCGCGCAGTAGTCCTTCAGCCCCTTGGTGAACATGATGCAGTCCAACTGGGCGCGGTACACGCCCGTGGAGCAGTAGCCGGCGCCTTCGTAGGCGCCGATCCGCTTGAACTCGGGTTGCGCCGCGAACCAGGTGTCCAGCCGCTGCTGGTGGTCGCGGGAGAGATCTTCGCTCTCCTGGATGGCCGCGTCGGACTCGGCCGCGGGCGCGCCGCCCGACATCAGCTTCGCGATGAGGGCGTCCAGTTCGCCGCGGCGCTTCTGGTAGGTCGCGTCCATCGCATCGAATTCGGCTTTTGCCCACGGTGTCGGCACGGCGGTCGAACCATCGATCAGCGCGGCCCATTTGGCCTTGCCGTCGATCAGCCGCGTGATGTTGCGCTCGACCGGTTCGACGCCCGCCGGGTAGAAGTCGGTGTAGGCCGTGCTGGAGGAATAGTACTCGTCGGCCAGGCCGGCGAACCCGTGGCCGAACTCGTGTACGAACACGTAGCCGCTCCACTGGTTGTCGCTGGTGAAGGTGTTGAACAGGTTGTAGATGCCGCCGCCGCCGTAGCGGGTGTGGTTGACCATGATCGACAGCACGTCGTAGGGGACGGCGCGCGCCGCCTCGCGGATGGCGCGGTTGTCTTCGGTCAGCATGTAGCGCTCGGAACCCAGCGAATTGAACGTGCAGCCGAGCGCCGTGTTGCGGTGCACGCCGCGCGTCGGCTCGTCGCAGCCGCGGTCCTGCGAGGGCTTGAGCACGCCGCGCACGCTGACCCGGTCCTTCAGCGAGGCGAAGGGCTCGATACCCAGCAGCATCGCCGCGAACCGGCGCACATCGGCCTCGAACTTGGCGGTGTCGTCCTTCGTGTAGCCCTCGCCAAGGATCACCACGTCCACGCAGGCGGCCGGCGTTCCGCCCACATGCGCTTCGACCACGACCAGGTCGGCAGCGAGCGGCTCGCGACGCAGTTCGGGATCCTGCGGGTCGATCGGCGCGCGGAACACTTCGCGCAGTTCGTTGTCCTGGCCGCGGTGGTCCAGCGCCAGCACGGCCGAACGCAGAGGCAGCGGGCAGCGCACCGACTCGTGATAGGTGCGGCGCACACCCCGGCCGGCGGGGCCCGTCAGCTTCCATTCGCCGAAGTACGAATCGAAGCCGCGCGACCACAGCAGTTCGCCTGTCGCCGCGTCCAGCAACCGGGCCCGGTAGCGCCCCAGGTCCAGGGCGTCGATCAATCGTACGCGGGGCCCGGCCCACGGTCCTTCCAGGTGCATCCGGTCCAGCGCGACGATCTCCTCGTCCGCGGCGCCCGTGTGCGTCAGGTCGACGCGCAGGGTGGCGTCGGCGAAGTCCGCGGCGTAGTCGGCGGCGGCCGGTGCCGGCGCGGTCGCCAGCAGCAGCAGTGCGAGCAGCGCCAGGAGCGGGGAGCGGCGAGACGGCATGGGAACCTCCGGGGAAGCGGACGGCGGATGACACGCAAGGGTCGATGGTGCGTTGGCGCGCCGCCGGCGTCAAGATGCGGTCAGGCCGCGGCGCGCCCGCACGTTTTCAGATCTGCCGCAGGCGGATCTTCGGGCTCGTGTTGTAGCAGCGCTCGGCGAACGGCTCATGTTCCGCGATGGCCTTCAGTTCCAGCTGCCGCAGGGCCTCGTCCCTCTCCAGACCGGCCAGTGCGGCCGGCACCGTCGCCAGGATCTCGAACGTGAAAGCGTCCTCTCCCAGCCGGTTCCAGTCGGCCTGCAGTTCCAGGCAGCGGTGGCTGCCCATCCTCAGTTCGGAGCGGTGTCGGTTCAGCGGCCCGTGCAGGTTCACGCTGCTGCCCAGCAGAATGCGGCCGGTCGTCGTATTGCGCACACAGTACACGCCGGCTGCCTTGCGGGCCTGCTTGTACAGTTCGATCCACTCCTTGCGCCGCCGCAGGTCCGGGCGAACGGCGCCGCTTCCATGATTGTCCATCGCGATTGTTGCTCCCGGGATCGAGTCCGTTGCGCCGGCGCAAGTGCCGCTGGAACCAGGCAACGGCAACGGCCGCACGTCCACCTCGCCCGTGCGCCGGTAGCGCTGCGGCTTCCCGGCCTCCGCAGTGCGGCTCAGCAACCGGTCGTCGACCAGTTCGCGCCTCACCGTGCAATAGTCGTCGAAGCGCCTGGTGATGACGGCGTTGACCTCGGCCTCGGCGTAATCGCGGTCCGGCGCGAAGTCGGCGGCGAAGGCCGCCAGCACCACCTGCCGTTTCTTGCGCTGGGCCGGCAGCTGCCGCAGGCGGCCGCCGTCGAAAAACGTGTCGAGGATCCGCTGCCGCTGCTGGACGAGCCGGGCCTGCCCGGCCCCGGGCTGGTCGGCGGCCGTCGCCACCAGTTCGCGCAGGGTTCGCTCGAGGGGGCCGGGGCGCGCCTCGCAGATGGTGTAGTACTGCTCGCGGCGGCGGTTCAGCAGGCCCGCCTGGTCCAACTTGCCGAGGTGGTGGCTGATGGTCGGCGCCGACAGGGCGAGGCGTTCGGCCAGATCCTCGACGCAGGCGGGCTGCTCCAGCAGGGCGGCCACCAGGCGCAGGCGGGTCGGGTCGGCCAGGGCCTGCAGCAGCCGGGTGGCGTATTCGCGTTCGGGCATGGCGGAATCCGTTTCGATGAAGATCGAAACAGATTAGTCAACCTGCCCGTTACTCGCAAATTGTTTCTATGATGATCTAATCAGATCGATGGACAACGAGGCTATCCCCAGAACAGATACGCCATCCCGATCGCCCCGATGAGCCCCGCCAGGTCCGCGATCAACCCGCACGCCACCGCGTGGCGCGACTTGCGGATCCCCACCGAGCCGAAGTACACCGCCAGCACGTAGAACGTCGTCTCGGTGCTGCCCTGGATGGTGCTGGCCAGCCGGCCGGCGAACGAGTCGGCGCCGCTGGCGCGCATCGTCTCGATCATCATCCCGCGCGCGCCGCTGCCGCTGAGCGGCTTCATCAGCGCCGTCGGCAGGCCCTCGACCCAGCGCGTGTCCGAGCCCGTCATCTCGACCAGCGAGCGGATGCCGCCCAAAATCCACTCCAGCGCGCCGCTGGCGCGGAACACGCCGATGCCGACCAGCATCGCCACCAGGTAGGGGACGATGCCGATCGCCACCTGGAAGCCCTCCTTGCCACCCTCGATGAAGCTGTCGAACAGGTCGATGCGCCGCCGCAGGCCGGCCAGCAGGAAGGAGAGGATCAGCCCGAAGATGAGCGCGTTCGCCAGCAGCGACGATTGTGCCTCGAGCGCCGCCTGGTCGAGGTTCGCGAAGTAGGCGACCAGCCCGGCGACCAGCGCCGTCATCCCCCCGAGGTAGGCCAGGACCACGCGGTCCCACAGGCGCAGTCCCTGCAGCAGCGCGACCGACAGCAGGCCGGCCATCGTCGAACAGAACGTGGCGACCAGGATGGGCAGGAAGACGTCGGTCGGATCGGCGGCGCCCATCTGCGCGCGGTAGGTGAAGATCGTGGCCGGGACGACCGTCACCGACGAGGCGTTGATGACCAGGAACAGGATCTGGTCGTTGCTGGCGGTGTCTTTCTTCGGATTCAGTTCCTGCAGGTGCCCCATCGCCTTCAGGCCCAGTGGCGTGGCGGCGTTGTCCAGCCCCATCATGTTCGCGGCCATGTTCATGACGATGCTGCCGTGGGCGGGGTGGCCTTCGGGGATGCCCGGGAACAGTCGGCGGCCGAGCGGGGCGAAGGCGCGGGCCAGGAATTCGACGGCGCCGCCCTTTTCGCCGATGCGCATGATGCCCAACCACAGGCACATCACGCCGGTCAGCCCCAGCGCGATCTCGAAACCGGTCTTGGCCATGTCGAAACAGGCGCCGACCATCTCGCGCCAGACTTCGCTGTGGCCGGTCAGGGTGCGCCCGACCGCGGCCACGAAGCCGCCGATGAAGAAGAAGGTCCAGATCCGGTTGAGCATCCGTTCTCCTGCCGGCCGTGTTCGGCGGTGCCTTGGGCCCCCGGGCGGGGCGACCCGGCGCAGCATAGCCGTCCGGCGCCTGCCTGTCATGCGTCGTCCGTCATTGACCTCCCGTCGCCGACCCGGCAAGATAGTAGCCGTGACCACTACCCATGAATCCGTCCAGGCGTTGCAGGAACTGGGATTCACCTGCCTCGAGGCGCACGTGTATGTGTACCTGCTGCGGCGCGCGCCGGCCACGGGGTACCGGATCAGCCACGCCATCGGCAATCCCACGGCCAACACCTACAAGGCGCTGACGCGGACGACCGCGTGTACAGCCTGAAGGACAGCGGACAGGTCATCGAGCGCGCGCCGCCGCCGCTCACTTGATTCCCGTGGCCCTGTGATTCCCGCCGCCGTGAAGCCCGCGATGGCGGCGCCTGCGCCGTCGCGCTAGTCTGCGGAACGCTGCGGACATCCGGCCCGCGGCGGTTTCCGTGGAGGCGTTCATGTCCGCATCAACCCTGCCGCCCGTGGTCTGGAGCGGCATCCTGCGCAAGATGCGGGTCGTCGACGGCGATCCGGTCGCCTACCACCTGAAGGACGCCGTCATCGGCGCGCCGCCCGCGCCGGACCACGCGCTGACGCCCCATGTCGGGGAGCCGTTGTGGCTGCGCCACACCGGCGAGATCCGCTGCACGCTGTGCGGGCGCGCCACGAAGAAGACCTTCAACGACGGCTACTGTTTCCCCTGCTCGCAGTCGCGGGCCGAGGCCGATATCTGCATCGTCCGGCCTGAACTCTGCCATCACGGCCAGCCTGACCACCCCTGCCGCGACGAGGCTTTCGCGCAATCCCAGTGCTTCCAGCCGCATGTGCTCTACGTGTCGTTGACCAGCGGGATGAAGGTGGGCATCACGCGGCGCGTGAACGTACCGGCGCGCTGGATGGATCAGGGAGCCGTGGCCGCCATGCCCTTGGCTTTGCTGCCGGACCGGCGCGCGGTGGGGCTGCTCGAAAAGAGGCTGAGCGACGAGGGCTTCGCCGACCGCACGCACTGGACGCGCATGCTCAAGGGGGATCCGCAGCTGGACGATCTGGCGCCCTTCGCCGCGCGCGTGGTCGAACGGCTGGTCGCCTGGAAGACGGCGGAACTGCTGCCCGAGGCCGAGCGTCAGGTGCGCACGTTCCGCTATCCGGTGCGTCGCTGGCCCGAGAAGGTGAGCAGCTTGAATCTGGACAAAACCCCCGAGGTCGGGGGGGTTCTCGAAGGGATCAAGGGGCAGTACCTGATTTTCGAGAGCGGCGTCATCAATCTGCGGAAGTATTCAGGCTATCGTCTGGAGGTGCGCGCGGGCGGTCCGGAAGGTTGAAATCGTTGATACGGCTGCTGTTCGCCCGGATGGCGAACGACTCCCGGAACGGGGCGCCGGGCGGGCGCGGCATCGGGGCCAGACGGGTGAAAACGGTTCCGCGGCAGGATTTGAACTCCTGGGGCCAAAAAAAATTACTTGTATACGCGTCCGCTGCTCATATTATGGGGCGCCAGCAAAAACGTGCGAGGGCTGCGGTCCGTCGCACGGGCGTTCTGCGGTCCGTCGCACGGGCGTTCGCCTGCGATGGGCGACGCCGGGGTCCGAAAACCTTTTCTCGGCCTTGACGGACCAGGCCGGGGCAGAAATCATAACGCTCAAGTCGAATTTCTGTTGGTTCACCGGGGCCCTTGGCGGCGCGTCGTTGACGTAGCCGCCGTCCAGTAGCATGGTGATGACGCGCCGCGCGCCATCGGAACGGGGACGCCCCGGGTGTCCGCAAGTGGAAGAGCACTGCGCCGGGCGGCAAACAGGCCGCATCGGCTTGAGGTGTAACGGGCGCACCGCGTCGAGGTTACCGGAATTCGTTTCGGCGGAACCGGGCGGAGGCGCGACCGTGAGTGGGCGACGGGAGGATGATCTCTCGCCGCAAGTTGATGGGAAAAGAAGGAGACGACAATGCGCTTCGTTCGTAATGCTGCCATTCCGGTGATCCTGATCGCCGCCATCGCGCTGATGGCCGGTTGCTCGAAGGTCCCGACCCTGGCCATCCAGGATGCCGAGGCTTCGCTGGGCAAGCTGCAGGCTGCCGGTGCTGGCGAGTACGCCCCCCAGGCCCTGAGCGACGCTCAGAACGCCATGGCCCAGATGAAGGCCGAAGTCGAGGCCCAGAACGGCAAGTTCGCGCTGTTCCGGTCCTACAAGAATGCCGAAGCCATGGCCCTGACGGCCAAGCAGACGGCTGAAGCCGGTATCGTGACCACCGAGGCCAACAAGGCTGCCGCGAAGGCCGAGGCCGAGACGGCTCTGGCCGGCGCTCGCGCCGCCCTGGTCGAGGCTCAGCGCCTGGTCGCCGAAGCTCCGGTCGGCAAGGGTTCCGAGCTGGACATCAAGATGCTGCAGAGCGACCTGATGGGTGTCGAGCAGTCGCTGGCCGACGCTGACGGCACGCTGGCCGCCGGCCGCTACAAGGAAGCCCTGGCGAAGGCTCAGGCTTCGATGAACGCCGCCAACACCATCGCTGCTGACGTGAACAACGCCATCGCGCTGCGTGCGGCGAAGAAGCGGTAAGACGATCTTCAACCGGGTTGTAGGCGCGACACGGACGTTGCGCAGACGGACATCTGGAGAAATGATGGAGCATCGCCGACCATCCCGGCGTCTGATCGTGGCGGCGGCCGTGACCTTCTCGGTCATGGCCGCCGCCGTCGCAATCACGTGGCCCTGGCTGCAGGGCTGGCATCATCCGCCCATGGCGGCCAAGTTCGAGGCCGAAGCTGCCCTCACCTCGGTCGTCCGGGGCGCCGGTGTGCTGCCCGACGAGATCGCGCTCGTCCGTCAGTACATGGACCGCTCGTATGGCGAAGATCGCCGCGAACTGGCTTCTTTCCCGTGGCGGCGCGACTACCGGCAGGCGGCATCGAACTACCGCCTGACCTCGGCCACCGCGGCTTCCGTGCTCGAATCGGCCGGGCGTCGCCAGGCCGAAGCGCGTCAGACCGCCGAACTGGCGGTCGGCAAGTCCGACGCCGTTGTCGGCGAGGCCGTGCGTCTGGCCAAAGGCCTTCCCTTCCCGCCTCACGAACGCCAGCGGCTGCAGCGCGCCCGCGCGCTGTCCGACGAGGCGCGTCTGGCCCTCAAGAGCGGCGACTTCGAATCGGCCGTGAAAGCCGCCTCCCGTGCCGTCGTGGAGGCGCAGGCAGCACGCGTCGGCGCCCTGCCCGGAGCGGCGCGGTTCGCGGACGCCGGCCTGATCGCCAAATGGCGCGGCTGGGTGAACGAGACCGTCGCCCGGACCAAGGGCGGCGGTTCGGCGGTCATCGTCTACAAGGAACGCAATGAAGTGGCGCTGTATCAGAACGGGGTCCGCACCCGGACGTACAACGCCGACCTGGGCAAGAACCGGTTGCAGCCCAAGCGCGTCTCCGGCGACGGCGCCACTCCTGAAGGGCGCTACCGCATCACCTCCAAGCGGTCCCGGGGCCAGACCAAGTATTATAAAGCCCTGATGCTGGACTATCCGAACGCCGAGGACCGTCGCGAATTCGACGCGGCTCGCCGGGCCGGCCGCATCGCGCGCAACGCGCGCATCGGGCACCTGATCGAGATCCACGGCAACGGCGGGCGGGACGAGGACTGGACCCAGGGCTGCGTCGCGCTGTCGGATCGCGACATCGACGACCTGTTCACGCGGGTGTCGGTGGGCACGCCGGTGACCATTGTCGGCGGCGACGGCAACGGAGGCGCCTATTCCGACGTGTGGCGGGCGCACGCCAGCAGCACGCGGGGAGCAAGATGATGCGGAGTTCACGTTGATGCGGAGTTCACGTTGAAGCGGCGCATTCTCATCGGCGCAGCGGTTCTGCTGGCGACGTTCATCGTCGTCGGCGTGGCCGGCATGCTGATGATCGACCGCTCCGGCTACAGCTACCGCGAACCGGACTTCGCGCTCGAAGGCGCGCGCGCGGCCGAGCGCGTGAAACTCGAAGCGAATTTCACCAAGCCGCCCAAGGCCAAGGTCTACATCGTCATCGACCGCACGCACAACCGCCTGGAACTTCGCAAAGGAACCAAGACGACGTTGTCGGCGGTGTGTTCCGCCGGTTCGGGCTACCGCCTCATCGAGCGCGACAGCAACAAGCGCAAAGGCCGCGAGTGGGTGTTCGACACGCCGCGGGGCATCCACAAGATCCGGAACAAGGTCACCGACCCCGTGTGGAAGCGCCCGGACTGGGATTTCATCGAAAAGGGTGAGCCCATCCCGCGCAACTCCGGCGACCGCATCGAATACGGCATGCTCGGCGACTACGCGCTGCATCTGGGCGACGGCTACATGATCCACGGGACGCTCTACGAACGTCTGCTCGGTCGTGGTGTGACGCACGGATGCATCCGCCTGGGCAAGAGCGACCTGGCGACGGTCTTCAGCGAGTGTCCCATCGGGACGCCCGTCTACATCTACTGAGGCGGCAACGCGGTGAATGCCATGCGCGGAAAAATCGTCGGGATCGGGCTGGCGGCGCTGCTGGCGGCCACGGGCGTCGGCGAGGCGCGCGGGGAGACGGGCAAAGCGGCTCCGGCCAAGACGGCGGCAGGCAAGGATACGGCCGGCAAGCCGGCAGCGGGCAAGACCGCGCTCGCGAAATCAACCGCCGGCAAATCAACCGCCAAGAGCGAAACCGCCGCCCCGGCCAAGGCGCCGGCATCGGGCTGGCCCGCCAACCCCGCGCTCAAGGACTGGCTGGCCAAGGCCGGCGCGGACTCGTTCTTCCTGCTGCTGGACCCGAAAGCGGGCAAGCTCGAACTTGTGCTCGGCGGCGTCGTGATGCGCACGTTCGAAGTCTCGGAAGTCGGGGTGGCCACACCGCGCCGGCTGGGGCCGTCCGCGCACCTGCCCGAGGACTGGCACGAACGGGTGTGGACCGGCGCGACCCTCGACCCGCCGCATCCGGGAGCCCGCACCGAGATCGTCGGACCGGAGATCGGCGCCGCGGAGACCGAAGTCCTGGTGCCGCCGACGCCCGAGGAAGCCATCCCCGTTCCCGACCTGTTCCGCCTGCGCTTCGCCGAAGGCCTCGCCATCGAGATCACCGGTGGCGTCGCCGAACAGAAGGGCGAGCTGCCGCCGGCCGAACTGCCGCGCGGGTTCAAGGAAAAGATCCGCATGCTGCGCGAAGGTCCGCCGGATCGTCTGCGCCTGCGTATCCGCCTGAAGCCCGAAGCCGCCGCCGAACTCTACCGCAGCCTCCCGCCCGGCACCGATTTCGTCGTCGCCCACAGCGCCGAATAACGCGCACTGACCCGCGTCGGCACAGCCATGACCATGGCGTGGTTGTCGCCCCGGCCTGACACCGCTCCCGCGAGCGTCGCCGCATGACACCGCCCCGTGCGGCTTCTTCCTTCCCTGATTTCCACAAGCAGATGTCTCCGAACCAATTACCGATGGTAGAGCTTTGTGGTGTCCGCCTTGCCTTGGGATCCGCGTCCACCTGATGCCGATTCACTGATCAAGGAGGAACCCCATGAACGAGTCGAAGCATCCCGCCTTTTCCGACGCGGACCTCGAGGCCAGCCTGCGCGGGCTGGGCGTGACGGAGCTGGAGCAGCGTCTGGAATTCAGTTCGCTGCTGGCCGGAGCCACCGGCGTCGAGAGCGCGGATGCGTCCGTCTGCTGCAGCTGCAAGATCCCGCCCGACGACATCTTCAAAGACGATCCCTTGCCGTCCTTGTCGCCCGAACCGACTCCCGGCGGCGGCTTCTGGGGCACCGGCCCGACCGACGGCCTGGGCCGTTGACCTCGCATCCGCACTCGGGTGGTGGTCCGCTCTCCGACCGCCTGCCGCGGTCCGCAGCTCCGAGGAGCGGCGAACCCGGCCGGCGGCCGGCCGTCCCGGCCGCGGAATCGCTGGCCTGGGATCTGTGGAATTTTCGGGCCCTGTTCCCGGAGGCCGGCGCGGCCGAGCTGCTGGCGGTCAAACGGGAACAGGACGCGATCCTGGCGAGAGAACGGGAGGCTCTCGCCAGGCTGTGGTCCGGGGATCAGGACCTCCTGTCCCCGGGCCGCGCCTTCCTGGCGGCCCGCCCTGAAATGGCCGGCGGCATCACGGTGTCGCTGCATACCGGACCCTACCAGCTCCTGGCCGAACCCTGGCTGGCCGCCGGTTTCGATCCGCTCATTCTCCTGAACCGCGCGGCGCTGCCGCGTTTCCGCGACGCCGTGGCCCCGCTCTCGCGTCGGCTGCGGCATCCGGGTCGCGTGGATTGGGCGGCGGTGGGGGATCCGGGGTTCATGCGCGCGGTCGTGACCGCGGTCCGCGACGGCCGGCCCGTACTGGCCTACCTGGACGGCAACAGCGGCGACGACGGCGCCGCCGGCACGCGCGAACACGGCCTGCGGTACGCCTTGCCGGGGCGCGAGATCATGGTCCGCACGGGCCTGGCCCGGCTGGCCTGTCGCCTGCGCTGCCCGTTGCACCGCGCGGCGCTGCGCTGGGAAGACGGCGCCGTCGTCTGGGACGGTGCCGCCTCGCTCACGGTCGGCCCCGGTGACGACCCCGACGCCGTGGCGCGGGCACTTTTCGATTGGGCCTTCGCGGTGATCGGTCTGCGCCCCGCGCAGTGGCAGTACTGGGCGATGCTGCGCGACAGCAGCGCGTGCTTCACCGCCGCGCGGCTCGAACAGCCGCCGCTGCCGCCGGCGTTGCGCGGCGACAGTCGGCAGGCTTTCGCGGCCTGCTGCACCCACGCTCCGCGCACGGCGCGGCTGGTTCTCGAGCACCGGATCGAGATCTGGGGCCGCGAAGTGCTGGCCGACCTGACCACCGACCGCTTCTACCCGGCAGCGGGGCTGAGCGAAGACGATCTGGGGATCCTGCGTGACGGTCAGCCGACCCTCCAGGAGCTGCGGGACCACCACGGTGACGCCTGGCTGCAATTCCACGGACTGCGCTTGTGTCTGCTGGGCGCGGCGCGGCTGGGGGTGTGAACGTGGGCGGCCGGGCCAGGCTGGAAGTGCAACCCCATCCGCGGGGCCCGTGGCTGGTGCGCGCCGGGCGGCGCGCGCTGGGGGTGTCGCCGGCGATCGGACGCGCTCTGCTGCCGCTGAACGGCGCCGAAGTCGAGCCGCTGCGCCTGGCCGCCGGTCTGCGCGCCGGCTCCGCCGGTGAGGCGGCCGCCGGCGCGCCCGCATCCGTGGTCGCCGACTGGCTGGCCGGCGGCGCCGGATCAGGACGTGCCGGCGGTCGCGGAGGCGCGTTCAACCTCGACCGCGGTCTGCCGGTGCGGGTGCCCCTGCTGCCGGGCGCGCTGGTGCGTCGGATCGCGGCCTCGCTGGTTCCCCTGGCGGCCTGGCCGGCGCTGGCCCTGATGACGGTTGGCGGCCTGGCCCTGGCATTGGTGTTCCGGCCCTGGTCGGCGCCCTGCCCGCCCTCGCTGCCGGCGCTGCTGCTGTTCACCGCCGGTGCGTTGTGGCATGAACTGGGGCATGCCGCGGCGCTGCGGCGCGAAGGCTATGAACCGGGCGGCATCGGTGCCGGTCTCCTGATCTGTCTGCCGGTGCTCTACGCCGATGTCAGCGCGGCCGGGCTGCTGCCACGCGTCGGCCGCCTGCGGGTCGACCTGTCCGGGCTGGCGTTCCAGACGGGAGCCACCGGCGCGCTGATCCTCTTCAGTGTCGTTCCCTGCCTGCCGTCGGCAACCGGGGCCGCCGCGCGTGCCGCTGCCGTGGCGTCGCTGCTGGCCATCGTCTACGGGCTGTTGCCGCTGCCGCGCACCGACGGCACCTGGGCGCTTCGCGACGCACTGGAGACGGATCAGGGCGCGTCGCGCGGTCCGCGCGCGGCCAGGCTGCGTCGGGCGCACGGCCTGCTGCAGTCGGCCTTCGTGGGATTGGCCTGCGCGCTGCTGCCGGCGCGTTTGCTGGGACTGGCGGCCTGGGCCGGGGGTCGGCTGGGATTGTCCCCGGATCCGGAGTTGCTGATCGTTGGTGCGCGCACGATGTCCGTTCTGGCGCTGGCCTGGTGGTTGTCCCGTGTCCTGCGCGCCGCGTTCGCCGCACGGCGGCGGACTTCGCTGTCTTCATTGGAGTGATATCGGGTGGGCCGCGGGTGCGCCCTGCGCTATCATGCGCAGGGGATCATGGCGGAGAGGACCGACCCGTGCTCGAGGATGACGACGACGAATGCGCGGCGCCCGACGGTGAACCGGCGACGATGGCGCTGGACGGCGTGCTGGACCTGCACCTGTTCGCGCCAGCCGAGGCGCGTGCGCTGGTCGACGACTGGCTGGACGCCAGTCGTGACGCCGGTCTGCGTGATCTGCGCATCATCCATGGCAAGGGGATCGGTGTGCTGCGGACCCTGGTCCACGCGGCGCTGGACGCGCGGCAGGACGTGGAATCGTACGGACTGGCGAAAGACGCCGGTTCGTGGGGAGCCACCGTCATCCGGATGAAGCCCTGAAATGGCGCCGCGCCGGCAGCGCCGCGACGGCGGTCCGGAAGCCCCGAAGCGGGGGATGCGGAGGTCGATCCGCCACGAAGCGATCGACACTTCCGATGATGAAGGGACACGGCCCGACCCGCGCCGCGAACCCGGGCGCCCGCCGGAGATCCTTCTGCGCAAGCTGAAGCTGGTCGAGGCGCTGGAGCGGCTCGAGTTCCAGCTGAGGAGCTATGCGTCGCGGGGGCAGGCCGAGGTGCTGGTCATCCACGGCAAAGGTCAGAACTCGGCCGGCGGGGTGTCCGTGCTGGGACCGGAGGTGCGGCGCTGGTGCGATCAGCATCCGTCGCTGGTGGTTTCCTGGAGCGAAGCGCCGCCGCGCTGGGGCGGCGCCGGCGTGATCGTGGTGCGGCTGCGGCCGCAGTGAACGGGTTTGCGGACCGGAGGATGGCGGACAGGGCATGACGCGCGAGAACCGGAAATTCCTGACGGACCGTACGGCACTGGTCACCGGGGGCGGCAAGCGGATCGGCCGCACGCTGGTCTCGGCGCTGGCGCGCGCGGGGGCGACCGTCGTCATCCATCACCACGCCTCGCGCGACGATGCGCAGGCGACCGCCGCCGGCGTCGAAGTGCTGGGTGGCCGCGCTTTCCTGATCGACGGCGACCTGGCCGATCCGCGCGTCGCGGCGGCGCTGTGCGGTCGCGCCGGCGATCGGTGCGGTGGCGCGCTCGACATCCTCGTGAACAACGCTTCGGTGTTCGCGCCCGGCGATGCGGCGACCACGACCTGCGAAGAGTGGGACCTGCAGCAGGCGGTGAACCTGCGCGCGCCGTTCCTGCTGGCCCAGGCGTTCGCGCGGCAGCTGGCCGCCGACGGCCCGGCCGACATCATCAACCTGAACGACGGGCGCGCGCTGCGGCCGGGCGCCGACCATTTCGCCTACACGGTCAGCAAGGTCGGTCTGCACGGGCTGACGCGCAGCCTGGCGCTGGCGCTGGCCCCGCGCGTGCGGGTCAACGAACTGGCCCTGGGCGCGGTGCTGCCGCCGGAGGTGCCGAAGGGCGGCTACGTGCGCACGCCGCGCGAGGCCCTGCCGCTCCGGCGCTTTCCCACGCCCGACGACGTCGCCGACGCCATGCTGTTCCTGCTGTCCACGCCAGCGGTGACGGGGCAGACGGTGAGCGTGGACAGCGGGCAACACCTGTGATCCAACACCGGCGAAACGGGGATTGAAGACCATGCCGCGCCTCAAGAAGAAACTGATCGTCGTGGGCGACCGCCTGCTGGTCCGCCCCGAAGACGGCGATGAGCGCACGAACGCGGGCCTGTACCTGCCGCAGACGGCCATCGCTTCGCGCCAGGCCGCCGGCGGCTGGGTCGTTTCCGTCGGGCCGGGTGTGCCGATCGTCAACCCGCTGGACATGTCGGACGAACCGTGGTCCGAGGGCACCGAACAGGCGCGTGCGCACTATCTGCCGATGCAGGCTCAGGAGGGCGACTATGTGCTGTACATGCGCAAAGCCGCCGTCGAGATCACGTTCGAGAAGCGCAATTACCTGATCGTGCCCAACGGCGCGGTGCTGGTGCTGGTGCGCGAGGGGTTCGAGTCCGAGAGGCAGGACTGGGAGCCCGGCGGCGACGAATGAGCTCCGTCGACTGACGCGATGTGACCGAAATGCGACAATTTGAGCGCCGAATGGTTCTATTATTGCTATAATGCGGCGCTGACGTGCGGTTTCCCACCTTCGCCCCGGCTGGGACCGTCGTCCTCCGCCTGGATATTCCAGACCCATTGGCGGGTGCCATGAAATTTCGGAGGGTGCCATGAGAATTCGCAACCTGTTGATTTCGTTTGCGCTGGGAGCAGTTCTGGCGACTGGCGCCCTGGCGCAGGACTGCGCCGATTACGGTGCGGGCGTCCACGTGATCGCCAGCCTTCCGCACGGCGCGCGCTATCTGGCCGCCCAGGGCGACCTGGTCTATCTGTCCTCGCTGCGGACCATCGATGTGTCCCAGCCGGGCCTGCCCCTGGACCTGGGCGCCTTCGCCGGCCCGGACGGGACGGTCAAGGACATGGTGGTCGACGGCGGCGTGCTTCACGCCGTGTTCACGACCGACGGCTTCGGCTCGTTCGGCGGTCTGGCCAGCTTCGACCTGACCACGCCGACCATGCCGGCCCTGATCGGCAGCGTGGCGACGCCGGGCATCGCCACCGCGGTTTCGGTCGGCGGTGGACGCGCCTATGTGCGCAACGACGAAGGCAACATCACGATCGTCGACGTGAGCCGTCCCGCCGCCCCGCTGGTGGTCGGCACGCTGGGGGGCGGGGCCGTCACCGCATTCGACGCCTCGGGTTCCGTGGTCTACGCGTTCGACCGGGTCACGGCGATGATGCGCGTCTTCAACACCGCGAATCCCGCGGCCCCGCAGCTGTCGATGTCGTGGTCCGAGCCGGGGGTCGAAGACGTCGAACTGGCCTTCGGGCAGCTCTATGTCTACGCCGGCGGCGCCTACCGCGTCTACGGACTGGGCGATCCGCTGGCGCCGGGCTACGCGCTGACGCTGCCGTCCATCGACCGCGTGGTCGATTTCCATGGCAATCAGGCCGCGGCCTATGGCTTCCCTGCCATGTTCTGGGACATGACCAGCCCTGCCGTGCCCGCTCCGCTGGCCACGGTGCCTTTCGTGGTGCACGCGGGCTTCGTCAACGGCACGCGCGCCCTGGTGGGTATCTCGGACGATTTCTCCGAAGTGGCCCTGGGTGACGGCTCGTCCGTCGGCGCCACCGCCTCCTTTGCCCTGGATCAGGCGCCCACCGGCCTGGCGGTCATGGGCAACCATGCGCTGGTGATCAAGGAGATGGGGCTCGAGGTCCTGGACGCGACCGTCTGCGGCGCGCCCGTTTCCGTCGCCTCGCTGCTGGTGCCGGGCTTGAACGACGGCTACGCGGTGTCCGGCGACTACCTGTACATCCTGGTGCGCTCGGGCACGGGTTCGGCGGTGCAGGTCGTCGATCTGCGTGATCCGGCCGCCCCCGTGGACGGCGCCTTCGTGCTGATCAGCGCGTCGCGGTTGGCGGGGTTGACCGCCATCGGTTCCCACCTGTACACCGCGCGCGGCAGCGTGATCGTGCCCATCGACATCACCGATTCGGCGAATCCGATCGTACGGCCGGGCGTCTCCGGTCTGGGCTTCGGCGCCGTGGCCGCCGCCGCCGGCAACGTGCTCGTGACCGCCAACGACTGGGAAGTGCGCACGTATTCACTGGCGCAGCCCGAGGCGCCTGTTCTGCTGGGCGTGCTGGAAACCGACCTGTTCGGCCGTGGGCTCCTGCTCGACGGCAACACCGTGTGCCTGTTGCACGATCTTGGCGTGGCCCTGTTCGATGTGACCGATCCCGCGGTCATCGCGCCGCTGGGCCGGATCACGGTGCCCGGAACGCTGGACGGCTTCGCGCTGGCGGCCGACCGCCTGTACGTCGAAGGCAACGGCATCCATGTGGTCGACATCGCGGACCCGGCGGCCCCGAAGCTGATCGGCAGCCTGCCCTACGGCAGCGACACGTTCGCGCCGCTGGCGGTTGTCGGGGGCTGCCTCTGGTTCGCGCAGTACGTGTCGCCCGATCAGGGTCTCGTGAACATCGCGCCGCTGGCCTGCGCCGAGGGCAATGGCGGCGGCGGGGGCGACGTCGACGATCCGCTGACGGTCGTCATCGACATCAAGCCCGGCAGCCGCGTCAACCCGGTCAACTGCCGGTCGTCGCGCGGCGTCATTCCGGTGGCGATCCTGACGAGCGACACCTTCGATGCGCTGTCAATCGACCACACCAGCGTCCGCTTCGGGCCGGGCCAGGCCTCCGAGGCCCACGTCGACCGACGGCCGGGCAATCGCGGCCGGGGCCGCGGCAACGACCGCGGCGAAGACCAGATCGTTGTCCGGCGCCACGAAGAGGACGTCAATTGCGACGGCAGGCTGGATCTGGTGCTGCACTTCCGTCTGGAGGACGCGGAGATCCCCTGCGGCGCCACCTCGGCCACACTGACCGGCCTGACGTTCGACGGCCGCGAGGTGACCGGAACCGATGTCGTGCGCGCACGCGGGGACAAGGGACGTGGCGACGATGGTGACGGCGGTGATCGCGGCGATCAGGATGACAGCCACTGCGACAAGAGCCTCGGCGCCGGCGCCGACAAGGGCGCTGCGGCCCCGGTTGCACCCATGATCGCGCCGAACCCGTTCAATCCGATGACCCACGTGCTGTTCAGCCTGGACGCGCCCGGACGCGTGCAGGTGGCGGTGTACGATCTGTCCGGCCGGCGCGTGGCGCTGGTCGCGGACGAGTTCTATGCCGCCGGTGATCAGGACGTGCTGTGGACAGGCCGCGACGACGCGGGTCGCTCCGTGTCCAGCGGCGTGTACTTCGTGAGGGTCGAGGGCGCGGGCCTGGCGGCCAACCTGCGCGCCGTGCTGCTCCGGTAGAAGCCCAACGGGCACTTGTAGATGCACTCGATCGCGGGGGGCCGGCCGGAGCCGGTCCCCCGATCATTTCCATTGCATTCGCCCATCTCCTGGCGCATCGTGAACGTCCTATGTGGAACCTCTCCCGACCTCTCAAACGAGCTTGGCTGTTCCTGGTGCGCCTTCAGCGCGAGTTCGGCCATGATGACTGCATGGGCATGGCCGCGCAGATCGCGTTCTACAACGTGCTGGGCCTGTTCCCGCTGATGATCTTCCTGCTGAACATCATTTCGCTGTTCCCGCTCGGCCGCGCCCTGCAGCCGGCGCTGCTGGAGGAACTGCGCACGCAGATGCCGCCCGAAGCGGCCAGCTATGTGGTCGACACCATCCTCGGTCTGCTGCCCTCGGGGAATCAGGGGTTGTTCGGACTGGGCATGGCGGTGTCGCTGTGGGGCGCCTCGATGGCCATGGGCGCCCTGATCACGACCATCAACCGCGCCTACAACATCCGGCCGCGCCGCAACCTCATCCACCAGAAGTTCCTGTCGATCTGGCTGACGCTGCTGCTGGCTTTCCTGTGGATGGTGGCGTTCGTGACCGTGCTGGTGGGGCCGCGCGTCACGCAGAGCGTGTTCGAATTCATCGGCCTCGCCAGCGAAACGAACACGTTCTGGACCACCGTGCGGCTGCCGATGGCCTTCGGGCTCACGCTGGTGTCGCTGGCGATCCTCTATTACATCGCGCCCGAGGCGAAGCAGCGGTTCCGCTGGATCCTGCCGGGAGCCATTACGGCCGCCGTCATGTGGATGGGCGCCTCGTCCGGATTCCGGGTTTTCCTGCGGAACTTCAACAACTACGACGTGACCTACGGTTCGATCGCCGGCCTGGTCATCCTGATGGTCTGGTTCTGGCTTTCCGGCCTGGTTTTCCTGCTCGGTGCCGAGATCAATTCCCTGATGAAACGCATGGACGAGGAACACCACCCGGCGCAGGCCCAAGTCCGGCGCTGACACCTCTTGCCGCGGCCCGGTTCCCGGGCGGAAAGGCCCCGAAACGATGGCCATCATCACCACCGCCTGGACCGGCGGCAGGCAGTTCGTGTACCAGTCGGCGTCAGGCCATGCCCTGGTGACCGACACCCCGGTCGATTCGGGCGGCAAGGGCAGCGCCCCGTCCCCGATGGAACTGATCATCATGGGTCTGGCCGGTTGCACCGGCGTCGACGTGGTCGCCATCCTGGAGGGGATGCGTCAGCCGCTGCGGGCTCTGGACATCACAGCTTTCTACGATCGCGCGGAGGAACATCCCCGGGTGTACACGCACATCGAACTGCGGTATCGGCTGCACGGCGACCTGGATCCGGCCAAGGTTGACCGCGCCGTGGCCCTGTCGAAGGACAAGTACTGCTCGGTGTCGGCCATGCTGGGCCGAACGGTGGAGATCGTCCACACGGTCGAGATCCTCCCCTGATCCGGCCCGAGCGGTCGCCCTTCGGCGCAATTGCAATTTCGACAGGTTTTTGGTAGACTCACCGGGGTGCCGCGCTCGTGCGCGGCAAGCCGTTTATTGCAGGTCATGGCCGATATGTGGCCCACGTTCACGCAGTTGAAACCGGCCGGTCGATCCCGACGCGTCGACGCCGCCGGGGACAGGTTGCGGTTCCCTGCGGAGAAACGCCGGATGTGGAGGAACGCCAGAATGTCGCGTAATTCACTCCTTCGGAGTGCCTGGGTGCTGACCTTCGCCGCGCTGGCCTTGGCCGCGCCGGCGTTGGCCGTGAAAATCGATCCGGGGCTGGTTGCGGCGCTGGCCGCCAAGGACGCCGACGAGCGCGTCCCGGTGCTGGTCATCTACGACGCCAGCCACCGCGTGCCCGACGAGGTCCTGGAGGAACTGAAGGGCAAGTCACCCGCCAAGCGGCGCGACAAGGTGCTGGCCGAGCTCAAGAAACGCAACAAATCGGCGATTCCGGGCGTCCTGGCCGTGCTGAACTCCCCGGCCCTGCGCGACGATGTCGGGAACGTGCGCGACCTGTATGTGGTCGGCGCGATTTCATTCGAGGGAACGCTGGACGCGGTCAACGCGCTGGGGGCGCTGCCGGACGAAGCCACGCTGTTCCACGACAGCGTGCGCGTGACCCATGACGCGGTGTACCCGGCCGGGAGCGACGGCGTGAAAATGACGCCGGCGGCCATCGATACGGCCTGGGGCGTCAAGTACGTGAACGCCCACAAGGTCTGGAGCCAGTTCGGCTATGTCGGAACCGGCATCGTGGTCGGCCACATCGACACCGGCGTCTGGCTGGCCCATCCCGATCTGGCGGGCGGCATCTGGAACAATCCGGGCGAGATCGCCGGCAACGGGATCGACGATGACGACAACGGCTTCATCGACGACTGGCGCGGCTGGGACTTCGGCGACGCCGACAACAACCCCGACGACGATTCGCTCGGCGGCGGCCACGGCACGCACACAGCCGGCACGGTGATCGGCGACGGCACCGGCGCCCTGTTGACCGGCGTGGCGCCCGGCGCCCGCCTGATGCCCGTCAAGGTCTACAGCGCGCAGGGCGCCGGCGGCAGTCTGAGCACGGTGTGGGCCGCCGAGCAGTATTGCGTCGAGAACGGCGCCCGCATCATCACGATGTCGCTGGGCTTCGTCGGCAGCATTCCCGCCGCGTTCATGCGCGCCGAGCGCGACAACTGCTCGAACCTGCGCGACGCCGGTGTGCTGCTGTGCAACTCGGCCGGCAATTCCCACAACGATTTGGATCCGCCGCTCGAACTGGGCCTGACCGCCCGTGTGCCCGCGCCCTGGATTCCGTCGGCGGCACCGTATTCGAGCACGGGCGGCGTGCTGTCGGTCGGCGGCACCGGCTACAAGAACAACACCGTTTACACCGGTTCGTCCTGGGGGCCGGCGAAGTGGGACGATGTCGATCCCTACAACGACTGGCCGTACCTGCCGGGCGTCGGCCTGACGAAGCCCGACCTCTGCGCGCCGGGCGTGGGCGTGAACTCGACGGTCATCGGCGGCGGTTACAGCGGCGACACCTGGAGCGGCACCTCGATGTCGTGTCCGCACGTGGCGGGCGTCGCGGCGCTGATGCTGCAGAAGAACCCGTCGTTGTCCCCGGCGGGCCTCGACTCGATCATGGAACTGACGGCGCTGGGCCTGGGCATCGCCGGGAAGGACAACGTCTTCGGATCCGGTCTGGTCAACGCCCTGGCGGCGGTGCAGGCCGTTCCCGCCCTGTTGCGGCCGGACATCTCCGTGTCCGCGATCCTGCCCGATCCGGCCGGCGATCTCGTCCTGGATCCGGGTACGGTCAATCAGATCGCGTTCGAGTTGACCAACGCCAGTCCGGCGTTCGCGGCCTCATCGGTCACGGCCGGCCTGGCCATCGAGGCCAACCCGTGGGTAACGGTCGTCGACGGCGCGGCCGTGTTCCCCAACCTGGCCATCAACGACGGCACCGGCGCCAACCTGTCCGACACCTTCAGTCTGAGCATCGCGGCCGGCGCGCCGCAGGGCTATACGTTCACGCTGCTGCTGACCGTCGTGGCTGATGGGGGCTTCGAGCGCACGTTCGACCTCGAGTGGTACGTGGGGCTGCCCGATTTCCGCACTCACGATCTGGGCGGCATCGTCCTGACCGTCACCGATCAGGGCATCATCGGCTACATGTCCGATGCCGGCGCCGAGGGCGAGGGCCTCAGCTATCAGGGCGACGGCAGCAGTCTGTACCTCGGGTCGTTCTGGGCTGGCACCGACCTGAGCTACGTTTGCAACCGCGACTACAGCGGCAACGGCGGCGAGATTTTCGAGTGGCAGACCACCTCCGTTCCCAACGGACGCGTAAAGGATCTGGGTGCGGACGGCTCCGACCAGACGTTCCAGGCCGTTTTCAGCGATGCCGGCCATGCCGCGCCGAAGCCCCTGAAGGTCGAACAGACGAGCATGACGTTCGCGTTGCCAGACGATGACCGCTTCGTCATCCTGGAATACCGCCTGACCAACGAGGGCGCCACGGCGCTGCCGACGCTGTACACCGGCGTGTTCTGCGACTTCGACATCGTCAATTCAGGCGCGAATTTCGGCGGCACCGACGCTCTGCGGAAAATGACGTACATGTACAGCTCGGGCGGTCCGTACTTCGGCATCGCCCTGCTGGGCGGCGCGCCGGCGACGAATCTGTCGCTGATCAACAACGTGACGTACGTCTACGACACCATTGCCATCGACGACGGCAACAAGATGCGCTTCCTGCGCGGTCTGATCAGCGTGCCGACGGCGGCGACGGCCGACGACTGGTCGGCGATCGCATCCAGCACCGTCAGCCTCGCGGCGAACGGAGGTCAGGCGGTGGCGGCGTACGCGCTGGTCTACGGCGCCACGCTGGCCGAACTGCAGGACGCCGCCGACGCCGCGAACTCGCTCTACTCGCCGGTGGCGCCGGTCACGGATCTGCTGCCGGTCAAGGTGCTGCATCTGGCGCAGAACCACCCGAACCCGTTCAACCCGAACACGTCGATCGACTACACGGTGGCGCGCGATGGGCACGTGACGATCGAGGTCTTCGACATGGCCGGCCGCCGGGTGCGCTCGCTGGTCGACGAACCCCGGGCCGCCGGCACGCACACCGCGCGCTGGGACGGTCTGGACGACACGGGCAACCGGGCGGCGTCGGGCACCTACTTCTGCCGGATGACGACCGGGGGCGGGACGTCGTCCCGCAAGATGACGCTGGTCAAGTAGGCGCCGGCAGCAGGACACGGATCGGCGGGCGGTTCCGGCGCTTTCGGCGTCGGGGACGGCCCGCCGATTGTCGTTTGCCGGGCGCGTTCGCGCGGCCGCCGCACGCGCGTGGCCGGCGCCTGCGAACCTGACTAGTCTGACGGTTCGTCGCCGGTGCCGCGCCCGCTTCGGCGGTCCGCGGCGACGGGGCGCTCGTCGCTCGAACGCGCAACACATTGCCCGCAAGGAGGAGCCGATATGAAGAGGACGCTGATGCTGATGGCGTTGGTGCTGGTGGCCTTGCCCGCGCTGGCCGCCGGCAACCCGCACAAGACACCCTCGGGCTGGTTCGACATGGAGAACTGCGAGTTCTGTCGGCATCTTGTCGCCGACCCCGAACTGCTGCCGCATTGCCGGTGGGAGACCCTGCCGATCTCCGACGGCATGATGACCGTCATGACCGTCGAACCCGAATACGCCGCCTCGTTGAAGAAGGCCGGCGAAGCCATCGAGTCGGTTGCCGCGAAGATGCACAGCGGCCAGCTCGACCCGACCAAGGTGAAGATGTGCGGCTACTGCCAGGCCTACGGCGGTCTCCTGATGGCCGGCGTGAAGATGGAAACGATCAAGGGCCAGGTGGCCGAAGTCACGCTGGCCCGTCACACCGATCCGAAGGTCATCGCGCAGATGCACGAGATGGCCCGACGGAACACGGACGAAATGGCGATCATGATGGGCGGTGCCGCCGATCCGCACGCGGGGCACAAGCACTGATGTCCAGAGCGCGGCCGTCCGGAACTCCGTACGGCCGCGCCCGGGTTCATTTCACCAGCGTCATGCGCTCCGTACGGTTGAACCCGCTCCCGGTGCGCAATCGATACAGATACGTGCCCGATGCCACGGGCCGTCCGTCCGCGCCGGCGCCGTCCCAGACGGCGCTGTGCGGGCCGGCGGGCAGCGAACCGTCCAGCAGCGTCCGTACCAGCCGACCGTCCACCGTGTACACGGCCAGCGTGGCGTGCCCGGGCGTCGCCAGCGTGAACGCGATGGTCGTCGACGGGTTGAACGGATTCGGCCGCGCGGCTTCCAGTACCGAAATCGCCGCCGGCACGGCGTCGTCCACGGCGCTGACGACCGGATCCTGGCCCTCGACGACGTCCAGCACGATGTCCGCGAATTTCGGCGAAATCACCTGGTGCAGTCCGCTTGGCCAGTAGATGTCGATCCTGTCCACCACGTTGGCGGCGCCCAGTCCGAAGTGCTGCTCCAGCGCGACGGGCGAAGCGCCGCCGCTGGTGATCAGCCGCGACTGCGCGATGCCGCCGGTGGTCACGACGATGCGGGCGCCGATGGCCGCGGTGTTGGGGCCGCTGCCGGACAGCCGCACCTTGAACCAATGGTTGTCGGCCGAGAGGCCGTTCTTCATGACGACGTTGGACAGCCCGGTCCGCGGCACGAAGATGTCCACGCGTCCGTCGCCGTCCAGGT